>Ga0138256_10009232_pt1 | contig 10350 bp, 7 predicted proteins | sample KNB2016incub_MG_FD_105486 | JGI IMG/M metagenome (GOLD analysis project Ga0138256, IMG submission 105486) | Active sludge microbial communities from wastewater in Klosterneuburg, Austria - KNB2014incub_MG | ecosystem: Engineered > WWTP > Activated sludge > Unclassified | place: Austria... | reverse complement strand
GCGGTGGGAAGCGGCTTCGGACGCCTCCAGCGTCTTGTCCAACACATCCAGAAAATCCTCGACACCGGTTTCATACTGGCCACGGGAAAACGCCGGTACCAGCTGCTCGGCCAACAAACGCTCGGCCAGCGCATCGGGGATTACCGCCTCCAGTCCGTAGCCCACTTCCAGGCGCAGCAGACGTTCATCGCGAAAAATGAACAGCAGCAGGCCGTTGTCCACACCCGCAACCCCCAGCTTCCAGGCAGTGGCTGCGCGGATGGTGAAGTCTTCCACCGAGCCACCGGGTACGCGCGGCAAGATGACCACGTTGATCTGCGCGATCTTCATGGTGCGCGACAGGTGTTCGATATATTGGTTCTTGGCAGCAACAAAGGCCGGCGACAACAGGCCAGCCTGATCGTCCAGGTACTGCGTGGGCGGCGCCAGGGATGCCTCTGCTGCGGGCCGCTGTAGCAGCAGGGGTGCCAACACGGCAAGCAATAAAACCACGACAGCAACGGCGACCGTAGTTATCCAGCGGGTCCGGCTGTGTGCCGGTAGAGTTTGTTTGCGCACACAAGGCATTCGCGAATGGGTGGACGATGATGATCTGCGCGCCCGGATAAGTCAACGCCGTGGCGTTCTTTATGCCTTCACCGTGGCTCCACTACGCCGGTCAGAGAATGACGCTTATATGCCGATCCCGGAATGCATCCTATATGTCGCTCGGTGACACCCGCACTGGCGTGCGATACTTGCGCCCTTGCGGCTATTTCCCTAGTCCGCGACCATTATTGATATAGCCGAATATATGAATACTGCAAATATCGCTCGGTACTCAGCAATCACTTCGAGTGCATTGACAATAGCGGTATATGCCATCTGGATAAGTTCAGGTGCGCCCGGGCTGACGGGTACGCCATCCGCAAACGTATCGCCGTTTGCATCCCTCCTGCTTAGGTGGGACGGAAAGGGTATTTCGAGCCAAGTCCTACTCATTCTGATTTCATTTACTGGCGTTGTAATGGCTCCGCTGAGTCTATTTCTCTTGATTCGCGGTGCAAAAATTGCAGCGGCCCGACAGTTAGGCTTGGCGCTAGGATGGGCCTCCTTTCCGATCGCTTATCTGTGGTTTGTCAGTGCCGTTCAACCCTTTACCTCATTTCGCCCTGAAGCTATTTTTGTACGCTTTGTCATGGACGGTGTCAGTCTTTGCGTTTTGACAATTGCAACGCATGCCTTTTTGCAATTTATGTTGATCTTTCCTCGGCCCACAACCGTAGCCGATCAAATTGGCGTCAATTCACTAATTGACCGACGCTCACTGGAACGAAGTTCTAAATTGGTAAGAGGCGTTTTCAATAAATTAAACCTTGAACGAATCGACGAATGGTTTGGCAATTTCCTATTTGGACGAGCATATCCAGTGTATTTGTCCATAGGTTCATTCGTTGGGATGGCGACTTGGTATTTCGGTCATTCCATCTACCCAGACTCTTCGGCAGTGCTTACTGGGGTCACGAAAACTATACTGATCGGATTTGTAGCGTCGTGGCCTTTCGCAACTGGTGCCGCGGTGGCATCGAGTCTTTACTTACATCGAGCGCTCGGGAACGAGAAGGATCGCAAAAAAGTCGAGTGGATTTATGGGGCAGCATTGGTATCAATTGCTGCGATTTTCGTGGCGCTCATTGCATCTGTGCCACTCGAAGTTTTAACTGCAATCGACCCTGAATTCTGCGAAAAATGGCGACTCCGCGTGGGTCACCTGTATTTATTAACTGGCGCAGTTGCCTTTGCACCATTCGCGCTTGTTTGTTCGCTGGGATTTTCGATCCTTTACCGGGGTGATCTCGATCCTCGCCTGGCTTTGGGTAGGTTCACCGTTTGGAGTTTGATCGCGTTGCTATCAACAGTCACGTTTGTGTTTATCGAGCGTGCTATTGCCCTTCAAGTTGTGAGACTCCTTAGTCTGCCGCCAGAAACGGGCCCTTTCGCAGCGGGGGCAATTGTGGCGGGAATGTTTCAGCCGATAAAGAAGAAGGCGAACCAATGGGGTTCAAATTTAATATCCACTTTAGTACCGACCAAATTTCTCGCCCAAGGAACCAGATTGAAAGGCGCTGTTGTTATTACCGACATATCAGGCTACACGGCTTTGTCAGCGATAGATGAGTCGATGGCAATACTTGCCTCCGCGTTAGTACAAAGAGAGGCTAGAGCGGTTGCAGAGAAGTTTGAGGGGCAGTTTGTTAAGTCAACGGGAGACGGCGCGTTGCTACATTTCCACTCTGCTGAAGAGGCGATGTGTGCGATCACACAATTGCATTCCAACTTGAACCAATCTGCAATCGCTCTCCAAATTGAGGGAATCCAGTTGCATAGCGGAGTACATTGGGGCGAATTTCTGAAAGCGCGAGACGGAGACATTTATGGCACGACAGTGAATTTGACTGCAAGAATTGCAGACCGTGCCAAGGCTGGAACAATCGCCGTAAGCGACGAACTAGCGGCGCAGCTTCCTACTGCAAGGTTTATTTTGCACTCTATGGGGCTGCAGCAATTTAAGAACTTACCAGATTCAATCGAATGCCTTCAATGGGATGGGCCGCGATCGTAGATAGTCCGACCTCTGAAGGTTCAAGACTACGATTGAGTCATCCCCGTTTAAGAACCACGATGCCCTTTGTTGGCGAAGCGCGCCGCTCTCAGGGCGCCGCCTATTGCTTTCTTGAACGTAGTTTCTTTCATCAAACCCCTTGGGTGCCGGTACCCTGTGGGCCGGGGTTAATGCAACCTTGGCGATGGCGACTTCCAGTCAGCCGCTTTGCGGCATACTTGCCCCGGTGACACACGCCAGCTCTGACCCCACACCCGAATGCCAAGCTGCCGCCGCAGGCCACTTTGACGAATTGCGTGGATGCCGCACGCCTGAACCCACCGACACCGCAGTCGCTACTAATTCCGTAGCGCCTTGTGATGATCTGACGAGGGCTTGGGGCCAATTCTTTTCTGAATGTTCGAGCGACGGCCTGGGCGACCTGAACCAGCGCTGGGCCAATCTGGCGCGCCATATCCGCGACAACGGCGTCACCTACAACGTGGTTGCGCACGATGGCACGCAGCAACGCCCCTGGTTGCTGGGGTTGTTTCCGCTGATCATTCCGGCGCAGAGCTGGCAGCAGATTGTAGCCGGCATCACCCAACGGGCCCGCCTGTTGGAGCAGGTCATGGCCGATGTGTACGGCCCCCAGCAACTGCTGGCGCAAGGGCTGCTGCCGCCCGCTGTGGTGCTGGGGCACCCCGGCTACCCGCGCGCCCTGCACGGCGTGCAGCCTGTGGGCGGGCGCCACCTGCACATGGTCGCTTTTGATCTGGCCCACGCGCCAGATGGCAACTGGCAGCTGGTGTCGCAACACACCCAGGCGCCATACGGACTGGGCTATCTGCTGGAAAACCGCCGGGCGGTATCGCTCGCGTTCCTACAGGCTTTTGCGCACTTGCAGGTGCAGCACTTGGCAGAAACCTACCGTGTGCTGATGGACAGCCTGCAGGCCCAAAGCCCGGCCGGGCAAGATGCCCACATCGCCCTGCTCACGCCCGGCCCCTACAGCGCAAGCTATTTCGAGCACGCCTACCTGGCGCGTTACCTGGGCGTGAGCCTGGTCGAGGGCAGTGACCTAGTCGTGCGCGACCAGGGCCTGTTCGTCAAAGCCGTGCACGGGCTGGTTCCCGTGCACGGCTTGCTCAATCGGCTGGGCGACGCGTTTTTGGACCCGCTGGAACTGCGCGCCGATTCCACCCTGGGCGTGCCCGGCTTGCTACAGGTGATCCGTGCGGGCAAGGTGCTGGTGGCCAACGCGCCGGGCTCGGCTTTTTTGGAGTCTGCTGCACTGTTGGACTGTCTGCCCGCACTGTCCAAGCACCTGCTGGGCGCAGAGCTGCAAATGCCCGCCGCAACCGGCATGCCACTGTCCCAAATGCCCACCTGGGCACCTGAAACAACTGACACCAACAACGCGGCCCCCATCGTGCCGCGTTCGGTCATGCTGCGGGTCTTTGCGCTGACCGATGGTGCACAGGGCTGGCGCGTGCTGCCCGGCGGTCTGGCGAAGGTGGCGGGCGACGGCGCCGAAGTGGCGTCTCTACAGCGGGGCGGCAGCAGTGCCGACGTCTGGGTTCTCTCCTCAGGCGCAGCAGCCAAGGCCAGCCCGATGTCCCGCACCGCGTCCACCCTGGCCCCGCGTCAACACCTGGTCACCAGCCGGGCGGCTGAAAATCTGTTCTGGCTGGGCCGCTACACCGAACGCGCCGACAACTCGGTGCGCCTGGCCTGCACCACGCTTGACACCTTGGGCGGAGAAAGCCCGTCGTGCGAGCCCCTGCTGAACTGGCTGGGCAAGCTGGCAGCGCTCAACATCTTGGTGATGCCCGGTGTGCCGTTGCCCACCCCAGACGTACAGACACGGCGGGTGTTTGAGCACGCCCTGATCAACGCCCTGGGCAGCAACCAGACCACCAGCGTGGGCTACAACCTGCGCGCCCTGCGTCTGGCGGGCGCTGCGGTCCGTGAGCGCCTGTCGCAGGAACACTGGAATCTGATGCAGCGCACCGAGGACACCTTTTCCAACGCTGGTCCGGACCGTTTTCCAATGCAGACGACGCTTCCGTACAGGCGCAGGCGGCGCTCAAAACTGCTAGCGACCATCTCGCCGCCGTCACCAAGCTGCAGACCACGCTCATGGCGCACGACGATGGCTGGCGCCTGCTAAGCATTGGCCGCCATATTGAGCGCATGGGTTTTTTTGTGCAACGCGCTGCGCTGTAGTTTTGAGGCCGGCTCGGTTCACCACAACGGCGGCTTTGACGCCATGCTTGTGTTGTTTGACAGCACCGTCGCCTTCCGCGCCCAGTATCCGTACCGCCATGATTTAGCAGCCCTGTTGGGCCAGTTGGTGCTTGACCGTGACAACCCCCGCTCACTGGCCGCAGTGGCGCATGCGCTGCGCGAACCCATGGCCCCGCTGCGCGCCAGCGTGCCCGACCCTGCGCAATGGCAACTGGCGCCACTGTGCGAGCCAGGGTTTGATGCGAACTATCCCGCACTGCACCAGTTGCTGCACGACTGCAGTGCCGGCAGCTACCAGCTATCGCAAGCCATTGACGCCACCTACTTCACCCATGCCGGCGACGGTGACCACAGCCTGGGCGCGTAAGCCATACCGCCATGCAACTGCACATCACCCACGCCACCTGCTACGACTATGTGCCTGCCGTGGCAATGGCCCAGCACATGGCGTACCTGAAGCCGCCCACCACCACCCACCAACAGTTGCTGGGTTACAGCCTGCTCATCACACCCGAGCCCGCCCAAACCCAGGACACGCAGGATGTGTTTGGCAATACCCGTCACTACTTTGCCCTGCAGGCATCCCACAGCCAGTTCACGGTCGTCGCGCACAGCCTGGTAGCCACCCGCCCCGCCTCGTACCCGGCCAGTGCCATGGCGTGGGAGGCGGTGCGTGAGCGCTTTTGCTACCACGCCCAGCACCTCTCCCAGGCGCCGTTTGATGCCGCTGTCGAATTTGTCTTTGCCTCACCCTACGCGCCACACCACGCCGACTTTGCCGCCTATGCACGCCCCAGCTTTGTCCCAGGCGTTGCGCTGCTGTGGGCGGCACGCGACCTGATGCAGCGCATCCACCGCGATTTCACCTACGAGAGCCAGAGCACCGAGGTCAATACCTCGGCCCTGCAAGCCCTGGCCCAGCGCAAGGGCGTGTGCCAGGACTTTGCCCACATCATGATTGCCTGCTTGCGTGCCATGGGCATGCCTGCGCGCTATGTGAGCGGCTACCTGCTGACCCAGCCAGAACCGGGCCAGCCGCGCCTGGTGGGCAGCGACGCCTCGCACGCCTGGGTGTCGGTCTACCTGCCCGACCTGGCAGACTTGGCCAACTTGGCCGAGCAGACCAACCCGAGCGGCGCCCCGCTGGTGGGACTTTGACCCCACCAACAACCGCGATGGCTGCGGCACACCAGGCGAGGACTACGTCACCCCGGCGCTGGGGCGCGACTACGCCGATGTGTCCCCTATCCGGGGGGTCATCCGGGGCGGCACGCACCACAGCCTTACGGTGGGTGTGACGGTGCAAGATCAGTCACAATCCCCATTTCAGCCACCCGGCCCGTTACAGTCCCCAGCGTAGATTGCTATTATTTGAATAGCTTCTTACGTATATTTGACGAGGGCTAGAGGCCATTTTTACACTCAACTATTCCGATGGAGCGACCATGAGCATTTACGACACCCTGACCAGCCTGAACATCACCCTGCCACCCGTTTCCATTCCCGCTGCGGCCTATGTACCGTTTGTGCAAACCGGCAACCTTGTGTTTTTGAGTGGCCACATCGCCAAGAAGGACGGCAAGCCCTGGGTTGGCCAACTCGGCAAGAACATGACCACCGAAGAAGGCAAGGCTGCTGCGCGCGCCATCGCCATCGACCTGATGGGCACCTTGCACGCTGCGGTGGGCGACCTGGGTCGCATCAAACGCATCGTCAAGCTGATGTCGCTGGTTAACTCCACCGGCGACTACACCGAGCAGCACCTGGTGACCAATGGCGCCAGTGAACTGTTTGGCCAGGTCTTTGGCGACAAGGGCGCACACGCCCGCAGCGCCTTTGGCGTGGCCCAGATTCCCATGGGGGCGTGCGTGGAAATCGAGCTGATCGCCGAACTGGTCTAGACGAGCCCACCATGCGCCTGCTGCGGTTCGGCTTGTGGTTCTGGCTGCTGGCCGTTGCGGTGGGCTGGCCCTTGCAAGCGGCTGCACAAGTTGCACAAGAGGCCAACTTCCCAGTGCAGGCACTGACATCGAGCGCGCCCTCGCGTATAGAGGTGGGAGCACGCATGGGTGTGCTGGTGGACCCGACCGGCACGTTGTCCATCGAGCAGGTGCAGTCGCCTGCGCAAGCCTGGCAGCGCATTGACCGGCAGTCACCAAACTTTGGTTTCACCCACGACAGCTACTGGTTTCGCTTCCAGATCGACAATCGGGACGCACAAACGCTGGCCCGTTTCATCGAGCTGCCCATCCCCTACCTGGAAGACGTGCAGCTCTACCAATACGTGGGTGGCGTGCTCCAGATTCACTACACACTGGGCGCCCAATCGCCGTTTGCGCAGCGCGTGGTGCGGCACCCCAACTTCATCATGCCGGTGCAACTGGTGCCCGGCATCAACCAGATCTACCTGCGCCTGGCATCGGCTGGCACCATAGAAGCACCGCTGCGCATCTGGGACCCGGTGCGTTTTTACGCAGCCAGCAACGATGAGAACCTGGCCCAGGGCTCGGTCATCGGCGTGCTGCTGGTCATGGTCATCTACAACCTGTTCGTGTACTTTTCCACCCGGGACATCAACTACATCTACTACATCGGTTTTGTTGCAAGCTACCTGATGTTCCATTTGTCGCTGACCGGCTACGCCTTTGCCTACGTGTGGCCGCAGGCGGTGCGCTGGAACAGCTTTGCAATTTCTACTTTTGTTGCCAGTTCCGCCTTTTTTACCTGCCTCTTCACCGAGAATTTCTTGCGGCTGCGTTCGTTTTCCAAACCCGCGTTCTACCTGGTGCGCAGCCTGAGCTGGTTCTATGCATTGTTGCTGTTGGTGACCTTTGTGCTGCCGTATAGCTGGACCATCCGCGTGGGCGCGTCTGTGGCAGTTCCCACCGCGGCCATAGCCTTGTTTTTGGGCTACTGGCGCTGGTTGCGCGGCGCCAAATTTGCGCGGTTCTATTGCCTGGCCTGGACCGCCATCCTGATCGGGCTGGCGGTGCTCAGCGCCAGCAAGCAAGGCTGGATTGCATTCAACGGCTGGACCGAAAACGCTTCGCAAATTGGCATCATTTTGCTGGTGGTGCTGCTGTCGTTCACCCTGGCCGACCGGATCAACAACGATCGCACCCTGCGCCTCAACGCGCAGGCGGTGGCCCTGGGCCACGAGCGCAGTGCCCGCGCCAGCCAGCAAGCGCTGATCCAGGCCACCGAACACGCGAACCGGGAGCTAGAGCAACGCGTGGCCTCACGCACCAACGACCTCAACGCCACGCTGGAGCAACTGAAGTCCGCCAATGACCGCCTGCAACTGCTCTCCACCACTGACAGGCTTACGCAAATCGGCAACCGAGCCTTTTTTGACACCAGCATCGCCAGCGAGCTGCGCCGGGCTACCCGCCAAGGCACGCCGTTGACGGTCATGATGCTTGACATTGACCATTTCAAGCGTGTGAACGACACCCATGGTCACCTGGCCGGAGATGCCTGCCTGCAAGCCTTGGCCGACCTGCTGCGCACGCGCATCCACCGCGCAGGCGACATCCTGGCCCGCTATGGTGGTGAAGAATTCGTGATTGTCTTGAGCGCGACCAGTATGGCGCAATCGCTGCACATGGCCGAGGAACTGCGGGCCGCCATCGAGTCGATGGAAATACGGTTTGAGGAAAAGCTGCTACGCATCACCGCCAGCTTTGGCGTGGTTTGCGCTGTGCCACATCCGACACAAACCGTGCAAAATTTCCTGGCAGCGGCCGACCATGCCTTGTATGAAGCCAAGGGTGCGGGACGCAACTGTGTGCGCACCGCGACGCTTGGTTGAAAGTTCAGAGGTGATTGCGGTTGGCCTTGGTCTCGGTCATACCACTCATACGCGCTGCCAACCGATTCGTTCGATAGCCTGATCCAGCGCGGCGCGCAAAATCTCTGTCGGAACACGTTGGGGCGCGATTTCGGCCAGTGGAGCCAGTACAAAGGCGCGCTGCCACATGCGCGGATGCGGTACCGTCAGCGACGCACTGTGAACAATCCCATCGCCATACAGCAAGATGTCCAGATCGAGAGTACGCGGCGCGTTGCGGTAGGGCCGCTCCCGCCCGGCGGCGGCTTCAATACCTTGCAGGCACTGCAACAGGACCGGTGCGGTGTGGGTGGTGCTGACTTCCAGCACAGCGTTCACATAGTCGGGCCCACTGGAATCAATCGGTGCCGTGCGGTACAGCGCGGATTGGGCCGTAACGGTAATGCCGGCACTGTGGCGCAAAGCCTCAATGGCGGCGCGCAACGCGACCTGCGCATCGCCCAGATTGGCACCCAGTCCGAGGTAGGCGGTTACCGCAGTGCGCATGGCGAACGCAGTTAGCTGTTGCTGCCCGCTGCGGAGTCGGAACTGCCCCCACCCTGGGCACCACCGGGGCGACGGCGGCGACGGCGTTTGCGCGCGGGGGCGTCTCCTGCGGCTTCGCCATCCGGCAACGGCGCGTCAAGGCGCGGCGATGGAGCGGTACCGGGTGTTACCGCGCTGGCAGAGGAATCGACCGGTGTGTCACCACGCGGCACACGGTGCACGCGCGGGGCACGGCGCTGCTTTTGTTGTTCTTCGCGGACCTGGTCCACCAGGTCCTGGCGCAGGTTGTCGTCGGCCATGCTGAACTCCTGCCACCAGTCGGCCAGCACCTCGTCCACCTCGCCAATGTCGGCGCGCAGGCGCATGAAATCGAACGCGGCCCGAAAACGCGCCTGGTCCACCATGCCAAAGGGGCTGCTGCCCACGCGCTTCTCGAAGCGCGGTTGCATAACCCAGATTTCGCGCATGTCACCGGCCAGCTTGCCGCCACCGGACACATCGCCAATGCGGGCGTGGAATACATCGTCAATGGCGTCCATCAGTGCCGGGTGGGAGGCTTGCTGCTGTTCCATACGGCGAACCCAGCCATCGCGCACGTCGGCCCACAGCACGCAAGCCAGCAAGAAGCTGGGCGCTACTGGCTTGCCTTCGCCCACGCGGCGGTCGGTGTCTTTAAGGGCGGCGTTGACAAAGGGCTGCCCGGCACGTTCCACCACCACATCCAGCAGCGGATAGATACCTTTGGCCATGCCCAACTTCTTGAGGGTCTCGATGGACGCCATCGAGTGACCAGTCTGCAGCAACTTAAGCATTTCATCAAACAAGCGGCTCTGCGGCACATCGGCCAACAGGGTCTGCGACTTGATTAAAGGCCCCGCGGTTTTAGTCTCCAATGTGAAACCCAGGGCGCTTAACTTGGCGGCAAAGCGCACGGCGCGAATGATGCGCACCGGGTCTTCGCGGTAACGCGTGGCCGGGTCGCCAATCATACGGATCACGCGGTTCTTCACGTCCTTGAACCCGTTGTGGTAATCGACCACGATCTGGGTCTCGGGGTCGTAGTACATGGCGTTGATGGTGAAGTCGCGCCGCACCGCGTCTTCTTCCTGCGGGCCCCAGACGTTGTCGCGCAGCACGCGCCCGGTGGAGTCCACTGCGTGCTTCATGCCGGCCAGTTCGCTTT
>Ga0138256_10009228_pt1 | contig 10352 bp, 10 predicted proteins | sample KNB2016incub_MG_FD_105486 | JGI IMG/M metagenome (GOLD analysis project Ga0138256, IMG submission 105486) | Active sludge microbial communities from wastewater in Klosterneuburg, Austria - KNB2014incub_MG | ecosystem: Engineered > WWTP > Activated sludge > Unclassified | place: Austria... | reverse complement strand
CGTTTCAAACACTCCGGACCGAAGGAGCTTTCCTGGTTTCTGCAAAAAAAGAAAACGGAAATATAGATCAGGTAACCATTACCTCCGAAGCCGGTGGTAAACTGCGATTAAAACTTCCTTTTAAAACCTGGTATACAGAAAGTGTCGACCGGGAAACTATAAAAACAGAAAACGGCATTGCGGAAATGCAGACCTCCAAAGGCCAAACTATTGTTTTTAAAAACGGATACGAATAATCCCCCTTCCCCCTTCCTCCTTTATATTTTATTTCTATCTTTAAGTATACCAATTTACCAAAATGCGATTTTTTTTCATTTTCCTTTTTGGAGGAATTCAATTTTTATTTGCCCAAAATAATATTATTGCCCTTGTAGGTGGCACTCTTATCGACGGCTTCGGCGGCCGGCCGTTATCCAATAGTGTCATACTGATTGAAGGTCAGCGAATCAAAGCAGTTGGTCACCAGGGAAACCTTGAGATCCCTTCTGGAGCATCTATTGTGAGTACAGAAGGGATGAGCATCTTACCCGGCCTATGGGATATGCACGTCCATCTGATGATCAATGGACACAGCGATTATACGCATTGGGATAAAAAATACCTGCCACTCGCCAAGGATGTAATCATGCCGTCTTCTGCCCATCAACTGCTAATGGCCGGTGTGACCAGTGCACGTGACCTGGGAGGACCACTTGAACAAAGCCTGAATGTCCGCGATCGTATAAATAATGGCGAAATACCTGGCCCCACCATGTATATGTCAGGCCCTTTTTTACAACATGAACCCTATCCCGGAACGGATCTGTTCAGATGGGGAATTAAAGGTGTCGCGGATGCAAGAGCCAAAGTGATACGATTGGCTAAAGCTGGAGTAGACTGTATCAAATTGATTGATCAGGACTTGATGACCATGGATGAAGTTATGGCCATAGTGGATGAAGCGCATAAAAATAAATTACCAGTGGTGGCTCATTCCCATCGACCTGAAGAGATCCGCCGTGGATTAAAAGCAGGAGTAGATTGTTTTGAACATACCGGTTTAGCTTCAGCACCGGCTTATCCGGATGATATCATAGAACTGCTTAGGGAACGCACAGCGCAGATGGCCCTGGGTCCTATGTTCTGGACGCCGACAATTGAAGGGTTGTATAATTATGAATATATGAGGGACAATCCGGAAGCGCTGGACAATACTTCCTGGTACCGCGGATTGCCGGATTCTATTATATCCGATATTAAACAATCCATTCGTTATCCTGGAAGGTTATCTTATTTTCAACTCAATCCGATCCGCAAGCCAACTTTAGAAACTAAAATAAAACAACTCAAAGAATCCGGTGTCGTCTTGCTGATCGGAACAGATAGCGGTATCCCAATGAAATTCCATAGTCAGAGTACCTGGAATGAATTGGATGTCTGGGTCAACAAACTGGGCCTGGATCCGATGTATGCCATTCGGGCTGCCACTTATTGGCCGTCCGTTGCCATGAAAGTGGATAAAGATTTTGGGACGATCAGTGAAGGGAAATTTGCGGACATCATTGCAGTGAAAGGGGATGTGTTGAGGCACATCGCTCTATTGCAGGATGTCAAAATGATTTTTAAAAAAGGCAAACAGTATAAATAAATGACTACATGGACCTGTCCTAAATGCCAACGCTTTTTCAGGAATGCCAATCAATACCATTCCTGTGATACAGGTTCTTTGGAAGATCACTTTATTAACAAACCAACTTATCTTAAAGAAATTTATAACCAACTGATAGAAATTTTAGAAGGCATTGGACCTACCCAGCTTCAGGTCATCAAATCAGCAATATACCTGAAAAAACGATCCACTTTTGTGGCCATCAAAGCCCGGAAAGACCATCTGATGATCGAGTTTTCACTTAATAAGGAAATGAACCATTCCAAAATCGAAAAGACCATGAGGATGTCTGATCATCGCGTAGTGCATATCATCCACTTAACCCACCAGGATGAAATTGACCAGCAATTGATTAAGTGGCTTGAGCAGGCTTATGCTTTATGTGCCTGAATTAGGCAGGCGTTGGTCTGAGAAAGTAGTACCGGACCCAATAACTCCTGTTTTGTGCGATATACTTGACGGTAGCCCTTAAACCTTGCTATTATTGAGTTCGCTTATATTTTTTTTTGGCTGTCCCATCGCAATTTTGGAGGCAGACAATATGAAAAATTTTCTGTGATAATCTGGGCCTCTGTGGCAAGAAGTTGGCTAATGACCGAAGTTGGACTTGCAAAGCAAGTCTTCTGCGCTTTCTGCATAAAGCATTAAAATCTTCCTCGATAATCTAACTGATAAAATGGCTTGAGCAGGCTTATGCTTTATGTGCCTGACCTAAGCAGGTAGTTTGACAGAGAAGGTAGTACCTGCTCCGATGACTGATTTTTTTACAAATATTTTACCCCGGTGATAGTTTTCAATAATTCGACGTGCTAAAGAAAGCCCCAACCCCCAGCCCCTTTTTTTAGTGGTATATCCGGGCTCGAACACCTGCTTGTATTGATTGCCAGCCATACCCTTACCAGTGTCTGACAGGTCGATGCAGAGGTAATCATTTTCTTTATAGATCTCCGCTTTTATGGTACCTGTCCCGTCCATGGCATCCAGTGAATTGCGCATGAGGTTTTCCATTACCCAGTCAAATAGTGGAGGGTTGATCATCGCAAAATGAGGTTTTTCATTTACCGGAGGAAAATCAAATTTTACTTTTTTGGATGCGCGTTTTTCCATATAGTTGCGGCATTGATCCAGTTGCTCATTGAGGTTGATTTTTTCCAGTTTGGGTTTGGATCCGATCTTGGAAAACCGCTCTGCGATCAGTTCGAGCCGCGTCACATCACTTCTCAATTCATCCAACAACTCCATTTTATCTGGTTCGTTATAGGATAAAAGCTTTAGGTTTTCTACCCAGGCTACAATAGCTCCGATGGGCGTGCCCAGTTGATGCGCGGTCTCTTTGGCCATACCTACCCAAACCCGGTTTTGTTGTTCCTTCTGACTGGCACTGACGCCGATTAATCCAATCATCAGGAATCCCAATAACAACATCAATTGAATGTATGGAAACAATTTTAACCAGCGTAACACCCTTGAATTTTCAAAATAGACATTGTTTAATTCGGATTTGATAGGTTGTATGCCTTGTTTTTTCAGTTTGACCAGCCGTCGGGATAAAAAAGCCTTGTCCTCATCTTTTAACGGCCCATAATTGCGGCCCCAGGTCACCTGGTCGTTTTCATCCGTGGCAATGATAGGGGTCTTGTTGGCTTCTATAGCCTGGGATTCAAAAGTGACATCCTTATTGATATCATTACCGGTTTTGGCCAGGGCCTCCTGGGCTTTGACGTACAACTCTACACTGCTGCGCTCGCCGACTTCCAGTTTTTTAGCGAGGTAACTGACATAAATCATGGAGAGGCTCATGACCAGTATTCCTGCAAAAGCCACATAGTATTTCCAGCGGGATTCTTTACTGATCACTATCATGTTAGGCAGCTTGACGCTACGCTTTTAATAACGCAAAGATCTAATGCCATGGTTTATTTGTCAAAATTATTTTTGTCAACTCAGCCAGGTGTTTCGGATATACCAACTCATACCTGATGTCAAAAGCCCTACCAATATACCCCATATCAGGTCAACCGCCACCATTGCCCATGGCCAGCCGGCTAATAAGGCTTTATTGACCAACTCATAGGTAGCATAACACAATAATCCGAGGAAAGCCCCGTTCCAGAGCGCAGCTTTTAAATCCGAAGCAGGTAGAACGGCGAAATATAAAATGCCTGCCGTAAATATGAAATAAAAGATCAAACCAGCCACCCAATCCGGTTTCACAGCCAATAGGCTACCCACCTGTTTTTGAATAAAAGATTTGGCAAACAAATTGATAAATAAGAGATCGACCAGCACATAAATCAATAACGTGCCCAGATATAAATAAACGGTTTTCATCCTTTCATATATTTTATGATATTAAAAAACCAATGGATAATCAATAGCACCGCCAGGCTATATCCAAATGGTTTTTGTTTTAACATGGATTGACTCCGCGAAACTAACTTAAGCCAGATTGTTTTTTTAAATAATAAATCATAAACCAAAATCAAACTGATCATCATTGTGAGGCAGATCGTCAAAAAAACCATGGGGTTGTATAGAAACGACGACAACCATCTGCCTTGTGCCAGTGCCTGAATAGCGTGATTTCCTCCGCAAACAGCGCAGGGAATACCAAATAAAGAAACAAAATAACACGATTGTCCAGGCGATCCCAGGACAGTCCCGCGTATAAATAACATATATGCCCAAATAAGCAGGCATAGCCCTGAAGTGATAAGGTAAATTTTTTTGAAGGAAACGATGGTCTTCATGTTCGTTTGGCGCTTACATTGGGATGGTTCCTGATATAAAAACGCCAGGGCCATTTGGCGCTTTCACCGGCACTTTCCACCCCGATCCGGATCCCAGCGACGATTCGATCTTCCGGAAAACTTATGTTCCTGTCCTCAATGTAAATCTGGGATTGCGGATCGATCAGACTGTGTCCAGAAAAAGTTGAAGTCAGGCCGAGTGCAACAGACAAAGCACCGGGACCCCTGGTCAATCTCGGATCTCCGGACTTAAACATTTGTCTTCGTTCCATCATGGTTTCTATCCCTTCCAAAGGCTCCAAAGCCCGGATCAATACAGCATGGGCATGGTCCTCGGGTCCGGTCACCACATTAAACAAATGATGGATGCCATAACAAATATAGATATAAGCTACTCCACCGGTATTGTACATCACTTCCGTTCGGGGTGTCCTTCGGTTGGCAAAAGCATGGCAAGCCTGATCATCCGGGCCCCGGTAAGCCTCCGCTTCAACGATAATGCCCGAAGTTTTAATCCCTTCCATGTGCGATACCAGGACTTTGCCTATGAGAGATCGGCATATCGCCAGGACATCCGTATGCTGGTAAAAGGCTGGGGGAATTTTGACAGCGGCCTTATTCATATTTATTCCAAGCCGGGATTCTGGAAGGAGTGTGGGCCGATTTCATTAATGCCAGGAGTTGATTAGTTATTTCAGTTTGTTCCGAAATTACATTCTTCGTTTCTCCAATATCATTTTTTAAATTATACAATTGACCTTCTTTGGTTTTGGTCAACCAGAGTAATTTCCAATCTCCTTTTCGTAAAGCGCGGATACCTCCGGCAGATGCATATTCCCAATACAAATAGCGGTCCGGGGACAATAATTTATTCTTTAATAATGCGGGAGTCAAGGAAATTCCATCCAGGTCAGATCGAACAGATGAAGCTGTAATTTTTGATAAGGTGGGTAACCAATCCCAGGCAGCAATGACAGAATGATTGACCGTTCCGGGTTTAATTTTACCGGGCCAGGATGCCAGGCAAGGCACGCGGATAGCCCCTTCGTATAACTCAGTTTTATATCCTCGGAGATTAGAATTGCTCTTAAAAAACCGGGTGTCCGCTCCGCCGATACCCGGAATAGTAGCCCCGTTGTCACTCATAAATAGGATCAACGTGTTTTTTTCCTGGCCGGATTTTCTCACTTCATCCAGGATGATTCCTACTTCCTGATCCAGGCGGGAAACCATAGCAGCATAAGCGGCCCGGGGCCGGTGGTGAGGCAGATATTGCCGGTTGCCCGTGTAAGGGGTGTCAGGTAAATCCTTATACTGCTCCAGTTCTTCAACGGGAATTTGTAATCCCAGGTGCGGCATGGGTATCGCATAGTAAAGGAAATAGGGCTGTTTATTATTTTTTATAAAACCCAGGGCTTCTTTGCGCATCATATCAGGCGCATAATCTGTGCGGGTGTAATGTTGTTTTATAAGTTCCGCATTCAGCATTTCGGCTGTGCCTTCAAATTTTTGATGGGGAGAAAAGTATCCATTGCGCAAAGTGTCCCATTGATCATTTTTCCACAAATGAGAGGGGTAATAATTGTGGGCCTGTTTCTGACAGGCATAACCATAGAAAAAATCAAAACCGGCGTTTTTAGGGCTACCTTCATTGGTGGGCATACCAAGTCCCCATTTACCTACGACAGCAGTCCGGTAACCCTGGTTTTTTAACATATGCGCCATCGTAAATTGATCCGGTTTCATAGGCAACTGGCCTCTTTCTTCCTGATCCGGAAATCCACCCATTTCATAATTATCCCTGATGTCTGAGTGCCCAGTATGTTTGCCCGTCAACAGCGCACAACGGCTTGGAGCACAGACTGTATTGCCGGAATAATACTGGGTAAAACGCATACCCGACCTGGCCAACCGGTCCAGATTGGGTGTCTTGATCTTGTCCTGTCCATAACAACCCAATTCTCCGTAACCCAGGTCATCAGCCAAAATGAGAATGATGTTGGGTCTGACCGCTGGTTTTTGAAAACCAGAGAGGATCAAACCGAGACCGGCGATCAGAATTACCGGTATAAAAATTTTCATACCCGCAATTTAGCAAATCCCATCATGTAACTGAATATGGATATCTTCGTCTTATTAATTATGAAGCCTGTTTATAAAAAACATCCCCTCCTATTAATAGTCCTGATTGCATGGAGTTTGATCCGGGTCTCTGGGCAAGAAGATACCTTTGTTGAACGGATTTCCGGGACTCCTTTTTCCTTTAAGATGAAATTGATTCCTGCCGGGGTGGCGGAACTGGGTGATCGTAAAGTGAAAGCAGAATTGGATGCTTATTATATCGGTACCCATGAAGTCACTTTCGATGAATTCAATTGTTTCAAAGAAAGGGAGCAGGACAACGATAGTTCGGGCCAGGCCACATCAGCATACAAAGCTGATGCCGTGACCCGCCCTACCCCTCAATACGTCAACCTCAGTTTTGGTATGGGGGAAAGAGGTGGATTTCCAATGGTGAGCATGACCCAGCAAGGAGCATTGCGGTATTGCCAATGGCTGTATCAGAAAACAGGCAGATTTTACCGGTTGCCCACGGAAGCGGAATGGGAATACGCCTGCCGCGCAGGAACCAGTAACGTTTTTTTCTTCGGGGACGATGATTCCAAACTGGGCGATTATGCCTGGTATTATGAAAACTCGGACGACAAATACCATAAAGTCGGTGAAAAAATGCCCAATCCCTGGGGTTTATACGATATGCTTGGCAATGTCGCCGAATGGACCTCCGATGAATTCCGCGACAACTATTATGAACTCGTCGCCCAGTCCAATAAAAATCCGTGGATGATCCCTCAACGAAAACACAGCCGTACTGTCAAGGGTGGCGCTTACGTGGATGATGATACCAAACAAGTCTCACCAGGTTATCGCCTTAAATCAGCACCCCGATGGCAGGTACGTGATCCTCAGATCCCTAAAAGTAAATGGTGGAATACGGATTCGCCTTATGTGGGGTTTAGGTTGGTCAGTCCGGTGAAACAGGTGACGGCTGCGGAGGTGGAGGAGTATTTTAAGAAGGCGATTGTGGATTAAGGCTAAGGTTAAGGTTTAGGTTGAGGTTGAGAAGAGCCCCGATCCGGGAATTAGGATCATAGGGCGATGCTGAGACCTGTTAGTTCCGATATTTTCGTGATCTGGAACAGAGGCGGATTTTAGATTGAGTTTTGAATTTTTGGAGTTAGAAACTAAGAAATTTGATAAAACCAATTTAATCATTGAAATTAATATATCTGATTTCATTTGTTGTATTGTCCATTTTCTCCGTTTTTTGGTGGAACAGTGAACACAAAGACTTTATTACTCTATCATCAAATAATATTGTAAATGCAAAAGTGGTTTTTGTTCCAAATTTAAATTTTGGGAATAATAGAGCAATAGATGTCGAGTATAATTCTAAAAAATATGTACTCCAAATTTCATCAAAATCATATATAAATAATACCTATAAAATTAATGACTTAATTCCTGTTTATTAATCGAAGAAATTTGATTATTTATTATTAAAGTCAAAAAATAATAATTTTTCATATTATTTTTCAATAGCTTTTTTTCTATTTCCTCTTTATTGTTTAATTAAGTTTGTAGGATTCATAAAGCGAAAATACACCCCGTGGGCTGCCTCCAGTCAGGGGGTGACTTCGGAGTCACCCCCTGACTTTGACACATTGCCATTTAAGATTACAGTACCGGATTTTCAAGCCTTACTAAATGTTCATCAGGCATCCTGATATTTATTTCCAATTGACAACCCATAGCCTCTACATATTTTTTTAAGGTTGAAAGATGCATATCACTTCTTTTTTCGAGGTTGGAGATATTCACCTGTTTCACTCCTTGTGTTGCAGCAATATCGGATTGAGTTAGGCCAAGGTCTTTTCTTAGACCTTGTAGCGTCTTGTACTCGCGGATGTACATATCAGCTTTTTGTTTGATCTTTTTCTGCCTGTCTTTAGGCAGGCTTTTGAGAACTTTTTGTAGTGAGACGGTCATGATTTTTTCTTTTTTAGACTAGTTAAATATTTTTCAAATCTTGAATCAGCTATCCTTACCAGTGTTTTATAAAACCTGGTTTGATTTTTCCCTTTTTTGTCGCCACCTACCAGCAAAATGGCCTTTCGTCAGGATCAAAAGCAAAAGCAATTCTCCAGACACCGTTGTTTGCATCCACCCTTAATTCCTTCAAATTAGAAAAAGATGATCCAATTAAGGTATCTACGTGTGGCCTACCCAACATTGGACCAAATGTTTCTAATAATTTTGCCTTTGCTAAAATGTTATCCTGAACATCGTTTTCAAAGGCTTTGAATTCCTCCAAAAAATCATCATGGAATTCGACTCGCCATTTCACAAATACAAATATAGCATTAAAGCTATATAATGTCAAGGCTATAATTTACCCATTTTCCAGGAGTAATTTATCTCAGGCTATAATGTCCAGTTGGATGAAGTGGAATTTTCAATACAAGCGTGGTTTTTTCAGGCGTCCTCGTCTGAAACTGTTTTGCATCAGCGAAGCACTGATTTTAACTAGCCCATTGCCAGCCTTGGCTTTCCGTTCTGGAATACGGCCAGCCTCAACCTTAGTCTCAACCTCAACCTCTGCCTCAGCCTCAACTTTTTCCCTTAATTTCGCCCTCTTTATGACTACCAATCCTACCGTGGTGAATCAATTATCACAGGCTTATTTTAAAAGCGATCGCCTCAGCACCCTGAGCTATGCCATCCGCGGTCCCATTTTTGACAAAGCGCATGAAATGCAACTGGCGGGACAGAACATCATCAACCTTAATATCGGCAACCCGGCCCCATTCGGTCTATTTACTCCGGATGAAATCGTACACGATATGATCTTAAATATCGGCGAAGCCCAGGGTTATTCACATCATTTGGGCATCTTTCCTGCCCGCAAAGCCATCATGCATTATACCCAAAAACAGGGTATACCGGGTGTGACCATAGATGATATATTTATCGGCAATGGAGTGAGTGAATTGATCGTCATGACCCTGCAGGCTATGCTCAATGTCGGGGATGAGATTTTAATCCCCAGCCCCGACTATCCGTTGTGGACTACGGCGGTTTCATTAGCGGGGGGCAAACCGGTGCATTATATCTGCGATGAAGCTAGCGATTGGACACCGGATATTAAAGACCTCAGATCCAAAATTACCAGCAGGACCAAGGCTATTGTAGTGATCAGCCCCAACAATCCAACTGGAGCTGTTTATCCCAAAGAGATCCTGCAACAAATAGCAGACCTGGCGGCGGAGAAAGATCTGATCATATTATCTGACGAGATCTACGACAAGATCCTGTTTGACGGGCACTCGCATGTTCCAATGGCCACCTTAAACCAGGATGTATTTTATCTGACCTTCGGTGGTTTGTCCAAAAATTATCGCGCTACAGGTTTCAGAAGCGGATGGGTGATACTCAGCGGAGCCAAACACCGCGCAACCTCCTATATTGAAGGCCTTACCTTATTGGCCAGCATGAGATTGTGTGCCAATGTCCCGGCCCAGTTTGCCATACAAACCGCATTGGGTGGTTATCAAAGCATAGATGACCTGGTCGCACCAAAGGGAAGGATCTATAAACAAGGTATGTATACCTATGAACGGATCAATGCCATTCCCGGGCTTTCCTGCAGCAAACCGAAAGGAGCGCTATATGTTTTCCCAAAACTGGATTTGTCACAGTTCAATTTTGAAGACGACAACGACTTTGTATTAAAGCTGCTCACCGAACATAAAGTATTACTGGTGCCGGGTACCGGATTTAATCACCACGATGCCGCTCATTTCAGGATCGTGTTTTTAGCGGATACGGATATACTTAATACCGCTATTGATAGAATTGAAGCTTTATTGAGGGATTATACACGGTGATTGGTG
>Ga0138256_10009227_pt1 | contig 10354 bp, 6 predicted proteins | sample KNB2016incub_MG_FD_105486 | JGI IMG/M metagenome (GOLD analysis project Ga0138256, IMG submission 105486) | Active sludge microbial communities from wastewater in Klosterneuburg, Austria - KNB2014incub_MG | ecosystem: Engineered > WWTP > Activated sludge > Unclassified | place: Austria... | reverse complement strand
TCGACGAAGTAAACAAAAAACTAATCTTCGAAACCAATGCACCAGTAACTGTGGTTACACTGGATGTGTTCACACCTGAAGAATACCTCGTAAGAAAGGGACAGGAGTACACCAATACGCATACAAAATCAGGCAACACTTATTCGTACGATCTTAAAAATGAACTACTGAAAGACAAAGAAGTTTATTGGCTAAAAGTATCAATTGGAAACAATGGCGTTCCACTGGCCGAATATCTTTTTAAGAAAAGAGTAGCAGTGGCACAACCAGTTCGCAACGATGGCAATGAAAATAACCAGGAAGTAAAAGATGCCACAGGCGCCACTGTAATCCAGACCAATGCAACCTGTGCGGATGGGAAAACAAAACTGATAGCATCGCTAAAAGCATTAGATGGTGTGCGGGATGTGAAGATAGATCCAAGAGGGACTTTGAATATCCGATACAGCAGCGATGGCACTCCATATGCAGGTTTAATAGCGGTGATCAATGAAAATGGATTCAATGCGGGCAGCAAAAAATCAACTTCACCGGATAAAAATCCTTGCTTAAAAAAAACGGAGCCGGAAGAAAAATATACACGACAAACCGGACGTAACATATTTGATGCAAGAAAAGGCTTTGCAATAGCCCCAATAAAGAATGTTCCTTTTACAGTAACACCTGATGCTGCGAAAAAAGGTTTTAAAATGGATAGCATTTATACCTGGACAGCACCTGATGGAAAAGTAAAGACGGCGAGTGGTGAAGAAATTCTAAAACAGGTGAACGAGATGGAAAAAGAGTTGAATTTCCGTGGTCGCACATTAAGAAAGCGGAATGCATTTAGTGCTTTAAGCTACAAATTAGTTAATCAAAGTGCCGTATTAAAAGTACCAAAATCGGTTGCCAAAATATCAAAAGACGCTGCGCTAAACATCGGCACTGGCAAGAAGTTTAGTCAAATTCCCATTATAAAAACCAAGCACAATAAATTGCCCGATGTATCCAACTTATTTAAAACAGTAATAGGCGGCGATGTGGGAGTTTATTTTGGAAGAATTACTTCAAACGTTGGAGAGTTTCAAGGAAGTATAAGCACTTCAGGCAGTATCGACAATACTAAATGTAATAAGCAATGCCCACTTGATATAACACTTAGTTTAGATGCAAAAATGATACAATCGCTAAATATCAGCAATTGTATACTCGAGATATCTGACAATCCAAATAGAAAACCCAACGATAATGACGCTACGCTGGCTACAGGAAATTTCAATTTTAAGAAGCCTGCCTTTTCAAAATACGGCACTCAAAATATTTCTATCTCAGGTGATGCTCCTCCATCATTTCATACACTGTATTATTTTCCCATAAAAATAAATGACCTGTCTAAACTGGCTAAAGCAGCTATCAAGCCTGTTCTTTATTATGCTTATGTAAAATTTTATAACGATAAAGGCGAATTATTATATTACAGCTCATACAATACTGCTTTATTAGAAAGCAAGATTGATGTTCCCATATTTATAGGTCAGGAGAAAAACGAGAACGCCGGTTTTGAAGATGCTTTCACTGACCCAACAGGTTTGTTTGGGATGTATTATAAGTCCAATAAATTAAATGCTGCTTATTCAACGAAAAGAGACGAGGCTACACTTGTCATTTCCGAGAATGCAAAACTTTCCGGCGATATAGAAATAGGCGCCCAGTATTACAATTTTTGGTACTTGCTAGATAATAGTCAACCTAAGTATGAGAGAAAACCTTTTATAGCTACTAACTTTTCCTCAGAGTACACCAATAGGTATAAGCAGGGGCAACTAGGCATAAGAATACCGGGAGGCGAGAAAAAGAGTAATGATATGAATAGTTATCCCGGCTACCAGATGAATTATTCATTGTTCAATGGCGAGTCGACTGAGAATTACACCAAAGCATCAAATTATACAGAAACACTAAGCGTAGGCTATAATATTTTTGACGAACGATTTTTTATCGGACCAGTACCTTGTCGTATAAAAGTGGACATATCAGGCAATGCAAGTATGACTCGTCAATCGATCATGGATACACTTACAGACGGCAATGTAAGTATATCTACATCTGTTACTCCGCACTTAGACCTCACTTTAACCGGCGAAGGCGGAGTGGATGCTTCCATTGCTTATGCAAAAATAGTAGCCAATGTAAAAGTGATCGAAGTGGATCTGCCTATCAGTGCCAAAGCAAGCAAAGATGCGGATCTAAATGCTGCTTTAAAAATTACTGCTTTGTCAGGTGAGATTTATTTTACGGCTGGGTTGTGTATTCCTATTCCCTGGTTTGATGATTTATGTACAGATTTTAGAGTAGATATTTTTAAGTGGACAGGGCCAAGTAAAACGTATCCCTTGGTAAAATAATATTCCATTTTCAATTGGTGAGAGTTAACACCAACTCGCCAAAAGTTTATGACAGAACATGAAAAAGATTTTAATCCATATCATTTTTTACACGATAATATTTCAGTATGCCAATTGCTATGCAGCTACTGATAGTATCCCGAGTTGCATTATGGATATGAAGAAAACATTTCCTCTCCTATCTGTTACAGAATATCAATATAAGGGTCAGCCTTGGTTTCTGATAGTAAAGGATACTGTTGCCGAGAAAGTGGTTAAAAACGCTGATCATCAAACACATTTAAAATTCTATAACCAAGAATGCGAATTGGTATGTACATGGACAAAAGGTGGCATCGCTGCTTTAAATAGGGTTATTCCCGATAGCGTTGAAAAAGAAAAAATAATCAAGTTGCCGACACAACCTGATACAGCTGCCAAAAAAAATAGTATACCTGCAACTGACATCTTACCTGATACTATAGCTAAACTGGCGATAATAAAAGGAATAACATGGATTGAAGAAACTAATTGTAAAGAAGATAATCTATATCGATTTGAAAATAAAAAAGCGATGAAAAATAATGGCGTACCTGTATTTGATGGCGCCTACTTTAATCAGCAAGGTAACGCTATGCCAAAAGGTGGCGGCTGTATTCAAAAATATTGGTGGCACCTTTACAATGGAAAATTTAGCAGAACACAGTTCAGACCAGGTTACAGATAAGGCAAATCAAAATAACTAATATAAAACAAATAAAAATCAACAACATGAAAAAAACAATTATTGTTTTCGCAGCTATTACATTTTTAATCTCCTGTGGCGACAAAAAGAAAACCACTACTGATAACAGTTCAACAACCGAAACAAACACTACCATCAGTAACGATAATGATTCTGAAAAAACCGGCGACTTTTCTTTCGATGGAAAATCCGTTGCTGGTAGAGTAACGACACAATACTTTAGTAGCGATAAAGAAAAAAGTAATTTTTCTGTGCTTTGTCAACATGACGAAAGTAATACCAGTGCCAACTTTGAATTACTGCAAACCACTTTTGTTACAGAAAAAGATGCAACAACAAATCCTAATCTAAAAATTTATAGTGGCTCCATGCTACCTATGACAGAGCCAGAGCCAGGAATTGTCACTGTGTCATTATCTGGCGTAGGAAGCGATTTAGGTGACAAACAATTTACCGGCTCCAGTAAATCAACTGGCGGTATTACTGTTTCAGACAAAACCATTATCATTAAAGATTTGACACTTTATAACAGCGAAGGAGCAATGAAAACAGTAAACGCAAAAATTCCTTTTTAATAACTATTAACCATTAATCATTAACCTATCCTCAAGCAAAAGGCTATCTTTTCAGATAGCCTTTCTTTATTCACTCAATAATTACATTAAATACTAAATGCAGTTTCAATAATTTCCGCCTGCTCTTGATGATGCACTTTATTGTAACCAGTAGCTGTAGAAGCAGAAGGCTGACGGCTAATCGTACCAAAATTGATACTTTTCAAATTCATTTGCAAGAAAGAAGCTGCTCCCATATTCTGCGGTTCTTCTTGTACCCAAAACCATGTTGCTTTGCTATATTTTTGTTGCAGTTCTCCTAATTGTTTATAAGGCAATGGATATAATTGCTCTACTCTTACAATCGCCACATCGGTTCTATTATCTTTTTGCTGACGTTCAGCCAGATCAAAATAAATTTTACCGCTACAGAATAATACTTTTTTTATTTGAGAAGCATCCGCATTCTCATCATCGATCACTTCTTTAAAAATACCTTGTGTAAACTCTTCAACTTTTGAGTAAGTGCCTGGGTGACGAAGATTTGCTTTTGGAGTAAACTCAATCAACGGCTTTCTAAACGGCCATGCTAATTGTCTTCTTAATGCATGAAAGAAATTAGCAGATGTTGTAATATTTGTTACAACCATATTCAGTTCAGCACACATTTGTAAAAAACGTTCCAATCTTGCACTACTATGTTCTGGACCTTGACCTTCATATCCATGCGGCAACAACATGGTAACACCATTCATTCTATTCCACTTCTGCTCGCCTGCAGCAATAAACTGATCAATCATAATCTGTGCACCGTTTCCAAAATCGCCAAACTGTGCTTCCCAAATTACCAATGCATCAGGATTTGCTAAACCATAACCATACTCAAATCCTAATACAGCATATTCACTTAGCAGCGAATTATAAATTCTGAATTTACCTGTTGCGTCGGGTATTTTACTAAGACGGTTAAAAGCTTTGTCATTAACTTCATCCCTCAACACAGCATGGCGATGAGAAAAAGTTCCCCGCTGAACATCCTGCCCACTCATTCTAACATCTTTCCCATCATGCAACAAACTTCCATAAGCCATCAACTCTGCAGTAGCCCAATCAACTTTATTCTCCGTTTCAAAAAGTTTTACTTTGTCATTTAATATCTTTTCAATTTTTCTCAAGGGTTTATAACCCTCCGGCCATTTCATAATGGCATTAAATACAGTGTCAAAGTTTTCTTTAGTAATGCTTGTAACCGGAGACTGATCAAAATCATCAGCAGTAGCTTTTCTTAATTTTCTCCATGCCTCTTCCGGCTTCTGATATTGATAAGGTAATGGATGTTGTTTTATTCCATCCAAACGTTCCTGCAAATCATCCCAGAATTTCTTCTCCATTTCCTTCACCATTACTTGGGCATTCTCATCACCGGTATCCAATAATCTTTTTACATAAATCTCTCTTGGGTTTGGATGCTTATCAATTAACGCATACATATGCGGTTGGGTAAACTTAGGGTCGTCACCTTCGTTATGTCCATGCTTACGATAGCACACCATATCAATAAAAATATCAGAATTAAATTTCTGTCTGTACCTTGTTGCTATCTCCGCACACTTCACAACCATTTCTGGATAATCTCCATTCACATGAAATACCGGAGCTTGTATAGCAGCAGCTAATGAAGTGCAGTAATCAGAACTGCGGGCATCATCAAAGTCTGTAGTAAAACCAATCTGGTTATTAATTACAAAATGCATTGTGCCGCCAGAATAATATCCTTTCAGGTAAGACATTTGCAAACATTCATACACAATTCCTTGGCCAGCAACAGAAGCATCTCCATGAATCAGTATTGGAAGTATTTTGTCATAATTCGATTTATAAATAGCATCCGCCTTTGCTCTCGCAAAGCCAATTACTACTGGATCTACTGCTTCCAGATGTGATGGATTCGGCATTAGTTTCAGATAAATATCTTTATCAGAAGCTGTTTTTAATTTACTACCAAATCCCATATGGTATTTCACATCACCGGAACCCATTGTCTGATCCATTTTAGCGGTTCCTTCAAACTCACTAAAAATCTGTTCGTAAGTCTTACCCATTGTATTGGCCAACACATTTAATCTTCCTCTATGTGCCATCCCTATCACTACTTCTTCCACCTCATTATCTGCAGCCACATTAATAATTGCATCCAATGCAGGAATAGTTGTTTCACCACCTTCTAAAGAAAAACGTTTCTGCCCAACATATTTAGTATGTAGAAATTTTTCAAACATTACACCTTGATTTAATTTTTCAAGGATGCGTCTTCTCTGCTCCGTTGGCAATGGTTTAGCAATCAGGTTTTCAAACTCTTTTGTAAGCCAATCCACTTTTTCTTGGCTACTGATGTATTTGTACTCAATACCAACCGGACCAGCATATATTTTTTTTAAATGAGCAACAATATTCCGTAATGAAGTATTTCCTAATCCCAACAATTTTCCAGCTTCAAAATTTGTATCAAGATCAGCTTCGCTAAAACCGAAGAACTCAAGATTTAAATTAGCTCCTCTGTCTTTTCTTTCACGAATAGGGTTAGTGTTTGCAATTAAATGCCCTTTGTTTCTGTAGCCAAGTACCATCCTGTATACACCTATTTCTTTCGTCCAATCCGCATCACTTATTCCTGAAAGTGATGGAGTACCACCACCACCTGAGCCAGTCTTTATATCACTGGAAACACCGTTCACTTTTTCAGCCGTTGCATTTGCCATGGCAAAATCAAACCCTTCAAAAAATTTCTTAAGGTCTGCATCCACACTTTCTGGATTATTTACAAAATCACGATACATATTCTCAATAAAAGCAGGAGAAGAGCTAGTTATATAGGAGAAATCCTTCATTAATGGAATTATTTGAAATTGACTAATCTGTGGCTCACAAATATCGTTGAAATAAACGAAAAACTGGGTTCATTTTGAGGGATTTACACCGCAACAGCAGCTTTGCCAAAGTCAGTTTTGGCTTCCTAAAAGAGGCAAAACAAACCACCTAATTAAATCCCCCAAAATTTGGTGGGTAAAGCTCTCAACCCTACCTTTGCCGTCCGTTAAAATTTATAAGAATGGCTAATCATAGTGCAACAAAAAAGGATGCTCGTCAAGCAGCAAAAAGAACAATAAGAAACAAGTATTACGGAAAAACTACCCGTAATGCTATTCGTGACTTGAAGGCAACTGAAGGCGCAGCAATGGGTGAGCAGTTTCCTAAAGTAGCTGCAATGATCGACAAATTAGCTAAGCGCAAAGTTATCCATAAGAACAAAGCCGCTAACCTGAAAAGCAAATTGGCTAAAAAGGCAAACGCAGCTAAAGCAGCAAAATAATAATAGCAAATAAATTATTTAAAAGGCATCTCAATCTGGGATGCCTTTTTTAATTTAGATTATAAATATTTTTTGAGCCAGCGACATTACTACTATCGTCTTTCGTTGCGTCGCACTCTTCATCGGTTGGTAATTCTATTCAGCATTATGAAAAAACTTGCATTTCTACTGATTGTCACAATCACAACATCAGTCATTGTTTTTAGTCAAAATATCACAACAAAATTCGAGCAATCAAAAGGCACACAAACACCAACCTACTTTGAAATTATTGACTGGTGGAAAAAGCTGGATGAAAAATCAGGTAAAGTAAAAATGCTCACCATGGGAATGACGGATGCAGGCTATCCGCTTCATCTAATTGTTGTAGGCAATAATGGTGATTACAATTTTGAAAATATCCGTAAGAACAATAAAAGAATCATTCTAATTAACAATGGTATTCATCCCGGTGAACCAGATGGAATTGATGCAAGTATGTTATTAGTAAGAGATATTGTACAGAACAAATACAAAATTCCCGATAACATTGTTCTTGCATTTATACCAGTGTATAATATTGGCGGCTGTTTAAATCGCAGTGCCAATTATCGTGTAGATCAGGATGGTCCGGAAGAATTTGGCTTCCGTGGCAATTCCCAAAACCTCGACCTCAACAGAGATTTTATTAAATGCGATTCAAAAGATGCAAGAGCATTCATTGAAATATTTCATATGCTTGATCCTGATGTATTGGTTGATAACCATGTCAGCAACGGAGCAGATTATCAGCATATCATTACACTATTAACAACACAGCACAATAAGTTGGGTGGCGAAATGGGAAAATTCCTCAGTACACAATTCGAACCAGGAATTTATTCCACAATGAAACAAAAGGGATACGATCTTATCCCCTATGTAAATTCATTTGGCGATACGCCGGAAAATGGCTGGCCGGAATATTGGGATAGCCCTCGCTACAGTAGTGGCTTTGCTGCCTTATGGAACACTTTCTCATTCGTTCCTGAAACACATATGCTGAAATCATACGATCTGCGGGTTAAAGCAACATATGCCTTAATGCAATCATTTATAGAATACGTTGCAAAAAACAGCGACCAAATAAAGCAAATACGAAATCAGACAAAACAAAAAATTAAAACAGCAAATGAATTTCCGGTAAGATGGTCATTGGACAAATCACAATTTAAAGAAGTGCTATACAAAGGTTTTCAGTCTGGCTACAAACCAAGTGAAGTTTCAGGTCTGCCTAGATTATTCTACGACAGAACTAAACCATTTGAAAAATCAATACCAATTTTCAATTACTATGCTGTAAAAAATACAGTTGTAAAACCAAAAGCCTATATCATTCCGCAAGGTTGGTGGAAAGTAATTGATCTTTTAAAGTTGAATAAAATTGAAATGAGCCAATTAAAAAAAGATACTGTAATCGAAGTGGAATTTTACAAAATAGAAGACTATAAAGCAATGGCTCGTCAGTATGAAATGCATCATATGAACAGTGATTTAAAAACGACAACTTTATCACAAAAGATTTCTTTTAAAAAAGGAGACTGGTATATTCCGTTGAACCAGGTTGCAAATCGATACCTGATTGAAACATTGGAGCCTCATAATGAAGATTCTTATTTCTCCTGGAATTATTTCGATGCAATACTTGGACAAAAGGAAGGTTACTCTGCTTATGCATTTGAAGATATTGCTGCAGATTATTTAAAAAAGAACCCTGAAGTAAAAACTAAACTTGATCAGCGAGTAGCTACTGATACTTCATTTGCAAAAAGTGGAAGAGCTCAATTAAACTTTGTTTATCAGAATTCACCTTGGTTCGAGCCAGCATTAAATCAATATCCTGTTTATCGGGTTATTAAGTAATGTCTAGTTAGTTTCTTGTGCTAGCTTTTCATCCAATGAACCCTTTGCAGGCTTATCAAGTTTTTTAAAAATTGATCTGCCTAATAGTAAACTGGCAATCAATACAAGGATGCTTAAATACCCTACCCAATTATATCGCATTATTTTTCCTGAGGCGTCTGTAATTACAATTGCACCAGCAGCTAAAGAAGCTATGCCACTTCCAAGTTGTTGAACACTCCCATTAATACTCATATAACTTCCTCTTTGCTCCTGCGATACTACTTCACTTATCATAGCCTGTGCGGTTATAGCCCTTCCTGTTGCAAGTACAAACCAGATTGCAAAAAATATAAGCACAATACTAAAATGAACCGTTGGCATTGCAGTAATAATCAGCACCATAAATAATGACAGAAAAACAGCCCATGAAAAAACAGGAAGCTTTCCGATAGAGTCAGAAACTCTGCCTAAATAAAGAGCTGCAAATAAAGATGCAATTCCGCCAACCAGATAAATCATGGGAATAAGATCTTTCGAAAACCCTTTATTAAATTCTATATATGGGTTAATAAATGGAATGATAAGAAAATGCCCCATCATTAGCAGACAAGCAAAAATCAAAGCAGTTCTTTGAGCAGGTACTTTGCATACCGTAATTAAAGCTTTAAATGGAGACTCAGATTTATTTCTCACAACAATGTGCTCCTTAATAGAAGGAACAAATTTTATAATTAATGGGACAAAGACAATCCCTAACGAACCAACAAGAATAAAGGGAACATGCCAGTCGTAATTAAACAAGTTGGTTAGGTATAAAGAAATGGGAACACCAATAATTGATGCGACTGCAAAAGCACTCATCACTGCACCCATTGCCCTACCCCTTCTTTCGTAGGAAAAAAGATCTGCCACTATTGCAAGAACCTGTGCTCCGATAATTCCTCCAAATAGACCTGCAAGAATTCTGGCAGCCAACAAGAGTTCAAACGAGTAAGCAAATCCGCAACAGATAGTCCCGATCAAAAACCCAACATAAGCAAATAGAAGTGATCGCTTCCTATCAAACCGGTCAATTACCATGGCAATAATCAGCCCCGATATAAAAGCACTGATTGAATAAGAGGCTACTAGAAGACTAAACTGAAAGGCAGTTATTTTAAAATAGGGAAGCAGATAATTACTCAATGGCATCATGATGATGAAATCAAGTATATGAGTAAAGTTCAGCGAAGCTAGAATGAAGAGTATTATTCTTTCCTTTTTAGTCACGGCTTGAAGATAACTTGTTATTTTAAAAACAAAAAAGCCCCGTCTCGTTTAAAACGAGACAGGGCTCAATAAATATGGCAGTTACCTACTCTCCCGCATTGTTGTGCAGTACCATCGGCCATGAGGGGCTTAACTTCTCTGTTCGGTATGGGAAGAGGTGAACACCCTCGGAAAAACCACCATAAGAATA
>Ga0138256_10009225_pt1 | contig 10354 bp, 7 predicted proteins | sample KNB2016incub_MG_FD_105486 | JGI IMG/M metagenome (GOLD analysis project Ga0138256, IMG submission 105486) | Active sludge microbial communities from wastewater in Klosterneuburg, Austria - KNB2014incub_MG | ecosystem: Engineered > WWTP > Activated sludge > Unclassified | place: Austria... | reverse complement strand
ATGACGCGGCGCATTACTTTGGCATTTCGGGTCTTTGGAAGCGCGGAGACGAAATGAATTTTTGACGGAGCGAGCGGTTTGCCCATATCCTTCGAAACCAGAGCTTTCAGCTCGGTTTCGAGTGACAAGGGACGAGTGACAAGAGACGAGTCAGGAGGTCTTTCATTTCCTGTCACCTGTAACCTGTCACCCGTCACTACGAAAGCAACCATCGCCGTTCCCTTAGCTTCGTCAGGGACGCCGATGACGGCGGCTTCGGTGACGATCGGGTGCGCGACAAGAATGCTTTCGACCTCGGCGGGACCGACGCGTTTTCCGGCGACTTTTAGGGTATCGTCGCTGCGGCCGAGGATAAACCAGTGGCCATCCTTGTCACGCATCGCAAAATCGCCGTGGACCCAAATGCTTTTGAAACGCCGCCAATATGCATCGAGATACCGTTCCTTCTCCTGCCAAAATCCGCGTGCCATGCCAATCCACGGCTGCCTTATGACAAGCTCGCCGACCTTTTCTGCTTCGACTGGCCCTCCTTCATCGTTCAGAATATCAACGTCCATTCCCGGACACGGAGCAGGAAACGAGCACGGTTTTATCGGCAGCAGCGGATTGCCCATCAGTATCCCGCCAGCGATCTCAGTGCCGCCGGAGTAATTGATGATCGGCAGTTTGCTATTACCAACTTTCTCAAACAACCACCACCACGGCGCCGGATTCCACGGCTCACCAGTCGATGCAAAAATGCGAAGAGCGGACAGGTCGTGACGCTCGAACGGTGACGACTGGACCGCAAGCGTCCCGCTTGCATCTTCGGCGTTGTGTTCTGGCAAGCGGGACGCTTGCGGTCCAGCCACTTCGCTGGCCGCCAACGAACGAATCAATGTTGGCGAGATGCCTAGCACCTCGACCTTATGTTTCGCGCAAAATTCCCACATTCGGTCGGGCGTTGGGTAATCGGGTGCTCCGTCGTAAATACAGATCGTCGCGCCGTTGATGAGGGCACCGTAGATTAGCCACGGCCCCATCATCCAGCCGATGTCCGTGTACCACGAGATCCGCGTTCCCCTACCGACGTCCGTCCCAAACGCCATGTCTTGTGCCGCCTTTATCGGAAAACTCGCGTGCGTGTGGGCAATGCCTTTCGGCTTGCCGGTCGTGCCGGAGGTGTAGAGGATAATGAGCGGATCTTCGGCGGCGGTTGGTTCAATTGTGATTGGAATCGGATCAGTTCCGCTTAATTGATAGAAGTCGCGAAACCGCTCGTCGAGATCTATGGAGTCGTTGAATTCATCAATTGCGTGGCGCCGAACGGCGTAGGCGAATTCAATAGTGGGGCAGAGCTTAACGGCTTCGTTTGCAACAGAAAGCGAATCAAACTCCTTGCCGCGTCGTGGAAACTTGTCGCATGTGATCAGCCCTCTCGCCTCAACTGCATTCATTCGACTTGCTATCGCGTCAACGCCGTAACCCGAAAAGACAGGAACCGCGATCGCGCCGATTCGATTGATCGCCAGTAGGACCACAACAGTTTCTACAATCATGGGCAAATGAATGCCGATTGCATCTCCGGCAACAAAACCATCCTCCCTTAAACCGTTCGCGACGCGGTCGACTTCGTAACGAAGCTCTTCGTAGCTAACGGTATCTGACGGAAAGTCTTCTTCTTCGCCTTCCCAAATCACCGCCGGCTGGTCTTTCATCTCGTCTGTCTGCCAGCGGTCGAGACACATTTCGGTGATGTTGAGTCCGGCACCGGAAAGCCATTGCGGAAACTCAACGCCGTTCGACGTGTCGAGCAGCTCCTCGTATGGCGGATCGAACTTGATATCGAGAAACTTCAAGACCTGTTCAGTGAATTTCCCGACATCGCGGATTGAGAATTCATAAAGCTCCTCCCAGGTCGAAACGCCGACCTGACGCATGAAGTTGGTTAACTGCGCGCGTTCGATCACGTCGGGCGTCGGCGTCCAGGCGATGGGCTGGTCCTTGAGGAGTTGTGAATCGTGCATAGTGTCATTTTATCTCAGAAGCGACCGCAATTGCAGGTTTCAAAACCAACGAAAAAAAATAAACGAAGCATCGCTGGGTCAGGATGCAGTGCCACTGTAAAAACCTGTTGAACATTCGGATTTATTCGACTATCCTAGTTTTGGATCTGCGAATCGCAGCAAGGTTAGTATGAAAACGCGACAGCTGGACGAAACTGATAACCCGACCTATTCATTTTTCGAAGCCACCGAGTGTGGACCGATGGTGATTCAACCCCAAGCGGTATTAAGTCTGGGTGTTGAGGAAGCATTTCTCGACAAATTTTTGTCGGCGGTTAAGTGGATATTTTTGTATGCCCCGGGCGTCGCCTATGTACATATGTTAGTTGTCGGGTTTGGTATGAGCCTGCTTTACGAGTTTTGGCCGGCGACGATGTTTGTCCAGATTCTCGGGGCCGTGGTGATCGGAACATTTATGATCATGCTCGGCGTAGGTAAGCTTAACGACCTCAAATATCTCCGCGTAGTGGCGGGCATACTTGCGGCCTCATCGCTGGCTGCAATCGTTTTCCTGGTCATCGCCGCATTTTTACACGCCGATTTTTTTGGAACATTTTATAAATTGTCACTGCCCTTCGTCATGATGATCGGATACTTGGTTAAAAGGTACACCGACAAATTGGAAACACCGAATACTTAGTCCGTCTTTTCCCATATCTGAATTTTCCCTTCCGGAATCTCGACAGCTTCGTTCGCTGGCTTGTAGTGTGTTTGCAGATACTGAGACAGCGGGCCGATGTGATCGCCGGGCGAACGAGTTTCCTGAGCCTTGTTGTAATCATTGTTCCACAATATATAACGCGGCGGATTTGCAATGAGTGCGTCGATTGATTCGGTGACGTGTTCGGGCCGAGTATAGTCTGTGTCCCATATTTGGCCATATTTGGTTGGATTACGCAGTCTCAATGGGAAGTAGATATAAGGCTGATAGGCCTCGAAGACGTAATCGCCCGGACTTGTTCGTTTGAGCAGCCAGCCATACCGCTGGTCAATAATCGGTGCGTGAATGTAAGCCAGCCGGCCAGTCGGCGTGTCCATCAAAGCGAACTCGGTGAATTGCAGCCTAGTTGCCTGAACAAAGCTGAGGACGACGACTAGAATCGTGGCCGATGCAAGGGCAGGCATCGCAAATTTGGCCGCGGAGAACCGCGCATTGTCCTTAAAATATACGGTTAGCCAGACAAAAATGATCAAGCCGGGCATCGCGATTTGAAACAAGCGACTAGGATTGGGCGCGAAATTTGTAAACGTCAGCAGCGAGCCGGAAATGGCGATCAGCATAATATTTCGCCAATATTCCCAGCCGTGCCGGTTTTTTCGAAGCAGAAACAGGGTCCAGAAGATCAGGTAGCAGACGGGCAAAACCAATAAATAAAGGATTGCGGGCAGCGCTGCAAATGCCTTTGAAGGGCTTGTAATATGCAGTGCTTTCGTCAGGTCAAGAACCATTACATCGAAATTGTTGTAGATAGCATACCGGTAGTATTTTGCCGGGTAAACAATTGTAGCGTCGATAAAATTATTTGGTCCCGCAACGATCAGGAAATAGCAGCATAAGGTGGTTATTACAACTGTAAAGGATAGGGTTAGAACGGCGATCGAACGAGCAATTGTGCCTTTGGTCTTAGCGGTTCTTAGGCCGTCGATGACAAGGAATATGCCAATCGCTGCGACTATTAGCACGCCGCGCTGTTGGGTGAAAAACGAGGCAATTGCACAAAATGCGCCGGCCAGAATGCAGCCAAACATGCCTCTCTGCTTAATGACCGCAAAAATCGCCAGCATCACAAAAACCGGGCTAAACATACGATGAGCGCCGTCGAGTCCGAGATATCTGAAGCCGAAAAATATATACAACAAGGCTGGTATTACGTAGATCTTACCGGTAAATATCTCAGACGAGACCTTGAGGCAAACCCACACCGACGCACCCGAAATGAGCACAATCGTCGCCGGCAATATCCAGTACTTAGCGCCGAAAACACTGAACATCAACCAATACCATGCCTGGCTGCCGGGGAATGTAAACTGAAAAAAATCGCGATACATCGCATCGCCGTCAAACAAACGCATGCCCTCGTAGAGGAACATATGATGGTCTGATTCATTCAGTAAGGGCGTAAAAGGAAATTTGAAGACGAGCAGATAGACGAAAACAAGGGTTGCGAGGATGATCGCAAAACGCGATAAGCTATGTTCCTTAAGCGCTAGTTTTTTCATTAATTACCCGACAAATCGCTGAAATGATCCCCCGAACCGGATCGACGGATCGCCGAACCGCTAGTCCGCCGCCCAGATGCTCCGAATGGTTTCGGTAATCTACCCTGTCACCGCCATCGTTTCGTGAACGTCTTCGCCCTTCTCGTCGCTAATTCTGTCAATGGTAAATTCTGGTCGATCATGGCTGATAAAGTTCGATCTCCCAAAACTGCACCGGTTTGCCGCCGACATCGTAAACCTCTCCGATCGGCGTGTAATTTGCTTTAACAAAGTCCGCCAACGGACCTAGATTATCGCCCGCCGGCCGAGGTGTTTCGAAATAACTATTGTCCCAAAGAATAAATCGAGGCCGCTTTTCACTAAGGTCGGCCACGGCCCGAGCAACCTGTTCCGGCCGAGTGTATTCGCTGGGCCAGAACTGACCGACCTTTGTTGCGTTTTTGAGGCCTAGCGGAAAATACACAAACGGCTCATAAACCTCGAAAAAATAATCGCCCGGTGCCGTGTTTTGTGCGAGCCACTGGTAACGTTCAGCCTGTTTTGAGGCAACCAATGCAAGACGGCCAACGGGTAGATCGAGATGAATGACATTCCAATTGGTCTGTACCCGGATTGCCTGAAATATACCGAGCAATACCAAAATTGCCATGATTCCGAGGCTCAAATGCTCGATGATTTTTGTCGATGGGCCAAACTTATGAAAAAGCCAAACCAACACGATCAGGGCGAATGGCGAGATCGGAAACAGGCGAAACATATCGGGCGCCGTCGTGGTGATGGTCAGAAAAAGGCCCGACAAGGCGACCAGCACGGGAGTTCGCCATTCGGGCCAATCAATATTCTCGCGCTGTCGTACAAAAATGACGATTAGAGCCAGACAAACAAACGGCAGGACGATGCAATGAAGAATGACGGGCAAAAGGGCCAAAATATCGGAGGCGGATTTGACGTCGAACGCTTTTGCGAGGCCCACAAAATAGGCTCCAAATTGATTTGGTTGTCCATAGCCATAATATTTTAACGGATACTCGACCGTCGCATAAAAGAAATTATCCGGCCCTGCCGCGACCACAAAATAGAGGCACAGACCGATTAGCGTCGCTACAAAACTTGCGAAAATCGCGGCCGCCGCCCTAGAAAAATCCCTCCATGTTTGCCCCGAATAAATCTTGTCGATGAGCAGGAAAACCAAAATCGCGGCAAGGACGATAAAGCCCCTTTGCTGAGTAAAAAACGAGGCGAACCCGAGGGATATGCCGGCGAGCAAAAGGTTTCTCAGGTTTCGCCCTTTTACGATCAGCCAAAGTGCGAACAGCACAAAAACCGGGCTCAACATGCGGTGTGAGCCATCAAATCCGATCCAGCGGAACCCAAAAAAAATATACATAGCCGCCGGTAAGAAAAATACCGGGAATGGCAGAATTTGGCGCGAGATAGCCAGCATCAATGCTGCGGTAAGGACGCCGGCGATGAGTACGGTGGCGCCGACAATCCAGAATTTTACGCCGAAAACGGCAAACATCAGGGCGTAGAGGGCTTGTGTTCCAGGCAGCGTGAACTCGAAAAAGTCACGATACATGACCTCGCCATTGAATAATCGTTCGGCCTCGTAAAGGAAGATCGATTGGTCGCCATCGCCAAAAAACGGTGTCGCAGGCAGGTCGAACAGAAACATGTATAAGAACACCCCGACGGCGAGCAAAAATAGACACGTCAGCCAGGTTGACGATGCTTTTGACGGGAGCACGTTCGGGGAATCGTTATCAAATGGTTCGGGCATTTTCGGTAGAGATATACTCCCAAAATAGCACGGATCGGCGTGCGGAAATAAGTATTGCGCCCAAATTTCGCCGCAAGGTAAAATGTAAATAGAGATTCCTGCTCTGACAACGCCGAATGAAAAAAATCAAGCTCGATGAAAGAATAGAAAACGCGATGAATGCGTTTTTTGAAACACCGGCGGATCCTGGCAATCTTGCTATGACCTATTCTGGACATGCCCCGACTATGGTCGCGAACCAGGCCACGTTTAGCGAAAGCGCGGACAAATGGTCGCGTATCTTGCGAGAGATATTCTTGTTTGGGCCGGGAGTTCTTTTTTTGTTTTGCGGAACGCTCACGTCTGCATTTTTTTACGGATCGGAGGGACTCGCTTTTGGTTATCGATGGGTATTGACCTACCTGCTGTTTGTGTTTTTGACCTTTGCGGGATCGGGCAGCATTAAGAATTATAAGAACTTAGCTGTTCCGGCAACCGTGATTACGATGTCTCTGATGATCGTTCTTATTCCGCAACTCATACTGGGAAAAGAACTTGCCGATCAGTATTTCTGGCAATCGATGTATCTGTTTCCGGTTGTTTTGGTCGCTGCGAAATTGGTTCAAAGCTGGCTCTCAGACAAATAGTTGTCATTGAGGAGTTTGATCGAGTCACGGCGGCACTTTGGGGCCGCCGTTTTGATTTTTAAATCGGTTTGCGGCTATCTTATTTTCACAAACTATTTTCAAAGAATGTCATCCTAGATTTGCGATGAATTGATTATCGCCGGGATTGCGAGGATCGCACAGAAAATCACATGAGCGAAAACTTGTCACAGATAAAGCTGCCAAATAATCTGTTTGCGGGTAAAACGGCAATCGTGACCGGGGCATCACGCGGCGTGGGCCGGGCAACTGCCTTGCGGCTAGCTGAGGCCGGTGCGGATGTCGTTGTCAATTACCTGAGCAATGACGCCGAAGCGCTGGAGACGGTCGAGATGTGCAAAAATATGGGCGTCGGAGCAATAGCCGTCAAGGCCGATGTCTCGGAATACCACGGAGCCCATGAGATCGCCAGGCAGGCTCTGGAACAGTTTGGGCGGATCGATCTGCTCGTCTGCAACGCCGGCGTATGGGACGGTGCTCCCATCGAAGACCTGTCGGAGGAACTTTGGAACAAAGTGATCAACACTAATCTAAAGTCGGCATGGGCTATGACCAAGGCGTGTGTCCCCGCGATGAAGAAACAAGGCTCGGCGGCGATTGTGATGGTTTCATCGACCGCCGGCCAGCGTGGCGAGGCCGGGTATTCAAATTATGCCGCGTCAAAAGGCGGCCAAATTTCATTTACAAAAGCGCTGGCCAGCGAACTCTGTCCAAAAATTCGCGTCAATGCGGTCGCACCCGGCTGGATCGAAACGGCGATGGTCCGCGACGTTTTCGACGATGAGGAATACAAACAGAGCGTTTTAAAGGCGATCCCGCTGCAGCGAATGGCTTCGACGGACGATGTCGCTCTCTCGATATGCTTTCTTTTGTCCGACTGGTCGCGGCATATAACGGGCGAGATATTAAATATCAACGGCGGCGCTGTGCTTTGCGGTTAATTTTGTCGGAGCAACGCCAGGGCGAAAGACCCAACAAATGGGCCATGAATGCGTGAATCGATCCTTTTCGCGTTGAATCGAAAATAATCGTGCATATCGTTACAAATTCCGGAGCCGGCTGGAGCGTAGTGTCCTGATCTGTTTGACATAGGCTTAATTTGTGTTGTAGCGTATTGAATGTTCCATGAGGAACTGACCGATGAGAAATATTTGTATTCAGATTAACGCAGGTTGTCGCCACATGATTATGGGCGTCACGCTTGCGGTTTCTGAATAGTTCCGATAGACTCGGAACATTGAAAACCAAAAGCGTGGCGATTTAAGGCAACTTGCTCCACGGTAAAAACTGCTAAAGACTAACGACGGCAACCCGTCGTAGAAAAACGAAACGGCTTCATGAAAGCCCTCGTGCAAACTTTAGCACGAGGGTTTTTTTGTTTTTAAAAATCATGACGAAACGATCGATCGAAACAGAATTTGTACACGCGGGCGAACGCCGACCGCTGCCCACGGGGCTGCCAAATGCGACGCCGATCTTTGCTAGTTCGACCTACAGCTATGAGTCGATGGCCGAGGCCGACCGCGTATTTACCGGTGAACTGCAGGATTACATCTACACGCGGTATGGCAATCCGACAGTCGATGCTTTTCAGGACGCGATTCGCATTCTGGAAAATGGAGCGGTCGCCCGGGGTTACGCGTCTGGAATGGCGGCGCTTCATGCGGCTCTGCTGGCAAGCGACTTGACCGGTGGCAGCGTCGTACTGGCGTCGAGGGATCTCTATGGAGCGAGTTTTGATCTGCTCTACAACATCTTTGGGGCGTTCGGAGTAAAAACGCAGCTGGCAGATTTTTCGGATCTAGACGGAGTGCAGCAAAAGGCCACAGACCTAAAACCGCGAGTTTTACTTGGCGAAACGATCTCCAATCCGTTGTTAAAAGTGCTCGATATTCCGGCGGTGGCCGAGATCGCCCGCTCGGTCGGGGCCAAATTTATTGTGGACAGCACTTTTGCGACGCCGTATTTGGCCCGTCCGCTAGATCAGGGGACGGACTTTGTTGTCCACAGTGCCACAAAATATCTCGGCGGCAGTGCGGACGCGATGGGCGGCGTTGTTGTTGCACGCGATGCGGCGGACGAACCAGCCCTGACAAGTGCCATGAAACTGGCTGGCGGCGTACTAAGCGTTTGGGAAGCCCACTCGATCTCGCGGGGCTTGAAAACGCTCGCGCTCAGGCTCGATAAACAGTGCAAGAATGCTGAGTTTCTCGCCGATTCACTATCAAATAATCCTAAGGTTGCGAGCGTTATTTATCCGAAATTCTTGACCGACGGCGTTGCCCGGAAAGTCTTGCGGTCGCCCTATTACGGGGCATTGCTCACGATCGTACTGGCTGATGATTCGCGCGAGGCGGCCTGGCGATTTATGGATTCGCTAAATCTATGCGTGAGGGCGACGACGCTTGGCGATGTGTTTACGACCGTCTCGCATTCGGCAACATCGTCACATCGGGAACTTACGGAAAAGCGGCGAAATTCGCTCGGTATTACTGAGGGACTGGTGCGGATCTCGGTTGGCATTGAGAATCCAGAGGATATTCTGGCGGATATAGAGCAGGCGTTAAAAAAGTAGAAGGCAAAAAAATGCTTGAGTTGAAACAGGAACATTTAGAGGCGATCAAAGCCCACGCTGAGGCCGACTATCCGCATGAATGCGGCGGCCTATTGCTCGGCAAGATCGACGGCGATAACAACAAGACGGTTGTTGAGACGTTACCAATGGAAAATACGGCGGACATCGAACGACGGCATGACCGTGTGTTAATCGATCCGCGAGAGCTGATGCTCGCTGACCGAAAGGCCCGCGAAAAAGGACTCGATGTGATCGGCTATTACCACTCGCATCCCGATGACGAGGCCGTGCCGTCGCAGTTTGATCTCGATCACGCATTTCCCGTTTGGTCGTACATCATTGTTTCAGTTCGTGGAAAAAAGGCGGTTGACTGGAATTCGTGGGAGATGGAAAACGACAGGTCAAAATTCAATTTGGAAACGGTGGATCTAGTTTGAAACCAGTTAGAGCGGTTTTTGACCAGCAATTATTTTAAGGAAGGAATTATGGCAACTATTTTGATACCAACGCCGCTGCGGCAATTTACGGGCGGCCAATCAGAGGTCGTGGTCGAGGCCGCAACGGTCGGCGAGGCCCTAAACAATTTGACGGTTGAATTTACGGCTCTGCGAAAGCACCTCTATACGGAGCAGGACGTTCTGCGAAATTTTATAACGCTGTATGTCGGTGATGAGGATGTGCGTTATCTGGACGGCGCCGAAACGGCTCTAGCCGAAAACGAAACCTTAACCATCGTTCCTGCGATCGCCGGCGGCAGTACAGCCACCGGGACGCAGGTCAACGGCGAACTGCCGCACCTCTCGACCGAGGAGTATCAGCGATATTCGCGTCATCTGATCTTGCCTGAGGTTGGCCCGGAAGGGCAGCGAAAAATAAAGAATGCCCGTGTTCTAACGATCGGCACCGGCGGTCTCGGTTCGCCGCTTGGACTATATCTCGCGGCGGCGGGTGTCGGAACTATCGGCGTCGTTGATTTTGATGTCGTTGATCAATCGAATCTGCAACGGCAGATCATTCACGGAACCAAGGATATCGGACGGCCAAAAATAGAATCGGCCAAAGAACGAATTCTGGATATCAATCCAAATGT
>Ga0138256_10009222_pt1 | contig 10357 bp, 10 predicted proteins | sample KNB2016incub_MG_FD_105486 | JGI IMG/M metagenome (GOLD analysis project Ga0138256, IMG submission 105486) | Active sludge microbial communities from wastewater in Klosterneuburg, Austria - KNB2014incub_MG | ecosystem: Engineered > WWTP > Activated sludge > Unclassified | place: Austria... | reverse complement strand
TTCTTTATGCCTTCTTTATGCCTTCTTTATGCCTTCTTTATGCCTTCTTTATGCCTTCTTTATGCCTTCTTTATGCCTTCTTTATGCCGGCTATTGTATATTGCTCTAAAGTCTTTTGACTTTTGCTTTTTGCTTTTTGCCTTTTGCCTTATTTATTCTTCTTCAGGCTATCCTTCGGATTCACCTTCAAAGTGTCTTTTTTATTTCCAGTTGTTTTGGTTGAATCAATCTTAGGTTGTGATGTCTTTACCGTATCAGTTTTAACCGTTCCGGGTACAGTTCCTGTTGGCGCTGTTAATGAATCGGTCTTCTTAACTGAATCAACTTTATTCACCCATTCAAGGTATTCCTTTTCGGGAACAACCCTTACTTTGCCAAGCATGTATGAATGGTTCATACCGCAGTATTCAGCACACTCAATATCATATTCACCAAGATTTGTTGTATGGAACCACATGTGATTAACCCTGCCAGGTACGCAGTCTTCCTTTACTCTGAATGCGGGGACGTAAAAACTGTGAACTACGTCCGCACTCATAAGTTCGAACCTTATATCTTTACCCTGCGGCAAAATAAGAAGAGTGTCTGCGGTTTTTTTGTTGTCGTACTCAAATTGCCAGAACCACATTTTGCCTGTAACTTTTACAAGCATCGCGTTTGGCGGAATATTTCTCATTTCCTTAAAGCCTTCATAGCCGTAAAAGAACATTGCAAGTACAAGTATCAGCGGAATAACAGTCCATAATATTTCAAGCGTTGTGCTGCCGGTTATCGACTGGTCAGGTATTGGATTATTCTTTTCGCTGTACCTGAAAACAAAATATATCATCGCAACGGTAACCCCTACTAAAAGCAGGACCGAAATTGCTATTATGAATATAAACGAATTATCTACTAGTTCTACTATTGGATTCATGTTTTATTACCTGAATGATAGATCACTGAATGTTAGGATCCAGAAAGTTAAAAATATTACAAGACAAACAAGTACGAATACTTTAATTATAACATTATCATACTTGAGGTGCATAAAATGATAACCTACAAGCGAGGTTTTCACAGCAGCTATCAGCATTGCTGTTATCAAAGTTAAACTGCCCAGGTGAATACCTGCTACGGTCACGGTAACGGCGGTTAAAGCAACAAGTCCAAGCCATACCATAAAATAAGTACCATAGCTTACATTATGTCCGTGCCCCTGAACATGCTCATCACTATGGGCCGGCTGCGCCTGAGCTGCCGCTAACTCTCCTGTTTGTGTCTGTTCACTCATTATTTAATGATCTATATTATTAAACTCTGTCTTCTTTTTGGAGTGCATCGACCGTGTCGATGCGTTCAAAAACCTTCTTTGCGAAACAAATACTACTTATTCGACTTCTCACTCACTCAACTACTTAACTACTCAACTACTTAACTACTCGCCACTCTATACACTCAAACTCAATGCAGCAAATAAAACAGCGGGAATAAAAATATCCAGATAACATCAACCAAATGCCAGTACAGACCCGCATTTTCTAGCTTCTGGAAATTTGTGCTTGTTATCTTATCGCGTGAGATGAAAACCATTACAAAGCCAATGAATATCAACCCAATTATAACGTGAAGTCCATGCAGTCCGGTCATAACATAATAAAGCCCGAAGTATAATACTTCGCCGTTGGACATATTTTCCAAAGCGGGTCCGCCGGGATAAATGCCGTTATGAATTTCATGGCTCCACTCAAAGTACTTATTTATCAAAAACGCTATACCGCACAGAATTGTGAACCAAAGCATTCCAAGCGCCAGTTTTTTCTGGCTGCGCTGAATTGCTGCAATTGAAAGCGCAACAGAAAGCGAACTTGTTAAGAGTATAATGGTATTAACCGCTCCTATGAATGAATTCATATCCGCAGCGGCTACTTTAAAACCGTCAGCGTACTCAAACCTGTATGCGCCGTACAACAGGAAAAGACCGCCAAATAAAAGCAATTCCGTAAAAAGGAAAAGCCACATCGCCATTTTTGAGCCTTCATCATCCCGGTGCACATGAGCGCCGCCGTGTGACTCTCCCTGGTGCATTATCTCGCTATGTTCTGTCATAAAGCTGCCTCCTGGTTAACTGTTTTCATGCCGCCATTCGCATTAATGCCTTCTTTACTTGGGTGCATAATATATGTCGCCTTATCGTGTACATAGGGTCCGCCTGTAACAACAGGTATTTCGTCAAAATTTTCCAGCGGCGGCGGCGAAGGAACTTTCCACTCAAGTGTTGTTCCGCCCCATGGATTGATTGTCGCCTTTGGACCCTTTAATAATGCATACAATAAATTACCGAACATAAATACTATTCCGCTTACAAGTATCCACGAGCCAACCGTTGAAAGTATATGCCATCCCTGGAACTGCGGAAGGTAATCATAATACCTTCTTGGCATACCCATATAACCCATAATGAAGAATGGGAAATATAGTATGTTAAATCCTACAATTATTACTGTACAAGCCACAACGGCAAGTTTTTCGTTGTACATTTTCCCGAATATCTTTGGAAACCAATAGTGCATTGTCGCGAAGAACATTACACCCATTCCGCCAAACATCACATAGTGGAAATGGGCGACAACAAAGTATGTATCGGTAACATGAATATCTGTAGCAAGAGCTCCCAGAACAAGTCCGGTAAGACCGCCAATGGAAAATATAAAAATAAATCCAAGCACATAGTAAAGCGGCGCGCTGAATTTTATAGACGCTTTGTAAAGAGTTGCCACCCAGTTAAATATCTTAACACCTGTTGGTATTGCCACAAGAAATGTTAACAGCGAAAATATTATTCTGGAAGTATCGCTCATGCCGCTAACGAACATATGATGTCCCCATACAAGGTAACCAATTAACGCAATTCCAAGAGATGAAATCGCAATCTGTTTATAGCCAAAAATATCTTTCCTTGAAAACGTGGGCAGTATCTCTGATACAATACCCATCGCGGGCAGAATCATTATATATACAGCGGGATGCGAGTAAATCCAGAACAAATGCTGAAATAAGATCGGGTCGCCGCCAAGAGCGGGATCAAATACACCGATGCCCATAAACCTCTCAAGCATTATCAGCGCAAGCGTGATACCAATAACCGGTGTAGCAAGAACCTGTATCCAGCTTGTGGCATACAGACCCCATACGAAAAGTGGCATACGGAACCATGTCATTCCGGGAGCTCTTAAGCGATGTATTGTTACAATGAAGTTCAATCCCGTCAATATTGATGAGAACCCAAGAACAAAAGCCGCCATTGTAGTTATTGATACATTCTGAGCGGAGCGAATGCTGTAAGGCACATAAAAAGTCCAGCCTGTATCAGCAGGTCCATCACCAATAAACAATGATACTATCGCAAGAACAGCGCCAAATATATACAGGTAAAAAGAAAACAGGTTCAGCCTGGGAAAAGCAACATCCTTTGCCCCTAATTGTATTGGCAGCATAAAGTTGCCAAACACCGCAGGAATTGCGGGAATGATAAACAGAAACACCATAATCACCCCATGCAGCGTGAAAACGGAATTATATGTCTGCGGTTTCATGATGGTTTCGCCAGGAGTGAGCATCTCAAGCCTCATTAATACTCCAAGCGTCATGGCAACAAAAAAGAATAGCAAGATGCCCATAAGGTACATCAAGCCTATTCGCTTGTGGTCGACCGATAGCAGCCAGCCCATAATACCCTTATGTTTACCCTGGTATTCTAAGTAACTTACTTCATTTGCTAATGATCCATTAGCCATTGTTTATACTTCCTTTCCCGTTTAGTGTATTTACGGGTATGTTTTTATTTTTTTTCTTCTTCAGTGTTAATATTAATACAAAACCGGCAATTATTATCAGCATTCCGCCGCCAACTATCCTTGTAACATTCAGGACGTATTTTCTGCCTGCGGGGTCATAACTGTAACAGATCTTTAAAAGTTTGTTTATTGCAGGTGATGACTTCCCTTCATATGCTTCATTCAGCGCCAACTTGATATCCAAAGGCAGGAAATCTGTGCCGTAGAGATATCTCGCTATTTTTCCGTCAGGAGAAAGAACTGTAAGAACAGCTCCGTGCATGTAATCCTCACCCTGTTTCTGATAGCGGAACCCAACTGCATCGGTTATCTTCGCAATTGAAATGCTGTCACCTGTTAAAAATTTCCAGCTATCCTCGGGAATCTTTTTCTTCATGTTATCAAGGTAATTTCGTTTTTTACCCTGAGCCATCAAATAATCTTCCCTCGGATTAAAACTTATTGTAACTATATTAAAATCTTTTCCGGCTTCCATATCAAGCTTATCAATCACGCTTGAAACGCCGTTCATTAAAGGTGAACATATTCCCGGACACCTGTAATAAACCAAAGTAAGCAATGTCGGTTTGTTTACCAGACTTCTCAGCGAAACCGGTTTACCGTTCTCATCCAAAAATGAGAGATCAAGCGGTATCATTCCTCCAAGCTTTTCATCAACACCAACCTGCTGCTGAGTAGTATCAGCAATACTTGATCCCCGGAATAATCCGAACAACAAAAAAAATAGAAGGGCTCCTATTTTTGTGATCTTAAACAATTTATTTTGTGTACTTACTCTTTAATTAAGCTGGTTAAACCTTGTAGTTATGTCAGGTGTTCACCTGACACGCGTCAGGTACATACCTGACGCCACTTTAAAAACCTATTTTAAGCTCTTTCACGTTTTCACGCTTGCCTTACTGAGCGTCAGAGAAGGAAGGTTTCACGCACCCGTGAATAATCTCCTCAAATAAGCATGAAGCTGGCTCAGCTGTGTCTGGGTAATTACATACGATGCTCTTGCCTTAAAACCGTTCTGTACAGGATTATTATCAAATATTTTTATCAGCGCAGTTTCATTTGTGTACCACCCTGAATCCTGAGCAAGAACTGTTAATGCTTTTGTCAGATTTGACGTTATACTTCTTAATAAAAAGGCTGCGGTATCAGTTTTGTTTTCGTTAACCTGCTTTACCATTGCCGCTGCTTTCTGGTCAATAGAAGCATATTGCTGCATCATTTTCTCCATCGCAAGCTTTACAGGTATCTGGTTAGGCATTTTAACGCCTTTAGTAAGGCTGTATGTTCCGTCAAGCGAATCAAGCTGAACCTGTGTAATTGGCGGATAGTTCGGAATAAATGACCTGATATACACTATCATATTAAGCCTGTCTTCAGGCGGCAGGTTTGCATAAGAAGCCATTCCCCTGTTAGTAATACCTTCCTGAAGAGTTTTGTACATCATAGTTAAGCTTGGTCCGTTTGTCCAGCCGCTTAAATCCTGAAAATTCCTCGCTTTTGGATTAAGACTTGCTCCCGCAACACCATCGCCCTTGCCCTGCTCTCCGTGACAACTAACGCAGTTAGTTGTAAAAAGTAATTTGCCTTTTTCAACCATTTCGGGTGTAGGGCTCAGATACTTCATCACTTCGGTTGGAGGTGAAAGTGTACCCTTTACCATCGGAAGATCCGCAGTCTGCCCGTTTGTTCCGCTTGTTGAATCTTTAACCACTATGGGTAATCCGCCGATCTTTTCTTTTGTAACATTCGGCAGATCATTAATATACATTGTTCCCATAACTATAATAGCAGAAATGACAATAATGTAAACCGCTCCATAAAATTTAAAATAATCTTTCATTATTATATCAAATAAACTTTAATCTTTTTTAAAGAATCTAAAAACAATTCAATATCTATAATCACTTTACCAATTCACTACTTTACTACTTCACTATTTATAAATGAAAATCCAACCCCATCTGCATCTTGGGATCTTTTACAGCCATCAGGTTCTTTCTGCCGGCGCTTAATTTAAATACAACCATTGATAACCCTATTATAATAAACGGGAAGCTTAATTCCTGCCAGCCAATAGAGGCATTGCCCCTGAAAAGTGTCGGGAATATAAGCCAATAAAGGTCCAACGCATGCGCTGCCAGCATCCACGGCGCCATCCATTTCAAAGCACGAATATTTGTCTTTATATTCCTTCCAACCAGTATCAGGAACGGGAATACAAAATGGAAGAATAACAAAGCAAGCGATACGAACTTCCAGCTTCCTTCCCACCTGTGAATAAGCCAAAATGTTTCTTCAGGAAGATCGGCATACCAAATAAGTATGAACTGCGAAAAAGCTATGTAAGCCCAGAAGACATTAAAGCCGAACATCAAAGTACCAAGCGAATAGAAACTATCATCTCCCAAAGATTTATCAAGATAGCCGCCTTCTTTAAGCTTTACGCTGGCGTAGGTTGTAGCGGCAAGCGCTGCCACTATTGTGCCGGCAAAATAATATACGCCAAATATAGTGCTGAACCAATGCGGCTCTAAGCTCATTGCCCAGTCTATTGCCGCAATTGTGATAGTTACAACAAACAGAGGAGCGAATATTGTTGAAAGTGTTACATTTCGTTTTGTGTATTTGGGGTCACCGTCAAGATCCTGTTTTTCTGAATTCCTTGTCAACAGGAAATAGAACATAACCCATAGCAGCAGGCAAAAAGCGGTTCTCGCAATAAAGAACTCAACATTCAGGTATGGCGATTTCGCGGTAAGTATCGCGTCATTTTCAACCACTTCGGTATGCGTCCAGTGGAAAAGGTCGTGCATCCCGAAAAATAACGGAATAGCCAAAATTATCAATACCGGCGTCATAGAAGCGAGAATTTCGGTAATCCGGCGAAAAGGTGTGCTCCATGTTGCGCCTACAAGATACTCAAGCGCTACAAGCGCAAGAGAGCCAACGCTTATTGATACCATAAAAAGGTATATCCACAGGTAATCAAAAAATGCGCGCTCGGGCGTGAATATAAATGCCATGACTAAAATTATTACGCCAACAGCAAGCATTATGCCCCCTGTTTTCGCAAGTGAATCCGGTAATTGTTTTTTAATATAATCCATTTACAAAACTTTATATAGAATTCTTAATATCTTAATTTTCTGCTACTTTGTCTCAAAGTCACTTTCCGGCGCGTTTGTTGATCTTTGCAGTACGCGTAAATAATGAACTATCGCCCAACGGTCATCCCGCGAAATTGAGCTTGCGTAACTTGGCATTGTGTTCTGCCCATTGGTAATTACATGGTAAATGTTCGCGTCTTTCCAGTTTGCAACTTTTACTGAATGCAATGTCGGAGGAACCGGGAACTGCCCCCTTAACCTGCTATCACCCTTGCCATAATAACCGTGGCATGGCGAGCAGTATGTATCATATCTCTTCTTACCTAAGTCCAGCACCTTTTTTGTTACAGGCAGCGGATTTGGGGTTATAACAACCATACTATCGGGCATTCCATTGAATTCATAAGGCATAAATCCTCTTGCAACAGTACCTTCAACCGGCTTGCGCATAGAGTAACCATCCTTAAAGAATTCGCTTTGGGTCTGCGGTAATACTTTTGGCTGGCGCTGCATCCAGTCAAAAGGAGGCAGGAACAAAAGTACATTCAGAACAAAATAAGTTATTACTACAACAGATGCGGTTGTTCCAAGAAGAACCCCGATAAACTTAATGTTCAGAAGCGGATTATTTGTATCGCCAATATCGTAAACAGCTTCATGAATATTGCTTACTTTAGATGAGCCAAGCTCTGCGAACAGCGCGTTTACTTCTTCAAATTTGAATTTTGCGTCCTTCGCTTCTATGTATATGCCAAACTTATCGCTTGTTACGCGTTTAATGAAATCTGTATCCATTAACGGATTCGCGTTTGCAGGCAATTTCAGAAATAACGTTATCAAAGAGCCAACAAGCGTTAATGCGGATAGCAGTACGGTAAGCTCAAACATAATCGGGATTGACGCAGTCAGGTTGAAATACGGCTTTCCGCCGAAAATGTTCGGGTAGTTAATTTCTACCATCCACCAGATCATCAGGAACGCAAGGAATGTTCCGCTCATACCGGCAATTAAACCTACCCAGCCAATGCCTGTGGGTTTAAGGTTCATTGCGCCGTCCATCCCGTGAACGGGATAAGGCGTAAGTACATCAAACTTCTTGTATCCTGAACCCGATACCTTTTCAGCAGCATTAATGATCTGATCCGGTGTATCGAACAAAGCGGCAACAGCGTACAGTTCGCCCGTGCGAGGTTCACTTTTCAAAAATTTTTCGTCAAACTTCTTTAATATTTTACCTATCATGCTTATTAAATTGGTAACTTCTTTTATTTCTTTTTCATCAACTTAGACTACTTTACTCTCACCACACTCTTTACTCAATACACTCTACACACTCTACAACTTATTCATGTTTATGCTTATGGCTCGGCTGAGCGCCCTCAGTAACCGCCTTGATCTCACTCATAGCGACAACAGGCATTGTTTTTGCGAAAAGCAGCACAAGCGTGAAGAACATTCCAAAGCTTCCGAGTAATATACCAAAATCATACATGGTCGGAAAGTACATACCCCAGCTTGAAGGCAGGTAATCACGGGTTAATGATGTTACTATAATAACGTATCTTTCAAACCACATACCAACATTAACCAGCAGTACAAGCACAAATGTCAAAGGTATGTTCCTTCTTATCTTTTTGAACCAGAACAGCTGCGGGAAAAATACGTTGCAGCTGAACATAATCCAGTAAGCCCATGAGTACGGCCCGAATGCGCGGTTAATGAAAGTGAACTGCTCTATTGGGTTTCCGCTGTACCATGCTATAAAAAACTCCATTGAATAAGCATACCCTACCATTGTACCTGTAGCAAGCAGGATCTTGTTCATCTTCTCAAGTGTATTAACAGTAATGATATGCTCCATATCAAATACCTTGCGCACTATAATAAGTACGGTTGATACCATACCGAACCCTGAAAAAATAGCGCCAGCAACAAAATACGGCGGAAAAATGGTTGTATGCCAACCCGGTATTACCGATACGGCAAAGTCAAAGCTCACAATTGTATGTACTGAAAGCACCAGCGGAGTTGAGAGTCCCGCAAGTATTAAATAAACTCTTTCATAATGCTGCCAGTGGCGGTTTGAGCCTCTCCACCCTAAACTAAGCGTTGTATAGATCGCTTTCTTGATTCCGCTTGTTGTCCTGTCACGAAGTGTTGCGAAGTCAGGTATTAATCCAATGAACCAGAAAACAAATGATACCGTGAAGTAAGTTGATACCGCGAACACATCCCAAAGCAGGGGTGATGTAAAGTTAACCCATAAACCATGTTGATTGGGATAAGGGAACAAATAACCATCTAACCACGGACGCCCTGTGTGAATAACGGGGAAAATACCCGCTGTCATAACTGCAAATATCGTCATACCTTCGGCAAAACGCGCAATACCCGTTCTCCACTTCTGGCGGAAAAGGAAAAGTATTGCTGATATAAGCGTACCCGCGTGACCGATACCGATCCAGAACACGAAGTTGATAATATCAAACGCCCAGCCTACAGGCTGGTTGTTGCCCCATAATCCAACACCGTACCAGAACGTTAAACCTAAACATACAGCGCCGATAAGCAGCGCGGTCGAGCTGATTCCAATGGCAATGAACCATTTGATATTCGGCTTGGTCTCAGTCGGCCTGGCAATTACATCATCAATTTCCTTGAACGAAGTTTTTCCCTCAACTAAAGGAAGCTCCCGTGTATATGTTGCGTCAAGACTCATTATATTAAATTATTTCTATAATTAAAAAATCAAATTTCTATTACTTGTTAAACTTGCGAAGCTATTTTTCTCTGACTCTGTATCTTTCTCTTAAATTTATCTTTTCTGCTGAATGACTTGCATCAAAGATTGAGCTAATCCAATTAACAGCATACACCAATAAAGCTACAGCAATTATACCCGGTGCTTTCTTAGAATTGCTTAAAGCATATGAAATACCAAAGCATGCTGCCGATACGCCGAATCTAATTCCCCAATTCAGATATTGCCCGTTGTATAACTGCCCTAATGCGGCACCCGGCACAATAAAAGAAAGTGTTCCGGCCAGGAACGGATCTTTTTCAGATTTTACCTGGGCAAATATTTTGGTCTGCTCCAGTGTTTCTGTATTTAATGAGAACGATTTTTCTAAATTTCCCAGTCTGTTTTCTTTTTTAGACAGCAACTGCGAATTAATACTAATTGAAACCAAAAAGAACAAACAAATCGCGAAAAATTTCATATTCAAAGTCTTTTTGCTTTTTGCCTTTTTACTTTTGCCTTTTTACTTACTTATGCTCTTCCGTTTTCTTCTCTTCACTCTTATGCTTCTTATCATCTGTATGCATCGGCTCATAAATATTTCTCAGCTTCGCCATATATGTTACATTAGGCAGAACCTTTATCTCTTCAAGCACACTGTAACCTAATTCATG
>Ga0138256_10009221_pt1 | contig 10357 bp, 11 predicted proteins | sample KNB2016incub_MG_FD_105486 | JGI IMG/M metagenome (GOLD analysis project Ga0138256, IMG submission 105486) | Active sludge microbial communities from wastewater in Klosterneuburg, Austria - KNB2014incub_MG | ecosystem: Engineered > WWTP > Activated sludge > Unclassified | place: Austria... | reverse complement strand
GCCATCTTGACCGTGCCGTTCTCGTTGATCTGCGGGCGCACACGCAGCATCAGGCCCACGTCCTTGCGTTCCACGGTCTGGAAGGGGTTCACCGCGCCGGTGTTGCCGCCGGTGTTGGCATACGACCCAGTGACAAAGGGCACGTTGTTGCCGATGACGATCTTGGCCTCTTCGTTGTCCAGCGTCATCAGGTTGGGGGTGGAGAGCACGTTGGCGTCGCCGCTGTTCTGCAAAAAATTGGCCAGCGCACCCAGGTAGTACTGCCCGTTCACGCGCGGGGCCAGCGCCAGGTTAAGGCCACCGCCGAGGGTGCCAACGGCCGTGCCTATGCTGGTGGTGTTGCCCGAGGCCAGGGCCGCCGTCAGCCCCAGAATGTTGGCGCCGGATGCGCCCGAATTGGTGCCGATCACGCCGATGGTGCCATCGCCCTGCTTGCCCAGCACCCCTTGCCACTGGATGCCGAACTCGGCCAGCTTGTTGGCGTTGACTTCGACGATCAGGCTCTCGACCAGCACCTGCGCGCGGCGCCCGTCGAGCTTGTCGATCACGGCGCGCAACTGGCGGTATTGCGGCTCGGGTGCGCTGATGATGAGCGAGTTGGTCGTCGGGTCGGCCTGGATCTGCCCACCCGTGGAGGGCTGGTTGCTGGTGGCGCTGCCCATGCTGGCGCTGCTGGCGGCGCCGAGCCCACCCCCGCTGCTGCTGCTGCTGTTGCTGGTTCCACCCAGGCCGGTGCCGGACTGCGGTGCCAGGCTGGTGGCTGTGGCGGGCGCACTGATACCACCGGAGCTGGCGGCTGCCGAGCCTGAGCCGCTGGCTGCCATCGCTGCGCGCAGTGTGGTGGCCAGCTTGGTGGCATCGGCGTTCTTCAGGTACACCACATGGATGTTGCCGCTGGCGGCGCTGCTGCCCGGGGCTGGCGGCTGGTCGAGCTTTTGTACCAGGGCGCGCACCTGCGACACGCGCGCGGGGTTGGCGGCGCGCAGCACCAGTGCATTGCTGCGCGGCTCGGCCAGCAGCGTGGTCTTGAACGAGGTGTCGCTCTGCCCCGGTGCAGCGGCGCCCGCAGCGCCGCTGCCGCTGGAGTCGATCAGCCGCGCGACCAGGGGGGCCAGCTCGGCGGCGATGGCGTGCTTGAGCGGGATGATCTCCACGTCGCTGGCGCTGGAGACATCCATGGCTGCAATGATCTTGCCCAGGCGCTGCAGGTTGTCGGCGTAGTCGGTGATCACCAGCGCATTGCTGCCCGGAGTCACGTTGATGGTGTTGTTGGGGCTGATGAGCGGGCGCAGCACCGGCACCAGGTTGCTGGCGCTTTCGTAGTTGAGCTTGAAGATCTGGGTCACGATCTGACCGCCCTGGGGCCCGCTGCCGCCCGGCTGGGCCACGCTCACGCCGCCGCTCTGCAGTTTGGCGTCGGCCTCGGGCACCACCTTGTAGAGCCCGGCAGACTCGACCACCGTGAAGCCCTGCAGCCGCAAGGCCGCCAGAAACTGCTGAAAAGCCGCCGGGGCAGACACGGGGTGCTCGGTCACCAGATTGATCTGGCCCTTCACACGTGGGTCGACCACCACGTTGCGCCCCGTGATGGTGGCCATGGTGCGCGCCACAGCCTCGATCTCGGCGTTGGCAAAGTTCAGCGTGACGGGTTCGCCCGCGCGCACGCTGGCGGTGCCGGTGTGCAACGCATTTTGGGCATAAATATTGCCCCCAGCGCATGCAATCAATGCGGTTGTAGCTATTGTTTTTATAGCAACACAAAAAGATGGCTTGGTCAGGGAAGTCATACGGTTTCCAGGTTCAACCCAGCGAAATGAGCGAGCGCGCGCCATTGCGCCGCCCGATGATGTTGAGCAGGTTCGACAGCGCGCCCTCGCGCTCCGGCGCTGCGCTGGCCTCGCCGGTAAAGCGCAGGCGCTGGCCGACCCACAGGCCGCTGCCGGACAGTTGCAGGTCGCCTTGCAGCGTTTGCAACGTCAGCGTGACGGAATCCCCACCCTGCACGGTCAGGCGGTAGCTGCCCATGGGCCGCAGGGTGGACAGCCGCGACGCCATGGCCAGCGCGTCAAGCCGGGCCTCGCCGCCCAGCACCAGCCGGCCTGCAGCCCAGTCGGCCTGCAGCGCCCGGGTCTGCAAAACGAGCTGACCCTGGGGCTGCAGGGTGTTCCAGGGGGTGCCCAGGCCCGACAGCACGGCCGCTGGCCATTCGCTCTGGCTGTCGTCCAGCACGAACCGCATTCCGCCCGTGTGCGCCTTTGCCTGCAGACGCAAGGGGGAGCGGGTGCAGCAGTCTGCGTTCAGCTCGGCCTGCAGACCGCTCCAGGCGGGGCGCAGACGCCACTGCAGGCGCCCGGGCAGGGCGGCGCGGTCCTGGCTGGCGGAGCCGCCGGTCAGCACCACCTGGGCCGAGCCGGTCCAGACGGTGCCACGGGGATCGGTCAGCAGCACCTGCTGCCCGGTGGCCTGGGCGATGGCAGTGGTCAGCCAGTGGGCCGGGGCAAACACCACCAGCGCCGGGAGCGCACCAGCCAGCAGCCCCGCCAGCGCCCAGCCCCAGGGTGCGCGCGCCCGGTCATCGGCAGCCTGCCGACGGACAGGCAGTGCCAACGGGCGGTGCAGAGGCAGCGTAGTGGCCATGGGTCAGCGTGTAGGCAGGGTCAGCACGATGGTGCCGTCCCAGCGCACGGAGCTGGAGGGCGCTGCCGCCTCTGCCCCTGGAGGCCGTCGTGCGGGTGCGGGGGGCGGCGCTGCACTGCGGCTCAGGTGCGCCTCCTGGGTGACAGCGCGCGCATTGCTGCGTGCCAGGGCCAGCCAGGCGGCCAGTGCATCGGCGGGGGTGCCTTTGAGCGTCAGGGTGGCCCGGTCGCCTGCGACTGCAAGCCGGGCTGTGCCACCCAGCTTCTCGGTGACCAGGGCCTGCAGCGCGCGCTGGGCATCGTCGGGGTTGGCGCGGGGCAGGGCCTGCAGTTGCAGGGCTTCGGCCTGCAGCGACTGCATGTGGCGCAGCTGTGTATCGAGGCTGGCGTGGCGAGCGTCCGCCGTGCGCAGCGTGTGCAGTGCCGGAGCCAGCGCCAGCCACCACACCAGGGCCAGAACCACCAGTGCGGACGCAGCCAGCAGCAGGGTCTGCTCGCGGGGAGCCAGCGCTTGCCAGCGTTCGCGCAAGGCGGTGGTGGGGCTGTCGGAACGTGTCATGGGATGGGCGGATGGGGAGGGCAGACAGTCACAGGCTCTCAGGGAAGGACGATGGTGCGCACGAGCAGCGTGTCGCCATCACTGCGCACACTGTGGCCGGTGGCGCTGGCGGCGGTGTTGGCTGTTGCTACGGCCTCGCCAGGCAGGCTGGTGCCGCGCAGCCGCAGCTCGCCAGGGCTGAAATCAATGGCTGTGGGTTGCAGCTCGGGGGGCAGGGCACTGCCAGCGGCAGCCAGCAGCGGCTCGAAGTCGCGCGACGACAGGCTGCCTGCCGACTGGCGCAGCAGCGCCATCTCGCGCTCCATTTGCACCGGCGCATCGGCCACGACCTTGACGTGGGGGAAGGTCTGCGTGAGCGTGTTGCGAACGCCAGCCTGCTTGGCGGCGAGGGTTTGCTTTTCCTGCCAGGCCCAGGCATTGATGCCTGCGAGGTGGGCCAGCACCACAAGGCCTGTACCCCAGCGGGCGGCACGCCACTGCGGCGCTGCCAGCAGGCTGCCGGCCAGGCCCGACGCCTTGCGCAGCGCGCGGGTGCGCCCGGTGCTTGCCAGGTCGAACTGGGCCAGATCCCAGGTGCCGCGCGCGGCGCGCAGGGCGCGGTCGCTCTCGGTCCGCAATGCAACGGCACGGCCCAGCACCTGCTCGGCCAGCGTGGCCACAGCCGGATCGGCCAGAACGGTCGGCGGCTCATCCAGCGGGTCCAGGGCGGCAAGCGACAGGCTGGCGGCGCTCAGTGGCAGCACCACCACGCCTTGTGTGCTGCCGGGGCGCGTCAGCACGAGCAGCGCATCTTCGGGCGTGCCCAGCGCGTGCAGTTCGCAGGGGGCGTCGCTGTCGGGGGCGAATTCGGGCACCACGCGGGCCACGGGGCGGCCAGCGGCCTCCAGTGCCTGCAGTGCCGCACGCAGCCAGGCGCGGTCGCAAATGGCCACCCAGGCCGGGCTGCCAGGCCGCGCGCCGGGTTGCAGCGCGAAGTGCAACTGGGGGGGCTCGTCGAGCAGGCGGTCTTCGAGCAAGCCTTCGAGCACCGAGCGCAGACGCGGGTTTTGCGGCCCGACGCCAGGCGGCAGCACCACGCGCTGCCATGACAGGGCGCGTGCAGGCACCACGGCCACCAGCTCGCCGGCACGCCCGGTGGGAGGCAGCAGGCTGGCGCTCGCCCGGGCATGGCGCGTGGCACTGTGGCCATCGGCACTCAGGGTGTAGCGGTATTCGGGGCTGGCGCCGTTGTGCGCCAGGGGCAGGGTAAGGATCAGGGTGCTCATGGGCGGGTTTCGCGGGCCATTGTAGGGTGCTGGTGTGCCAGTCGGGGGCGCCTTGTCAGGGCATGCCCTGTATCGTTGCGCTGCCGCGCTCGCGCCAGAGCGTGGTGACCTCCAGGCCCTGGCGGCGCACCATGGAGCGTTCCTGCACCGTCACGTCGCCCAGGCGCAGGCGCCCATGCACTTCAAAAAACGTGGATGCGACGCCCAGGTCGCTGCCAGCAAGCTCCAACCCCTGGCCCAGCAGGGCCGATGCCTCGTCAACCGACTTGAAATGCTGCATCTGTCGCACCGCCACAATCTTGTTGGCGCCAGCCATGTCCAGCCTGTCGATGCTGGCCAGCAGCACCTCGACACCGGCGGTGTTGATGTTGACCGGCTTGCGCTCGGGCAGCAGTGCCACATGGGGCGCCAGCAAGGCCAGTGTGCGTGGCGACAGCCCCAGCCAGGCGAGCTGGCCCGGGGTTTGCGGCATCAGCGGTGCATTGGTGCTGCCCTCTGGCTCCTGTGCTTCGCGCAGCGCCTGCACCAGCGCCGTGAGCTCCTGCGTGGGCAGCCCCAACTGGTTGAACAGGCGCGCCAGCCGGGCCAGCGCCTTTTCATCGACCGTGCCGGCACTCACCAGGTTGGCTAGGTTCAGGCGTGACTGCAGATCAATGATCTGGCCGGACAAGAAGGCGTCCTGGGTGTTGGTGCTGGCATCTTCCGCCTGGCTGACGTTGCGGTCGGCGGCCAGGAAGGTGGACAGGCGGGCCTCTTGCAGCGGCACGGCCCAAGGCTCGGCTAGGTGGTCTGCGCCTCCGGCGCGCCCGTCCTCGATCAGGATCAGCCGCGACCAGTCGAGTGCACCCACCAGAATCCAGGCAGACTGTATGCGCGCGCGCTCGGCGGCTTCCACCTCGATCGCGCGCCACTGCTGCCAAAGGGCGGTTGCTGCAAAGGTGGCCACCAGCGTCACGGTCAGCATGGCGGCCAGCAGTGCGGCTCCACGCTGGCGCAGCGCAGGGGTTTGGGCCTGTGGGGAGCACGGGAGCCGTGTCATGACTTGCCCCCGCCCTTGAGCGGATTGATCCAGTCCCGCGTGACCGAACCGGCCAGCCCCTGGCCCGGTGGCAGATCCAGTTGCAGCCGCACGCCGTCAGGAACCAGCACTGTGGCACCCGTGGCATCTGCCGGCGGCGTGCCGGTGCTGGACATGGGGTTGGTCCAGGCATCGCCCCGAAAAAAGAACACCTGCCAGCCCGCCAGTGGCAGCAGCACCACTTCGTCGCGGCGCTCTGCATCGCCAGGGTTGCGCGCCCACTGGCCCGCCTGTTGCCAGGCCTGTTGCCACTGAGCGCGTGTGCGCAGCGGCGGCGACTGCCAGCGCAGCCATTGGTCCTGGCCTTGAACATTGCGCCGCGCCCAGGCGGCCACACTGACCCCTTCGTCCGGCTCGGTAGCGCTGCGCCGGGTGATGCGCAGCACCTGCCCATCCCAGTCGATCGGCAAGGTGTGGGGCAGCGGTTGCACGGCGTCCAGATCCGCGCCCCATTGTGCGAGTGCTGCCTGCAGAACCATCAATTGCTCGCCATGGGCACGGGTACGCTCCTGCGCACGCACCATGCCGTCGAGGCCGCGCCAGCTCAGCAGCGCCATGAGCCCCAGAATCGCGATGGCCACCAGCAGCTCGATCAGCGTGAAGCCGCGTGATTGCCGGCGCTTTACAGGGTGCGTGTGCCCTTGTGTTGCGCAGGCGCCAGGCCCGCCCCCGGCCTGAGGCCACGGCGCAAGGGAGCGATAGGACACGGGTGGGCGTTCCATTGTTACCGCCGACCTACGATGGTCGAGAGCCGCAGCACGGGCTGGGCCCCGTCGAGCACCTGGGCGTCCACGCGCCGGAAGCCCGGGTTGGGGGTGGGGCGCACCACCAGGGTCACTTCAAAGCTGCGGCCTGCCTGCTCGCAGCCCTGGATGCTGTCGCCCATGGCAGGCATCTGGCGTGAAAGGCGGGCAGCGATCAGGGCGTTTTCTGCGCACAGGTGGGCCAGCAGCACATCAGACTGGCGTTGTGCATTGCGCACCAGTGCCGAACTGGCCTGCGAGCCGGCCAGCAACGCAATCGCCACGATGGCCAGTGCCGTGAGCACCTCCACCAGGGTGAACCCTCGCTGGGCAGTGCCGAGGTGGTACGGGCGCATCACGGTGCCGCCTCCAGGGCAAATGGCCGCAGACCGTCGGTGGCCACGCGCACGCTGCGCTCGGGGTGGTTGGCGTGGGCCAGAACCACCTGCTGGGGCCCGATCAGGGGCTCTGGCCCCAACACCAGCAGCGCAGGGCCCCGCACCTGGGTGCCCGGGTCGAGCCATTGCGTAGGCAGGGTCTGTGGCACCAGCCCCTCAAAGCGAAAGCCCGACGGCGTAGCCTGCCAGCGCACGGCCACGCCGCGTGCCCGCGACTGGGCCCGGCCTGCCTCCAGCAAGGCGGCCAGGCGCTCGCCTTCGCGCTCCAGCACCGCCTGCCCTGAATCGCGTAACGCCAGCCCCACGCCCGCCACGGCCAGCGCCATGATGCTGACCACCACCAGCAGCTCCAGCAGGGTGAAACCGCGAATGCGGCGCAAGGGTGCGAAGGTCACCATGCGAGCGAGCGAGACGGCATGGATGGCAGACCAGGGTGCGCGGGGCACGCCTGGAGGCCCCGGCCAAGGCCCGCCGTCACTGCCAACTGCCGATGTCGGCATCCTTGCCCTCGCCGCCCGACTGGCCGTCAGCGCCGAAAGACATCACATCCACCTCGCCCTTGATCCCCGGGTTCAGGTATTGGTAAGGGCGCCCCCAGGGATCGTTCGGAAGCTTCTCCAGGTACGGCTTCCAGTTGATGGGCGGCGGTCCGCCAGAAGGTTTGGCGATCAGCGCCTGCAAGCCCTGCTCGGTGGAGGGGTAGCGCTGGTTGTCCAGGCGGTAGAGTTTGAGCGCCTGCATGAGGTTGGTGACATCGGTGCGTGCTGCAGTGCTGCGGGCATCGTCAGCACGTTCGAGCACGTTGGGAACGATCAATGCCCCCAGCACACCAATGATGACCAGCACCACCATCAGCTCGATCAGGGTAAAACCAGCGGCCAGGTGCCGACGGGCGGAACGGACGGAAGAAAAGCGTTGGATCATGGTGGCAGGCAATCGGTTGGGGGCGGCGGCGGGCTGGTCCCGTGCTTCGCCTGAATGATAATCGCGCGATGGTGACCAATTCTCACAGCATCTGGGGCGTACGTCTGGCCACGTTGGCCATCTGGGCACTGGCGGCTGCTAGTGCCGCCTACTGGGGGCTGCGCCTGTCGGCCCGACCGGCTGGGCTGGCCGTGCCTGCCATGGCACCGCAGCCTCCGGCGCCAGACTCCGCCGCCATGGCACGGCTGCTGGGTGTGACATCGGCCGGAATGGCAACGGCAGCGCCGGTGGCATCGGTATCCAGCCGGTTTGCACTGGTGGGCGTGCTGGCGGGCCGCAGCAGCAGCGGTGCGGCCCTGATTGCCATCGACGGAAAGCCTGCACGGCCGTTCCGTGTTGGCGCGGCCGTGGAGAGCGGCCTCATGTTGCAGTCCCTCGGCCCACGCCAGGCGCGCCTGGGGGCCAGCATGGACGGTGTCACCTCCGTGACGCTGGAGATGCCGGTGCGCAAGTGACCCAGTGGGGCGGCGCGCGCATTTGTGGCGAGTCGTCCGCTGTTGTTGTGCTGCGCTGAATGCCCCGAACCTTTGCCTACGCGGCGGGCGGCAAAGCCAGGTCATAGTGAAGGAAGCTGTCGTCTCGTTTCCAACCATGGGCGGAATACAAGGCTTGGGCGCTCAGGTTGTTGATCTCCGTGGAAAGTGACAAGCGCACTGCACCTGCCGATGCGCCAAAGTCAGCGGCTGCCTTCAGCAACCGCGAGCCCGCGCCGCAGCGCCGCGCTTCGGGGCGGACAAACAGATCGTTGAGTATGAAGATGCGGGCGGCAGAGACCGATGAGAAACTCGGATAAAGCTGCGTGAAGCCGAGCGGTGTGCCGTTGTTGCGCAAAGCCAGAAAAACGACCGATTGCTGGTGCTGGAGACGCGCTTTCAGAAACGCGTGTGCCAGCGCGGGATTGGAGACGCATCCATAAAAAACGCGGTAATCATCGAACAGCGGGGCAAGTGCGTCGAGGTCGGCTGCGGAGCACTGGCGGATGATGAGGTCACTGTTTGCCTGATTCATGGGTGTTGGTTCCGGACTGTTTGAACACCACGGCCTCCAGTTGCAGGGCCCTGATCGAGCGTGCTGCGGCCTGGGCTTGCGGCAGGCCGGGGTAAGGCCCCACGCGCACGCGAAAACGCTGGCCGCCGGGGCTTTCGAGGCGCTGGCGGAAGGCAGGCAGGCCGGCGTTGAGCAGTCTGGCCTGTGCCTTGCGGGCGTTGGCCTCTTCGGCAAACAACCCGACGTTGATGTAGTAACCCGGGGCGCTGCCCACCACGGGGGCCGGATCGCTGGCGGTGGCAGCAGAAGCCTCGGGGGAGGAGGCTGCCGCTGCAACGCTGGCGGCGGGCTCGGTGCTTGAAGCCGCAGCGGTGGGCGCGGGTGTCTTCGCCCGAGGGGATGCTCCGGGAACGGGCTGGCTGGTTGCAGCGGCAGCCGGAGCGCTCTGGCTGCTGGTTCTGGGCGCGGCAGGGGGGCGTTCCAGGGTGCCGGCCTTGGGCGGGGCGGTTGCCCTGGTTGCTGCGGGTGCGGGCGTGCTGGTGCGCGCAGTGCTGGGCGCTGCAGCGATCGAGGCGGGGGACTGGGGGGCTGGCGTGGTTGTTGAGGGAGCTTCTGTGTTAGCTGGTGCGGGTGCGGCAAGGGGTAAGGCGGCAGGTACTGGCGCGGCGTGGCTCGCCGCGCTGCTGGCAGGCTGCACAGCAGCTTGTGGGCTGTCGGATGCGGTGTCCAGGGGGGCTGCAGGTGTGGAGGCCGATGCGGGTGCCGAAGGCGGCTTCACCATTGCGTCAGGCAGCGGTGCCGGGGCGCTCGCGTTTTCTGCCGGGCTGCCCTGGGGCAGAAGCTGGTACGCCAGCAGCGCGGCAGCCAGCAGTGCAGCATTCAGCAGCACCAGGCCCATCAGACGGTTGCGGGTGGCAGACTGTTTCTCGAGCTGGGCGCAGGCCTCGGGGATGGTCCGCGTGGCTGCCAGAGCGCGGGCGATGCGCTTGCGGATTTCGGTGTGGAGCACGCCGTCGCCGTACAGGCCTGGCAACACGAAGGCCAGCAGGGCGAACACGGCTGCAAGCCCCCATTGCACCGGGTCGGACCACTGCAGCAGATTGCGGCCCATGCCAAAGACCAGCAGGCCCAGCCCTTCGGCAGCGGCCACATACACCAGCGCGGGCCCCCAGAGGTGGCGCAGCGCCATCCAGTTCAGGGTGCAGAGGCTGGCCGCCCAGTTCCAGCCCGGCGGCGTGCGGCCCAGTGTGTCAAAGTGCCTGAACCGTGGCAGGTAGTGCTCGGCATGGATGGGGCCGATGGAGGCACGGTACAGCGTGGTCATGGCGCTCTCGGAAGCGTCCGGGGCGCTGCTGGAGGGCGGGGCTGCGGGGAGCAGTGTGGCGGGCATGGTCAATTCTGGCACGCGTTGCGCGGCCAGGCCAAGTGGGATGCCGCCGATGACCCCTGGGACGCGAGTCAGGCGCTGGTGAACCGACACCGCGCGGCCATGCGTGCGTGCTGCATGGCGAAAGCAGGCGAAAAAAAGCCCGCAGGGCCGGGGGCGGCCGTGCGGGCGGTTGCGAGCGCATGGCGCTTCGCTTGGGAGGGGGTGCTTCAGCTGCGGTTGCCCGTGGCGATGGTACCGGCGCGTGCTGCGGCCATGGCGTCGGCACGGACGCTGGAGCGGCTGACGGCGGAGTCGCTGGACGGCTGGACTTCGTTGGT
>Ga0138256_10009220_pt1 | contig 10357 bp, 13 predicted proteins | sample KNB2016incub_MG_FD_105486 | JGI IMG/M metagenome (GOLD analysis project Ga0138256, IMG submission 105486) | Active sludge microbial communities from wastewater in Klosterneuburg, Austria - KNB2014incub_MG | ecosystem: Engineered > WWTP > Activated sludge > Unclassified | place: Austria... | reverse complement strand
CGTTTGACCATCACCGCGCCCGATGGCCGCACCATCCGCACGCAGGATGAGGGCCTGCGCGCTGTGGGCACCTACAGCTACGGCTGGGACACCACGGCGCTGGCGCCCGGCACCTACCACTGCACGCTGTTCGTGAACGAGGAACTGGTAGTGCGCAAGGCGGTGAAGGTGGCGGGGCGGTAGATCAGAGGGATCGGCCGCGCTACAGGAGAATGGGAGAGTTGGATCGATGAAGCGCTTGCGCGCTGCAGGTTCAGCTCTCCCGTTCCTGCCTTCAGCCAGAGGCGACTGTCCATGGACGGCTTTCGTCCCTATCGCTCCACGAGCTTCACCGGCATCTCCAGCAGGCCCCGGTAGTCCTGCCCGGCCTCCTGCATGTCCAGGTCACCCGGCGCGTAGCACCACTCCACGGCTACCTGGCCCAGCCCGCTCGCGTGGGCCTCATCGAGCAGCTTGAGCAGGTCCAGCACGTACTTGGCACTGCTGCTGTTGAAGTAGGTGAGGCTGATGCGCACCAGGGTTTCCGGCGCCGGTTGGCGGGCGTAGGCCTCCACCTGCCTGAGCAAGGGGCGGAAAAAGCCGTCGGCGTTCTCGTGGATGCTGCATCCCGCGATCTCCAGCAGCCCTTGAGCCGGGTTGAAGTGCACGGCCGGGGTCTTGTCCGTAGCAGGGAGGTGGTACGGTTCCATCGTTGCGGGGCAAAGTAGGGGGATCCCGGCTTTTTTCGTCGCGGGCTTTTGTGGATGATGGCGGCTTCGCTAATTTCAGCCCTGCGAACGGCCCCGATCACCCAAACCCGCGCTTGCTCCGGCAGGCGACCACCGCATGGCCATCAAGAACATCCTCGTTCCCTACGACTTCTCGGATTGTGCCACCGATGCCCTGCGTGTGGCCGCCAAGATCGCCCGGCTCACGGGCGCGTGCATCGACATCGTGCACGTGTACGAGCAGGCTCCCGATTTCCATCCCGGCAATCAGCGCCTGCGCGAGAACATCGACGAGCAGTTGGAACGGGTGCCGTCACTGCCCTTCCTGCGCGGCATCGAACTGAAGAAGTTCATGCTGCGGCAGCTGGCCATCACCGAGATCTTCAAGAACGAGCGCCTGGCGCAGATGGACCTGGTGGTGATGGGCAGCCACGGCGCCCGTGGATTCCGGGGCGTGGTGGGAAGCAATACCCAAAAAGTGGTGCGTATCGCGCCCATGCCCGTACTCGTGATCAAGCACCAGATCGACGATTTCACGGTGAATGACCTGGTGTATGCCAGCAATTTCACGGAAAGCGACATCACCAAGTTCGATGCCTTCCTGCCGGTGCTGGAGATCTTCGACCCCAAGGTGCACCTGCTGAAGGTGAACACCCCGAAGAGTTTCGAGCGCAGCGAGGACACCTACCGGGCCATCGACCGCTTCCTGCAACGGCATGAGCTGCGGAAGTTCACCACCACCATCTACAATGACCTGAGCATCGAGGAGGGCATCCTCAACTTCGCCCGGGGCATAGACGCGGACATGATCGCCATGGCCACCCATGGCCGCACCGGCTTCTTCCACGTGGTGAACGGCAGCCTCACGGAGGACATCGTGAACCACACCACCTTCCCGGTGCTCAGTGTGAAACTTTGAGGGCGAGGCCACGCACGGATACGCCCCCCGTTTACATTAGCCCCGCTACCAAGGCACGCCGCATGAGATTCCTGCATGTGAAATTCCAGGGCAAGAAGAAGGAGATCGCCGAGGTCGAACTCAGCAGTTCGGCCCGCGTGAAGTTCATGACCGCCCGCGAGTTCAAACTGTACAGCAACGCCCGCACGCATACGTATTACGGCGGAACGTTCGAGAAGGGCAAGGTGCGCTTCGTGCTGCCCTTCGACAGTGTGTGGACCGTGGTGGTGGAGAAGGGCCCGGTATCGGCCCCGGTGGACGTGAAGGCCCGGTGCAAGCTGCTGCCGCCGGACCGCGATGCGTTGAGCACCGTGGCCATCGACGCCCCGGCGCATGTGAGGGCCATCGCGGCCAGCGAGGAGCGCGAGATCGAAGCGCTCAGCGAGGGAGGCCAGAACGAAGGCTGATACACACGGATCGCACGGCACGTTCGTTGATGCCCTGAAGACCATGGTCCCCACCAACGACGAACGGTTACGCCAACTTCTGCTCGGCCAGCAGCGGCTGATGGAGGAGGTGCAGGGGATCCTTGACGGGGAACAGCGCAAGGACGATCATCTGGCCGCTTCCGTGCTCGCCTCCCAGGGCGACCATATCAACCGCATCCAGCGCCCCGACCCGGACCGCATCTTCAGCGAGAGCGACATCCGCAGGCTGTGCGTAGCCTACAAGCTGCGCTTTCTTGACGCCGGGCGTTTCAAGGGGAAATTGCCGCCGAAGGCGCTGTACGAGTTGCGCCGTCTGGAGGCGCGCAGCCCCGAGGCGCTCAAGGGCTTCAAGATCATGGCGCCCGCCAGCCGCTTCAAACTGTGCGACAGTGACGCGGACCCCTTCCTCTTCATCGCCATCGGCCCCAAGCACTACTACCTGGTGCATCGCTGGGGGCGGCACGTGTCGTCTTGGCGCGCGTTGCTGGTGTGGCCGTGGCGCGGGCCCGCCGAGCTGGGCCTCTCCGTGTTCGCGCTCGCGGTGATCGCGGCCGCCTGCCTGCCCAATCGCATCATCGGCGCCGACCCGGCCATGGCCTGGTGGGGCGCCCACCGCTTGCTGGCCCTGCTGTGGACCACGATGGTGTTCGCCAGCTTCACGGTGTTCGCCTGGTTCGCCTTCTTCGGGACATTCAGCCGGCAGGCGTGGCGCGATCACCGGTTCAACTGACCGGATCCTCCGCTTTCGTGATCGATGGAAGGACCGCTCACCGGCGGTCGTGCCGCTCCATGGCGATCAGCAGCGCCTGCATCTCGCGCTGGTCCACGCGGCACACACATCGCGTGCGGAACCAGCGTTTCAGTTCAGCGCGCTCCTCGGGCAGCAGCTGCCTGAACGCTTTGCGCAGTTCCTTGCGGAAGGTGGGACCGTCCGCGAAGCTGATCCTGTCCAGGACATCTTTGTAGTAGCCGAGCAGGGTGCTGGTAGCCATGTTCGAGGGAAGTGGTGCGCGGGCTTCAACGCCGACGCATGCGGAATGTTCCCGTACCCGCCAGGACGGGGCCATTTGCTCGGCCGCCGCCACCATCCGCTCGTCCGCACTCACGGTCCCCCGGCCACCACCGTTGTTTCGCATCGTCGAACAACGACAACGGGACGATCAACAACAACCAAAAACCTTACGAACATGGCATTCCGCGCAGATCTCGAGATGAATGGCAAAACCTACCGCCTGCTGCACTGCAGCTACGCCCTCAACCGCGATGTGGACCACACCGGCCGCCCCAGTAGCGAAGTGAAGGGGGGCACGATCCAGTTCGAGATCGAGAGCACCGAGGACACCTCCATCTGGGACCTGATGATCGCCCAGTTCAAGAGCACCGACGGCACCATCACCTTCAAGAAGCGTGATGAGGACGCCAAGATGAAGGAGCTGAAGTTCAAGACCGCCTACGTGGTGGCGCTGAGCGAGAACTTCGACAGCACGGGCGGCAACCCCATGAGCCTGAGCTTCACGGTGAGCGCCAAGGAACTCGCCCTCGGCAGCGAGACCCTGGAAAACGAGTGGCCCATCTGATCGGTGCGCCGGTCCAAGGCCAAGGGCCGTTCCCGCCATAGGGTGGGGGCGGCCCTTCATGGCCGGGGACAAGGACCGGACCCGCATCAAGGAAAGATGCCCGGGGGCGCTATTTTGCGCATCAACCTCCAGGGATGAACAAATACAAGAATGAACGATCATAATTATCCCGGGCTCCGCTTGGGCGATGTGCTGCCCGCCGTGGGCGTTCTGCAACGCTTGTTGGTCAGGGCCGGCCAGGAAACCGCGATCGACGGTGATTTCGGGGCGGGAACGCACCGTGCCCTTGTGGCGTTCCAGCGCCTCCATGGACTGCCCGCCTCGGGCAAGATGGACATCTGGACCTGGCAACGATTGACGGCCGGTGAGCGTTTGCCGATCCTGGATGTGGTCGACGTTTGCGACCCGAGCCTCTATAAGATGGAGGCCAAGGATCTGCGCTGGTCAGGGGCCGTTCCGATCCAATTGGGCGGCATGTCCAACGGCGTGGAGCAGGCCATTGACCTGATCCGGTCAAAGGCACCGGCAGACCTCTTCCTCCTGCGTTTCCATGGGCATGGCGCTCCTGGTGGGGCGGCGATCTCGGCCGGGGATTGGTCCGCTACGGGAGGGTATGGGCTGGATGTGATCAACACCTGGGCCCTGGATTACATGGAGGCGCTCCTCATGAGGTTGAGGGGCCTTTTCGGCCCGTATGGCTGCATCCAGTTCATGCACTGCCAGACGGGCCGGGGCACAAAAGGTGCTCAACTCATGAGCATGGTGGCGCGTGCGACCGGTGTGCCAGCCACTGCGGCTATCGATACGCAGTATGGCGGAGGGGAGTACACCTGGTACTACGAGGGCCCCACCCGTACCCGCCTGCCGGGTGGTTCATCCATCGGCAGTTGGTCGCGCGGGCGGCCGACGTTCACCGCGCCATTGGTCTGCGAAGCCTGGTAGCCGTGCCCATCCATGCGGAGAGCCCGGGGCATCCCGGGCTCTCCTGCGGACAACGTGGCCTTCCTCAGCCGATGCTGATCTCGCGCACCGCTGGTTTCACCGGCTCGCTCTTGGGGATGTTCACGGTGAGCACCCCGTTGGTGAAGCCGGCCGAGATGCCGTCGACCTTCACGTTCTCGGGTAGGCGGAAACCACGCTTGAAGGCGCTGAAGCCGAACTCGCGGCGGGTGTAGCGGTCACCTTCGTTCAGCGCCGCGTTCTTCCTTTCGGCACTGATGGTGAGGGTGTCCTCCTCCACGTTCATCTTCAGGTCCTCCTTGCTGAAGCCTGGGGCGAGCAGGTCCAACTTGAAACTGTCCTTCGTTTCGGTGATGTTCACGCGGGGAACGGAGGTGTTCACGTCGTCGCTGCCCGTGAAGTGCGAGATGTCGCGGCCGAAGAAGCCGCCGAAAAGCTCATCGAACGGGCTGGCGAAGGGGAACTGGGGGCGATGTTTCACGAGTGTCATGATCGTTGTGTTTTCGTTGTTGGTACCGGTGTTTGCCGGTGCGCGGCTCCTGACGAACGGCATGCCGCCGCCACGGCCATGACATTTTGTACATTAAGGAAAGTAAATATCTGACGCGCCGTCAGGAATGGGCTGCGCGTACCCGACGAAATGTCCTATTGCGCCAGAAAGATGTAGGTCATGGTGCCCCGCTGGGGATCCGGTGCCGTGCCCGCGGCGTTGAATCGCGCTTGCTGGGCCGAGCGCAGGGCGTGTTCGCGCATGCAGTCATCGGCATGGGTACGGCCCTCATCCAAGGCCGCGCGAAGCACCACGCCGTCATGCGCCACGGCCACGTTGATGACCACGGCCCCCTGGCCCATGCACAGGTAGGCGGGGATGTCCAGGACTTCGTCGGTGCGGCCGGCCAGATCATAGGTGACCGTGGTGAGTCCTTCCACCCGGGCGGGCTCGTTCTTCTTGGGCAGGTACAGTTTGGGGTCCCATTTGCTGGGGTCCAGTTGGGGCATCACCACCTCCTTGCCCTGCGCCTTGCGCGCCGAATCCCGCTTGTGGAACTCCGCCGCCTCGAAGGCGAGCAGTTCGTCCTGGATATCGCTGGCCATGCGCTCCTGCGCTTGGGGGCCGGGGTACATCCGCATCTGCGGCCGCACTTCGGCGGTGCTGTTGCTGGCCGTGTTCTTCACGTCCACAGGAGCCGAGAGCGGCGGCTGCAGCATGGGGTCGGGTGGCAGTTCATCGGGAGCGGCCAGTTCCATCACCATCTCCTGCTCGCCGGCCGCTTCGTTCTTGGGCGACAGTTTGCTGATGGCCATGCCGAAGAGCATGAAGGTGTGCAGCATCAGCGTGCCCACCACACCGAACTTGTGGCGTTCGAACCAGTCGAGGAAGCGGCCGAACATGGGATCCTTGTCGCAAAGTAATCCGGCGGCCGGTCAGCGGATACGGATGCGCCAGGGTTTCGGCCAACCATTGTTCCAACGATCGCCGGCGCGGTGCATCCAGCCGAGGGGCAGCCCGGCAAAACGCACAAGCCGCGTACCATTGTCGCTGTCCAGGCCCGTTGCCATGGGGATCGCCGTTTCCCCGCGCAGGAAGGCACGTGCGTGGGGGAGTTCCAGGTCTTCCGCCGGGAACACGTCCGGAGCGAGCAGTTCGTTCAGCGCGAGCGCCGGGTGCGGCCGTAACGCGTTGCCTTTGACTTCAGCTACCGGTATGCCGGGGGCCAGCACGTGCAGTGTGTCCATGAGCCGCGTGATGACGTCCCACCACCAGCCCGGCGCGGCGTGCAGGATCCCGTTCATCTCATGGACGGCCAGTTGGTGCGCGTTCTTCAACCAGACCGGGAGCGGGGGATCGGCACCGTGCATCGGGCCTGTTACCGTGTTCGCCGCGCGCTCGCCGGGTTTGCGCAGCAGCGCGATGAAGAAGCCCTCGCCCCGCGCGCGGTGGGGGTAGCAACGGAGGCCGAGGTCCGATGGGGCCACGCCCCAGGCATCGTATACCGGGATGGGCACGTGCTCCGCACCAAGGGCGATGAGCGCGGCCACTTGCTCCTCGTTCTCAGCGCGCTCCCAGGTGCAGGTGCTGTAGATCAGATGCCCGCCGGGTTTGAGTGCGCGCCAGGCATGGGGCAGGATGTCGCGCTGGGTCCGCGCGCAACTGCGCACCAGCCCCTCATTCCATTGCCGCCGTGCGAAGGGATCTTTACGGAACATGCCCTCGCCGGAGCACGGCGCGTCCACCAGGATGAGGTCGAAGGTCCCATCGAGCGGGGCGAGATCCTGTGCCTGGGCCCCGGTGATCACGGTGTTCGCCCGGCCTTGTTTCCAGAGGTTCTCCATCAAAGCGGCCCTGCGGGCGGGCACCACCTCGTTGCATACGAGGAGTGAGCCGTTGCTGATCAACGACGCGAGGTGCGTGGACTTTCCGCCGGGCGCGGCGCAGAGATCAAGCGCCAGGATATCCTCACCTGCCAGACCGGTGCGCGACCACGCCTGCTCCAGCAGCATGCTCGATGCCTCCTGCACGTAGTAGGCGCCCGCGTGCAACAGCGGGTCCAGCGTGAAGGACGGGCGTTCAGCGAGGTAGCGGCCGGTGGCGCACCAGGGCACGGGTGAACCCCCTGGACCGCCCGGTTTGCGCGGGTCGTGACGTACACATACCGGACTTTCGGAAGCAAGCGCTGCCAGCAAGGCCTGCTGCTCAACAGTGGGGAGGAGCAGCAGTGAGGGTGGGAGGAAGGGCGGTATGCCCGTTCCGCTCCGGTCGCTCCGTCTGGCCACGGGAGGGGTTCAATGCGCGGCGGCCGCGCTCTCGCGCACCAGCGTCTGGGCACGGTCGGGCCCGGTGCTCACGATGCGAACGGGCACGCCCGTGGCCTGTTCGATGCGCTCCACGTAGGCGTTGAGAGCCGCAGGGATGCCACCGGCGCCGATGTCCCCCCATCCGGGCATTGTATCGTACACGGGTTCCACGCCGGTGGAGACGTCGTAGGGCATACGCTCCGTGATTATACCGTTCACGCGGTAGCTGTGGCAGAGCTTCACCTCGTCCATGCCGCACAGCACATCGGCCTTCATCATGGCCAGTTCGGTGAGGCCGTTGACCATCACGGCGTAGCGCAGGGCGGGCAGGTCCAGCCAGCCGCAACGGCGAGCTCGGCCGGTGGTGCTGCCGAACTCACGGCCGGCCTCGCGGATGCGCTCGCCGGTACCGTCGAGCAGCTCGGTAGGGAAGGGGCCGCCGCCCACCCGGGTGGTGTAGGCCTTGAAGATACCGATGACGCGGCCGATGCGCCCCGGCCCGATGCCCAGCCCCGTGCAGGCCCCCGCGCTGATGGTGCTGCTGCTGGTGACGAAGGGATAGGTACCGAAATCGATGTCGAGCAGGGTGCCCTGTGCGCCCTCGGCCAGCACGCGATCGCCGGCGCGCAGCCGCTCGTCCAGCCAGTGCTCGCTGTCCACGATGCGGAGTTCGCGCAGGCGTGATGCGGCATCCTGCCATTCCTGCTCGGCCTCCTTCCACGCGACCGTGGTGCCATAAAGGCCAAGGAGGTGCTCGTGCTTCTTCACCAGCGTGGCGTAGCGGGCATTCCGGTCCGAGCGTTCCAGGTCGCCCACGCGGAAGCCGTTGCGGCCGGTCTTGTCCATGTAGGTGGGCCCGATGCCCTTGAGGGTGCTGCCGATCTTCTCCTCGCCCTTGGCGGCCTCGCTGGCGGCGTCGAGCGCGCGGTGCGTGGGCAGGATCAGGTGGGCGCGGCGGCCGATGAGCAGGCGCTCCGTCACGTCCACGCCCGCGGCCTTCAGCGTGTCGATCTCGCGCATGAGGACCACCGGGTCGATGACCACGCCGTTGCCTACCAGGTTCCATGTACCGTGGCGGAACACGCCGCTGGGGATGGTGTGCAGCACATGCTTGCGCCCGTCGAAGATGAGCGTGTGGCCCGCGTTGGGCCCGCCCTGGAAGCGCGCGATCACCGCGTAGCCCGGGGCGATCACGTCAACGACCTTGCCCTTGCCCTCGTCGCCCCATTGGGCGCCGAGCAGCACGTCCACGCGGTTCGCCATAATGCTACTTGGGCAGGGTGGCCAGCGCCTCCTCCACCGTGTCCTTGATGGTGAACACCGTGTCCAATTTGGTCACGGTGAAGAGCTGCTTCACGCCGGTGCTCATGCCGCTGATGAGCGTTTCGCCGCCGCCTTGCCGTGTGCGGGTGAGCACGCTGATGAGGATGTTGAGCCCGGTGCTGTTCATGTACTGCAACTGGCCCATGTCCAGCACCACGTTCACGCCGGGTACACCGCCGAGTTCCTTCTCGAGCACCTCCATCATGTGGTCGGCCTCTTTCTGGTCCATCAGGCGGCCGGTGAGGTGGAAGATCTTGCTGCGGCCGCGGTCGCTCACGGTGAGGCCGAAGGGAGGACGTTCGGTGATGGTGCTCATGGCTGTGCCGCCACTTGGGCGGTCCGGTTTTTCACGTTGTTCTTCTGCTGGCAATCGGCGCAGGTGCCGTGGATGTGCAGGGCGTGGTGGCTCACGCTGAAGCCCAGCACGCCCGCCACGGTGTTGCGCACGCTCTGGATGCGGGGGTCGCAGAACTCCTGCACCTTGCCGCAGCCGTCGCAGATCACATGGTCGTGCTGGCCGCGGATGTGCGCCTTCTCGAACTGGGCCTGGGTGGTGCCGAACTGGTGCTTGCGCACCAGCCGCGCGTCCAGCAGCAGTTCCATGGTGTTGTACAGCGTGGCCCGGCTCACCTGGCATTTGGTCCGCTGCATCCTGCCGTGCAGCAACTCGATGTCGAAGTGCCCGTCCACCGTATAGATCTCGCGTAGGATGGCGAAGCGCTCGGGCGTTTTGCGGTGCCCGCCATGCTCCAGGTACTCGCTGAAGATGCGATGCACGTTCTGTTGGATATCCGCCAGTGCCATTGCGAGGGCGAAAGTAGCGGGCGTGAGGGGTTGCGGCAGGGGTGCAGGGGTGAAAGTTATCCAAGCTGCAAGCGGCAACAGCGGGGTACGCCTGGTCTTGAAGCTTGAGCCTTGAAGCTTGAACCCCCGTTACCTTCGCCGTCCTTTCGGAAAAGAGATGTTCGAGAACCTCAACGACAAGCTGGAGCGCGCCTTCAAGGTCCTCAAGGGCCAGGGCCAGATCACCGAGATCAACGTGGCCGAAACGGTCAAGGAGATCCGCCGCGCGCTGCTCGATGCCGACGTGCATTACAAGACCGCCAAGGATTTCACTGACCGTGTGAAGGCCAAGGCGCTGGGGCAGAACGTGCTCACGGCCGTGAGCCCGGGGCAGCTGCTCACCAAGATCACGCACGACGAACTGGCCGAGCTGATGGGCGGCCAGGCGGCAGGCATCAACATGGGCGGCAACCCCACGGTGGTGCTCATGAGCGGCCTGCAAGGGTCCGGCAAGACCACCTTCAGCGGCAAGCTGGCCAACCACATCCGCAAGAAGGGCAAGCGCCCCCTGCTGGTGGCGGCCGACGTGTACCGCCCGGCCGCCATCGACCAGTTGGAAACGCTGGGCAGGCAGTTGGACATCACCGTGTACAGCGAGCGCGAGAACAAGAACCCTGTGAGCATCGCGCAGAATGCCATCGCCCACGCCAAGCAGCACGGCTTCACGGCCGTGATCATCGACACCGCCGGCCGCCTCGCGGTGGACGAGGCGATGATGGACGAGATCACGCGCATCAAGAAGGCGATCGATCCGCAGGAAACGCT
>Ga0138256_10009219_pt1 | contig 10358 bp, 5 predicted proteins | sample KNB2016incub_MG_FD_105486 | JGI IMG/M metagenome (GOLD analysis project Ga0138256, IMG submission 105486) | Active sludge microbial communities from wastewater in Klosterneuburg, Austria - KNB2014incub_MG | ecosystem: Engineered > WWTP > Activated sludge > Unclassified | place: Austria... | reverse complement strand
GCCGTCGATCGCGATGTTGATGCGCTTCACGCTGGCAAGGTAGGCAGGGCCTCTCTGCCCGCCTCAGCCCTCTGGAACGATCGGCACTTCCTCCGCCTTCTTCGCGCGTTTCGCTTTGCGCGGCTTTTCCTGCCCGGGCGGCGGTCGGCGGAAATCGTTGAAGCGCGTGGCCAGGGTAATGGTATTGCTGATACCCGCCAGATGGTATTGGGCGAACCCATAGCTGATATGGAACTTGCTCACCCTCACCCCTGCGCCGAAACAGAGCCCGGAGATCCCTCCCTTGGCGTCCACTTTCAACTCACGCCGGCGCCGGAAGTCGAACCCTGCCCGCACATGGAAATAGCGGCCCAGCAGGATCTCCACGTTCGGCACCAAATGCAAGAGTGTCTTGGTACCGAAGGAGACCTTCTGCACCACTTCATCGCCGGTGGTGGGATCGATCGACACCTGCTGCACAGGATCATCGTAGGTGAGGTCCCATTGCTGTAGGTTCTCCAAGTTGATGCCCAAACGGAAGGGCGCATGCTTGAATTTGTAAGTGACCCCCAGTTGCACTTCGAACGGCAACTTCTCCTTGGCGTCCGTATAGGACGAACTCACAAAACCTATGTTCTTCACTAACGCCGCTACGGTTAGGCCCAACGACTTCTTCGCGTACACCGCGCCGAGATCGGCGGCCCAGCCCGTGGCATTGTAGGTGTCCAAGCTGGAGGTGATGAACTTCACGTTCGCTCCTACGCTGAACAAGCTGTCCAGCGCGCGCGACGCACCGATCTGGAACACGTACTCACCCGCCCGGAAGGTGCCGATCTCCGCACCATCGCCCTCCGTCCTGGTGAAAGTGCCATAGTCTACGAACTGCACGGTGCCACTGAAGGTGGTGCGGATGCTGTCGAAGTGGTGCGCGTAAGAGCCGAAGCCCATCTTCACCCCATCGAAGTAGGGCAAATAGCTCAGGGCCACCTGCTTGGTCATGGTGGAGTTAAGCAACGCTGGGTTGAAGATGCCCAGGTTCAGGTCATCGTCCATGAGCGCAATATGCGTCCCACCCAGTGCGGCCAGCCGCGCGGAGGAAGGGATCTCGAGCACCCGGAACACCTCCTGCCCGCCCAACTGGGCCTTTACAACGGGAGCAGCAACGAGGCCGAGGCACAAAAGGAGGAACGATCGGGTCATGCGGGATCGGGCTGGGTCCAGTGGGAAAGCGGCTTGGGCGCTTAGGCAACGCAAGATAGCGGCGCATATTTTCATGGATCGATCGTGGATGTCTTCACGCTGGGTAACAAAGCCTTAACGATCCCTACAGAACTGGGTAACAGCCCGACCGGACTTTTGTGGTGTGGAAAGCCTTCCAAGGCCTGACACAATGCGATGTACCGGACCCTTCTCCTTGCGTTCAGCACTTTTCTCTGCTCCATCCTGCTTGCCCAGAACGGCACCGTAAGCGGGGTTATCACCGCCCTCGAGAGCGGCCGGACGCAGCCCATGCCTTTCGTGAACGTGATCGTAAAGGGCACCACCTTCGGCGCCAGCACGGACCTGGACGGCAAGTACAGCTTCAGCTGTCCGGCCGGTGAGCATACGCTCCAGGTGAGCTTCGTGGGCTTTGACAATGTGGAACGGCCGATCAACGTGGTCGCCGGGCAGGTCACCAAAGGGGATGTGCAGTTGAGCGCGGTCTCGAACAAACTAGCGCAGGTCGACGTGGTGGCCGTTCGCCGAACGGAAACGGAGAGCGCTGTACTGCTCGAAACGCGCAACAGCCAACAAGTAGTGAACGGCGTGGGCCGCGCACAGATCGCCAAGAGCCAGGACCGCACCGCGGGCGACGTGGTGAAGCGGGTGCCGGGGGTCACCATCATCGGGGATCGCTTCGTGATGATCCGTGGGCTCGCCGACCGGTACAACACCGTCATGCTGAACGATGTGATCGCCCCCAGTTTGGAAGCCGACAAGCGGGCGTTCAGCTTCGACCTGATCCCGAGCGGAGCGCTGGAGCGCATCATGGTGTACAAAACGGGTGCGCCGGAGCTACCTGGTGAGTTCGCCGGTGGAGTGATCAAAGTCCACACCCTCACCGTACCTCAGGAGAACGAGACGCGTGTGAACCTCGGCACTTCGTACAGGATGGGAACCACTTTCCAGCCTTTCTATTCCGGTGGGAAAAGTTCGACGGATGCGCTGGGCTTCGATGACGGCCTTCGCCAGTTACCCGACGCCTTCCCCACCAGCCTGAACAGCCAGTCACCGGAGCGCCTCCAAACCCTGGGACGTCAGCTCTCCAACAATTGGGTCGCCAAGCAAAGCACCGCATTGCCCGATGCCCGCCTGGGTGTTCTGATCTCGCGCTCCTTCGGGAAAGCCGATGGGAAGAACCGGTACGGTTCCATAACGAGCATCGACTACGCGAACACCCGGCAGAGTTACACTGCGAAGAACTACAACTACAACGCGTACGACGCCGCCTCGCAACGCAGCGATACCATCTACAACTTCAGTGATAACGAGTACATCAGTTCCGCACGCGTGACGCTGATGCACAACTGGACCGCGATGCTGGGGACGGGTAGCAAGCTCGAGTTCCGCAATCTCTTCAATCAACTCGGCCAGGACCAGACCACGTTGCGCACCGGCCGGAACATGGAAGAGGGGTTCGAAGTGAAGAACTACGCGTTCCGCTACCAGCAACGCACCGTCTACTCAGGCCAGTTGCACGGTGCGCACGAACTGGGTAAGAAGGACCATCTCGAATGGACCGCTGGCTACTCCTTCGCGCAGAGCAAAGAACCCGACTACCGCCGCATCCGCACCAGTCGCGATATCAACGCCGGTGATGCCGACACGCCGTTCCAGACGGTTATTCCCCCTTCCGCCTCCACGCTCGATGCCGGCCGGTTCTTCAGCGATCTGAAAGAGACCGTGATGACCGGTCGCCTCGATCACGAACACACATTCACCACCACCAACGAAAGTCTCATCCCGAAGATCCGCATAGGAGCCTTCTTCGAACAGAAGGACCGCGAGTTCAGCGCACGCTGGATGTCCTTCACCCAGGCCAATTTCATGCAGTTCGATCAGTCGCTTCTCACCGAGGACCTGAGCACCGTGTTCAGCAGCGGGAATATCAACCCCACTACCGGCTTCGAACTGACGGAGGGCACCAACCCGAGCGATCGCTATGAGGCTTCCAACACGCTGATGGCCGGATACGTCGGCGCATCGCTGGGGAACACGGACCATTGGTCGGTGAGCGGTGGTGTACGCGTGGAACACAACCGGCAACAACTCACGAGCGCGCGCTTCGGCGGCGACCGGGTGCTGCTCGACAACCCGATCGTAAGCGTCCTTCCTTCGATCAATGCGAACCTCAACCTGACCACGCGCTCGCTTGTTCGGGTGGCCTGGAGCAATACGGTGAACCGTCCTGAGTTCCGCGAGCTCGCACCGTTCGCGTTCTATGATTTCAGCTTGAACAACGTGCTCTACGGTAGCGATTCGCTCGACATCGCCAAGGTGATGAACATCGATGCCCGCTGGGAGTTCTACCCCACCGCCAACGAGGTGGTCAGCGCGGGTCTCTTCTACAAGCGCTTCGTCGACCCGATCGAGATGTACTTCGTACCGGGGACCGGCTCCGGCGGCACGCGCAACTTCACCTACGACAATGCGGACCTGGCCCAGAGCTATGGCGTGGAAGTGGAAGTGCGCCGCTCGCTCACCTCGCTCTTCGGTGATGGTTATCTCGGCCGCTTCGGGGTATTGTTGAACGGGGCTTACATCCTCACGACGGTGGATCTCGGGGAGAAGGCGGTGGGCCAGGAACAGCAGCGCCCCTTGATGGGCCAGAGCCCCTATGTGGTGAACGCCGGCATCTACTACCAGGACAGCGAGCACAAGCTCCAGTACAACATCCTCTACAATGTGATGGGCCGCAGGCTCTTCGCGGTGGGCACGTTCGGAACGCCTGACCTCTACGAAATGCCGCGCCACGCGCTGGACGTCACTTTGACCAAAGGCCTTGGCAAGCATTTCGAATTGAAAGTGAGCGTGCAGGACATCCTCAACCAGCGCGTTCGACTGGTGCAGGATAGTGATGGCAACGAGAAGCTCAATGGCGGCGATGAGGAGATCATGAGCTATCGCCGCGGACAAGTGTTCTCGGCCGGTATCAGCTTCAAGTTCTAAGCGCGTTCCGACCCTGTGAAGGAAGCCCGGCCCTAGGTCGGGCTTCGTCATGAACAGAGTTCACAAAATGATAACACATCTGGCGCGATCGCATAAGAATGACACCATGATGAGGTAACATCACAAGGTTCTCTTTGCGACCAGAAACAACTGGAACCCATCATGAACCTCATGACCAATAAGGCCCTCGCACTGCTGCTGATCGCCACCTTCGGCGTCGCCATGCCCGCCTGCAAGAAGACGGAAGGCTGCACGGACCCTGCGGCCACCAATTACGACCCGAGCGCCGACAAGGATTGCTGCTGCGAGTACGCACCCACCCCAACACCGAGCAACACGGTGAACGTCAACGCGAACATCACCAACAATACCACTTGGACATCGAGCAAAAAGTACGTGCTCTATGGTTTCGTTGAAGTGGAAGCCGGTGTCACTTTGACCATCGAGCCCGGCACCATCATCACCGGCGACAAGGACACCAAGGGCACCTTGATCGTGAACCGCGGCGCCGTGATCATGGCAGAAGGCACCTCCACGGATCCCATCGTTTTCACGAGCAACCAACCGGCTGGCCAGCGCGCTCCCGGCGACTGGGGTGGTCTGATCCTTTGCGGCAAAGCACCGGTGAACCTTCCGGGCGGTGTAGGCATCGTGGAGGGCGGCGTGGAAGCCCCGTTCGGCGGTTCGGACGCTGCTGACAACTCCGGCAAACTCCGTTACGTGCGCATCGAGTTCTCCGGCATCCCCTTCCAACCCAACCAGGAGATCAACGGCCTGACGCTCGCCGGCGTGGGCAGCGGGACAACCATCGATCATATCCAAGTCTCCTACAATGGTGACGACAGCTATGAATTCTTCGGTGGCACGGTGAACGTGAAGAACCTCGTGGCCCTCGCCTCTTGGGACGATGACTTCGACATGGACAATGGGTTCAGCGGCAAGTGCCAGTTCCTGGTCTCCCTGCGCAACCCCGACCTCGCCGACCAAAGCGGCAGCAACGGACTGGAACACGACAACGATGGCCAAGGCACCACCGCCACCCCTTACACGACGCCGGTCCTGAGCAACGTGAGCATCTTCGGTCCGCAAGCCACACCGGGAACGGTGATCAACACCAATTTCAAACGTTCGGGTCACTTGCGCAGGAACACGCATACACGGGTATACAACAGTGTCTTCGCCGGTTTCCCCACGGGCCTGTTGGTGGATGGCTCTTCTTGCGAGACCAACGCCGATGCCGGTGAACTGAAAGTGACCCGTTGCGCCTACGCAGCCATGGGTTCACTGCTCGCCGTAGCCAGCGGAAGCACTTGGGATATCCAGACCTGGTTCGATAACGGCGGCAACATGAGCTACGCGGACAACGCAGCGCTCGGCGTGGCCGATCCCTTCAACTTGACCTCCCCAAGCTTCGTGCTGAACGGTGGCAGTCCGCTCGCCGCCGGTGCTTCCTTCGGCGAAGCGGACCTCAGCGATCCGTTCTTCGAGCAGGTCTCCTACAAAGGCGCCTTCGGTTCGGACAACTGGACCAGCGGCTGGTGCAACTGGGACCCGCAGAGCACCCCCTACTGAGCGGTACTTTCCGGTACATCGCAACGCTCAGTACTACGAAAGCCCTGCCGCAAGGCGGGGCTTTCCGTTGCTATATCGAGCGCCAAAGCAGCGAACCATCCCCATAGCTCAGGAAACGATAGTCCGAACGCAGCGCGTGATCATACACTTTCCGCCAATCCGGGCCTAGAAATGCAGCGACCAGCAAGAGCAAGGTGCTTTGTGGCTGATGGAAGTTGGTGATCAAGGCATCCGCGAAGCGGAAGGTGTATCCGGGTGCGATCAGCAATCGCGTACTACCTACCAGATCTTCGGCACCGTCAGAACGCAACTTCGATATCACCGTCTCCAGCGCGGCTTGGGGGTCTGGTAGTTCCACACCGACATGGCCGTAGGGCTCCCATTGATCGACCCGCAGCTCTTCAGTACCACGGCCCTGGAGCAACATGACCCCGTGCCAATAGACGCTCTCCAATGTGCGTAGGGCGGTGGTGCCCACAGGAACTATCGGACCTTGACCCAGTTGACCTTTCAGCGCTTCCAAGCCCGCCAAGGGGATCCGCACCTGCTCGGCATGCATGGCGTGCCTTGCCATCGTCGCGCTCTTCACCGGCAAGAAGGTGCCCGCGCCTACATGGAGTGTGAGCCGTGCCGTTCGGATGCCGCGTTCTGCGATGCGCCCCAAAAGCTCCGCGCTGAAGTGTAAGCTGGCGGTGGGCGCCGCCACCGATCCATCACGCTCACCGAACACGGTATTGTAGCGCGCATCGTCGTCCTCGACCGGCGCCCGTCGCATGTAGGGTGGCAAAGGGACCGCACCGAAGTGGTCCAACTGTGCGACGAAGGGCTCGCCCCCCTCCCAACTGAACTCGATGAGATGCTCCCCTTCCACCTGATCAATGCGCACCGCACGGAACACACGTCCCTCACTTTCAAGAAGCAGTTCCTCCCCTTTCCAGCGTTTCGCATTGCCCACCATGCACCACCAGCGTGAACTGCTTCGGTCAAGCAATGCCCTTTCGATCGGTCGCTCCTGCTCCGGTGTGAGCACCATGCATTCCAACGCCGCGCCACTGGAGCGATGGAAGCCGATACGCGCATGCACCACCCGCGTGTCGTTCAGCACCAACATCGCATTTGATGGAAGCAGGTCAGGGAGTTCCGCGAAGAGGTGGTCCGAAATGACCCCATCGCGCACTACGAGCAATTTGCTCGCATCGCGCTCCGCCAGCGGCCGCTGAGCAATGCGCTCTTCGGGCAACACATAGGTGAAATCGGAAATGGAAAGCTCTCGCGGGTGCATCGGTGCGGACCTACGTCCATCCATCCCTTCCGGAATGTCCGAAGGGTGCGATCAATGGCGGTTAGGCGACCTTCAACGCGTTCTCCACCTTCTCTTTGAGAAGTGCGTGCTTCACCACCTCGATCATCTCTGTGACGTAGGTGAAGCGCATGCCCTTGGTGTAGCGTGCATCGATGTCTTCGATGTCCTTGCGGTTGTCGACGCTGAGGACGATCTCCTTGATGCCCGCGCGCTTGGCCGCGAGGATCTTCTCCTTGATACCGCCCACCGGCAACACGCGACCACGCAGGGTGATCTCCCCGGTCATGGCGGTGAACTTGCGCACCTTTTGTTGGGTGAACGCGCTGGCGATGCTGGTGAGCATGGTGATGCCCGCGCTCGGGCCGTCCTTTGGCGTAGCGCCCTCCGGTACGTGTACGTGTACGTTCCAACGCTTGAAGACATCGCCCTCGATGCCGACGATGTCGCTGTGCGCCTTGAGGTATTCCAACGCGATGATCGCGCTCTCCTTCATCACGTCGCCCAGGTTGCCGGTCAGCGTGAGTTTGCCCTCCCCCTTGGTGATGCTGGTCTCGATGAAGAGGATGTCACCACCGGTCGGTGTCCAGGCCAAACCCGTGACCACACCGGCCACGTCGTTGCCCTGGTATTTGTCGCGGGCATGACTGGGACCGTAGATCCTCACCAGGTCGTCCAAGCCGAGGGTAATGGAGTACTTCTCCTTCAATGCGATCTGCTTCGCGCGGTACCGCACCAGCTTCGCGATCCGCTTTTCCAAGGTGCGCACACCGCTCTCATCGGTGTATTGTTCGATGATCGCTTCCAAAAGGCCGGCCGCCAGCTTGAGCTGCTTGGGTTTGATCCCGTTCTCGGTGAACTGCTTGGGCAACAAGTGGCGATGCGCGATCTCCAGCTTCTCTTCCTGCGTGTAGCCGTTCACCTCAATGATCTCCATACGATCACGTAGCGCTGGATGGATACTGCTAAGGCTGTTCGCAGTAGCGATGAACATCACGCGGCTCAGGTCGTATTCGATCTCCACGTAGTTATCGTAGAACGCGCTGTTCTGCTCGGGATCCAAAACTTCGAGCAGGGCGCTCGCGGGATCACCATGGAAGTCCTTGCCCACCTTGTCGATCTCGTCGAGCACGAAGACCGGATTGCTCGTCCCGGACTTTTTCAGGTTCTGGATCAACCGGCCCGGCATCGCGCCGATATAGGTTTTGCGGTGCCCGCGGATCTCGCTCTCGTCATGCAGGCCACCGAGGCTCATGCGCACGTACTTGCGGCCCAGCGCTTCGGCCATGCTCTTGCCCAGGCTCGTTTTTCCCACACCCGGTGGACCATAGAGGCAGATGATGGGGGCTTTCATGTCCCCCTTCAGCTTCAGCACAGCGAGGTGCTCGATGATGCGTTCCTTCACCTTCTCCAACCCGAAGTGGTCGCGGTCCAGGATCTTCTGGGCGTTACGCAGGTCGAACTTGTCCGAACTGTATTCGCCCCAAGGGAGTTCCAACAGCAATTGCACATAGTTGCTCTGCACACTGAACTCCGCCCCGGCAGGGTTCATGCGCTGCAATTTGCTCAATTCCTTTTCGAAGGTCTCGGCCACCTTGGCGGTCCACTTCTTCTTGGCGGCCTTGATGCGCATCTCCTCGATCTCCTGTTCGATCGGGTTGCCGCCCAGTTCGTCCTGGATCGTCTTGATCTGCTGGTGCAGGAAGTACTCACGCTGTTGGCGGTCCACCTCGGTGCGCACTTTGCTCTGGATCTCGTTCTTCATTTCCAGGAGCTGTAGCTCCTTGGTCATGTGCGCCAGCAGCATCTTCGCGCGCTCGCGCAGGTCGGCCACTTCCAGCATGCGCTGCTTCTCTGCCACTTCCGCGTTCATGTTGCTGCTGATGAAGTTCACCAGGAAGCTGGGCGAGTCGATGTTCTTGATCGCGAACTGCGCCTCGGTGGGGATGTGCGGGCTCTGCTTGATCGTTTCCAGCGCCAGGTCCTTCAATGAGCTCACAAGCGCCACGAACTCCTTGTCGTCCTTCGCGGGACGGATCTCGGCGAACTCCTTGATGCGCGCGGTGAAATAGGGCTCCACCTTCACCATCTCCAGCACTTCGAAGCGCTTCTTGCCCTGGATGATGGCGGTGGTGCTGCCGTCGGGCATGCGCAGCATGCGGATGATCTGCGCGATCGTCCCTACACGGTTGAGGTCTTCGGCGCGAGGCTCCTCGATCTGTGCGTCCTTCTGGCTCACCACCCCCAAGGTCCGGTTGCCTTTGTACACGTCCTGGATGAGGCGGATGCTGCGGTCCCGGCCAACGGTGATGGGGATCACCACGCCAGGGAAAAGGACCGTGTTGCGCAGGGGCAGCAACGGCAGTTCGGGCGGGGTGCTCTCCGCGTTCATCTGCTCCTCGTCCTCGGCGGTGATCAGAGGGATCAGCTCTGTCTCGCTCTCCAAGGCTTCGGAACTGAACAGGTTGTCAGAAGGAAGGATATCGTTCATCAATGGGGTTGCCAGGATGTCAGGCGCAAAGGTACCGAGCCCCTCTGCCCCCAACGAAAGGTGATTTTCAACAGGACGACCACGAGAGGTCAAGCCTTGTGCCGGGCGGGAAATGTCTGCCAGATGGGCAGATCGCCCTAGGTCCGCGGACGGTCCTCGCGGAAAACATGCTCCAGCATGGCGCGGTCCACGACGGTGAGTGGCACATGGCGGCGCTCCATGACGCGTTGGGCCGTATCCAGGGCTTTGTCCAACGTGTGCTCCAAAAAGCCATCCGCCCCACCCCAAGTGAAGCTGGGGAGGTGCTTCGGCGGGAAGCCGCTGCCGAACACGTTGGCCGCCACGCCCACCACGCTGCCCGTATTGAACATGGTGTTGATGCCGCTCTTGGCATGGTCGCCCATCACCAGGCCCAGGAACTGCAAGCCGGTGTCCACCATCGCGCGCTCCGCATAGCTCCATGCTTTCACCGGACCGTAGGTGTTCTTCAGGTTGCTGGTGTTGGTGTCGGCACCGAGGTTGCACCACTCGCCCAGCACACTGTTGCCAAGGAAGCCATCGTGGCCCTTGTTGCTGAAGCCGAGGATCACGCTATTGCTCACCTCACCGCCCACACGGCATTCCGGCCCCACCGCCGTTGCGCCGTAGATCTTGGCTCCCATCTTCAGTTGTGCGCCAGCCCCCAAACCGAAGGGACCGCGGATCATGCATCCTTCCATCACCTCAGCGCCCTTGCCGAAATAGATCGGGCCGCCCTTCGTGTTGAGGATGCTCGCCTCTACCACCGCACCGTCTTCCAGGAAGATG
>Ga0138256_10009217_pt1 | contig 10358 bp, 9 predicted proteins | sample KNB2016incub_MG_FD_105486 | JGI IMG/M metagenome (GOLD analysis project Ga0138256, IMG submission 105486) | Active sludge microbial communities from wastewater in Klosterneuburg, Austria - KNB2014incub_MG | ecosystem: Engineered > WWTP > Activated sludge > Unclassified | place: Austria... | reverse complement strand
CCTCGCAGTCCTGATGGCGAGCTAGGCTGTCCCGCCCTGTACGCGGCAGCCCTGCCGACTGGCCCTCGGCTGGACGCCGAGCCGCCCGCCCGCTAGTTCCATCGCGTGCAGCTGTCGGGTCCCGTCGGGCCAGCCGTATCTGGTTTACCGTACTCCCCGATGCCGAGGGTACCGTCGCGGTTCAATTGCCAGAAAGCTGTTCGCGCAGGTCCTCCATCAAGACCGCCGTAAGCCGCAGGCGCGAGGCCGCGAACTTGCCGTTCGAATACTCCACCTGCCGTCCGGCAGCTTCCACCTCACACAGCGCCAACGTCTTGCCAACCTCGTAGATGGGCAGGAACGTCTGCTGGTGTCGGATGGCCTCAAGCGCCGCGTCGAGTGAGCGGTAGTAGTACAGGCCACCATCATGGTCCCGACGGGCTACGTCTTGACGCCACTTCTCCAGCTCGTACAGGGAGCCGTCAAACACGCTGCGAAGCGAGCCATCGTCGTCCCGAGCAACGACCTTGTAACCGTAGAACCACGCTTGCATGGGGCTCTTGCAGCGCACCTCCGGTCCTCCGGTGTAGTGCGCTACCAGCTCACCGAGCCTCCGCGTGTTCTTCGCCCGCTTCACGCAGGTGGTTGCATCCAGCTGCTGCACCTGCAGCTTCCGGCGGGTCAGCGTGATGAGCACGTACTCTTTGCTGAACCGGGTCCGGGTCTTGCGCAGGTGGCGCCAGAACGCGCGCACTTGGACGATGACCGCTCGCACCTTGCCGCGAGCCACCAGAACGTCGTAGATGTCGTGGTTCAGACACTGCATCTCTGTCTTGCTGCTCTCGATGAAGGGACGGGCCAGCTGACCCTGCGAAACGGCCTGGTTCAGCAGCGAACGCAGCTGCTGCTGTCTATCGGCACTCAGGACCCGGGCTGGCGTCAGGGCGCCATACGCATCCCGCTCCATGGATGGAGCCGTCCGGCGAGGGCGCGCGTCGGCGGTGGCGAGAGACGTGGTCGGCTCGACCTGATGGGAAACAACGGAAAGCGTGTTCAAGGGACCTCCAAGAGTTAGTCCCCAGTCCAGCAACGGTGTTTAGCCTCCGGCGACAGAGCCTGGCCTGCCCCTGCTGGACGGGGAACATGCGCCAGTCGCTACACAGGTCTCCACCATCCGAAGGAGATACCGATGCACGTCAAGGTCCGCGGCCGCACCGCCTATGTCTACCGCTCGCGTTGGACGCCGCGCGGCGTCGCGAACAACACGCACGGCTTCAATCGCGCCGAGTACGTCGGCAGCCTCCTGCTCAACTGTCACGCTGTGCCGGAAGCGCTGCGTCAGCTGCTCAACGATGCGGAGGTCCAGCAGCTGGAGCAGCGGGTGTGCCAACCAGCTCGGGTGGCCGCGGCCCAGGCGCGGCACACGGCGACCGCTCGCGACGCCGACCCGCTGTGGCGGCTGGATGAGGCTTGTCGGCTCCTCGTCGACGCGGCCCAGCGCAGCGAGGCGCGACGTGTGCCGCGTGACAGGCTGCAGCCCCTGCTGAACGCTCTGACCGCGGTGCAGACGCTTGAGCCGGCAGAGGCAGTGTGCACCCCGGAGCGCCGACCTGACCCCTTGCAAGAGGCGCTGACCAGTCTGCGCACCGCTGTGACCGCGGTGCGCAACGGGGCCTATGGAACCGCACCAGACGGTGGTGTGCGTTCGACGCGTACCTATCGCTTGTGGGCTGACATCTACAACACCGTATCCGGGAGTGCCGGCGACACCTTGCTACGCGCGTTGCAGGACCGCGGCTTCGCCAAGGCGAAGGGGCGTTGACTGCGGCAGCCTGACTCGCGGACTGGTTGCTACACATGTGGCATGCACATGCATGCGCATCAGGACATTCGAGAATGAGCTACGAAACGACGCTGGAGTGCCGCGAGGCAATCGAGGACCTATGCACAGGCGCGCGCGAGGACACCCCGTCTGAACGAGTGGCTCGCCTGTACGCCTCCCCGGGCGGACCACTCATAGGTTGGCTTTTCGACGAGTGCCGACGCCGTCGAGAGGACTACAAACAGCTTGCGGCGCACCTGGGTGTGACCTACGGCTACATCTACCAGCTGCGAAGTGGCCTGCGCCGTACCGAGCACATCAGTAACTATGTGGCCGTCGCGTGCGCACGCTACCTCGGCGTTCCGCCCATCGTGGTCAAGCTCATCGCCGGAAAGTTCGGGATGAGCGATTTCGTGCATCCGCAGGTGGACGAGCCAACGTTTCTGGACCGGGCGGTCGAGCGGATGCTGGATGACCCCGCTGTGCGTCCGCTCCTACCGGTCGACATGAGCGTGTTGTCGTTGGAGGCCAAGCGCGCCTTGGTGACGATGTACAGCGAGGTGTCCGGACACGACCTGCTGGGACTGCGATGCCTGCCCGAAACGGTGCGGTGGCTGCAGCGCGCAGCGATGCTGCATGACGAGTCGTCTGGAGAGGTGGTGAGAGGGCATCGCGACGTCGCAAACCGCGGTTGTGCGGGCGAACAAGGTTGACGTGATTGGGGCGAGCTGAAGGCTCGCCCCTTTTTTCGTCTTAGACACGCCCCGGATTCGCGGAGCCGGGCGCTACATGCGGCTACCACGACAGGCTCCGCCCGCGGACGATGGCTAAAACACTCTCCTAGACCTGTCAGCTTTGGGCGATACGTGCCTAGAGCGGGCACAAGAGGTCGCAGTCGGTCGTCTCTGTGTTCTTTCAACCGGCACATGGACCTGATAGTGAAACTTCCTCCCGTCCTCACCCTGCAGGACCTCTCGCTCGTCCTCGGCCGCAGCCCCGAGACCATTCGAAAGGACTTGCGGCGCAATCCGAAGGCCGTGCCGCCGCGCTTGGTCCTGCCGAACACCCGACAACTTCGCTGGCGCATACAGGACGTCAGCGCATGGCTGGAAAAACATGTTTCGGCGACTGCCAAGGGGGCCGAGCGTGTCTGAGCAGCAAAAGGTCAATCCGTTCGCTCAGCGGATGAACATCGCGTACATGCTTGAGCATGCGCCGGCACCCCTTGACGAGGTCTTGCCGGGCCTTCCGACCGGCTCGGTCGGCATGCTCGCGGGCGCGGGTGGCGTCGGCAAGACGATGATGGAGCTTCAGGTGGCGATGTCCATTGCATCCGGCCTTCCTGTGCTGAACGGTGCGCTCGATGTCAAAGAGGCAAAACAATCTCAACCCGCCAGGGTGGTGCTGGTAGCTGCCGAGGAGCCCGCTGACGTGCTCTGGCGTCGTATGCGGCAAGTCGCGAGCCAGTTAGGCGCTTTGGCTCAGCAGTTCGATTCAGACCTGACGCGGGCCGAGCTGTGCCGTCGCCTGCACTTCAACCTGCACCTGTTCCCGCTTTCGGGCCAGGCTCGGGTCACTCTGCTCAGCCCGGAACTGGGCGGGACTGAAGTTGGGCAGCAGTTACTCAAGGCTGCTGAAGGGGCTCGGCTTGTCATCCTCGACCCGCTTCGCCAGTTCCATCTCGACGACGAAAACAACTCAGCCGCGATGTCTGCTTTCGTTCATGTCATCGCTGGCTACGCACGTCAGGGCGGGGCTGCTTGGATATTCGCTCATCACGTCAATCGTGCATCGACGCAACTCGGGTTGGGTGACACCGCCGGAGCTGCGCGGGGCTCGACGGCGCTAACGGATGGTGTTCGCTGGCAGCTCAACCTGTCGCGATTGAGCAAGGAGGCGGCCAAGGCGCACGGCGTTCAAGAGTCGTCGAGACGGCGGTTCGTGCTTGCCGACCTGGTCAAAACGAACTACGCCGAGGAGAGGCCAGCCCTACTGCTGGAACGAGGCGTTGGGGGCGTGTTGCGGCCCGCGGAGGAGCGAGCATGAAGCGGCACCTTCCCGCAGCGGTTACGGACGAGCAGGCAGCGCCGAGACGGATGGTGCGAGTTCACCCCCCTATCGGGTTGAGCCTCCTTTTCCGGCCTATAGGCAAGTCGGCTAGCCGCCCAAAGCTCGATGTCCGGTACCGCCTTAGTGCGGAAACGTGTTTGCGCTTCAGCGCGCGGGAGGCGCTGGGTGTGCCTGAGCAGACGCTCCTGCTGGTTCTCCTGGAGCTTGCTGCCGAACAGTATGTGAGACGCCCTCTGGAAGTGCTGATGGACGGGACAGACCGCAGCGAGGTCGGAAGAACGCTCTGGGAAAGCTTGCACGGGAAGGGCGGAGCGGAGTTGACCGGCAGTAGTGAATCACTACGGCTTAGCTGCTCTTGGCGCGAACTGAACCGTAGATGCGGAAGTGGCGGCGGCGGTGCGCTGATTCAGGGCCGGCGTGAAAGCCTTCGGCGGCTTTGTGAGGTGGTGATATGGGAGGAGGAGGCGAGCCGCCGCAACACACGGCAGAGGGCACTGGTCAGCTGGATGGTCGGCGATGACCAGCGTGTGCATGTCGCGTTGAACCATCGCCTCGCCGCAGCGTTGACGGGCGGGCAATACGCCCAGGTGCTGCTATCCGAGCGCTTCGCGCTTCGAAGCGACACCGCTATGGCCGTCCACGCTTTCCTTTCGACGTGCGTTCGCGCTGGCCGCCTGCTGAAGATTGCGCCAACTACCTTGGCCAGCCGTCTGTGGCCTGATGCGGACTCCTCGGTCCCTGACGGAACTCGACGCCGACGGCTGGGGGATGTCCATAGAGCCTTGGTAGGCATAGGAGGACTGCCGAACTGGACGGTTGAGTGGTCCGGTCACAACGCACATGTGAAGCGACATGGCTCCGCCGTTCGGGAAATGACGCAGGGCGCCGTCAGCGAAGAGCGGCCAAGGACGGCTCCAGCCGCGGAGCCTGTTCGGGAAACGACGCAGTTGTGTCGTATCACCGACGAAAGTGCGTCATGGTTCGAACCTGAACCGGTCGAAAAGTGCCTACCCGACAACCACTTGCCGCGAAACGACGCAGCCGGACTATTCATTACTACTGTCTGAGCCCTGGCCACGACGGAAGGGGGCCCTTGGGTGGGGCCCCCTTCCTGAACCTTCTGCCGGTAGCGCGCCGACACGCCTAGGTCGTATACGTCGCGGATGGCCGTCCCAGCTACGGCGTTACCCCGGTTACCCAAAAAGGACGAAGACAAATGCACAAGGTCCAGCGGCAATGCCGCTGGTTTTGGCGTGATGACTTGGTATGCGGCACCGCAAGCGCGGAGTCCCCACTGTGCATGGGCAGTAGAAGCTGGCGGGGATGTGCGCCGCCGTCTCTGCGGATTTGAGCAGCTCAGAAGAGAGAGAACTGGTTCTCGCGAGTCGAGCATGTACCAACCGGTCTCCCACCGGGAAGGCGTCGGCCAGCGGCCGGTCGCGCATGAATGCCTAAAAAGTAGGGATGCATGGCCCCCAGTCCAGCGCTCGCCAGCGCCGAGCACTCCAAATCCCTCCTTGCCATCCGTTACATCCAAGATAGGATAGCGGACCGCTAGCGTTTTACTCACAGGAGCAGCCCCATGGCAGCCGGCAAGTCCGAAGTGGTCAGCGTACGCGTCGAACCTCCTATCAAATCTGCCCTGCAGGCTGCCGCGGACCGTGAGATGCGCAGCCTGGCGAACATGGTCGAGGTGATGGTCATTGCCTACTGCCGGACCAATGGATATCCGCTTGAGGGTGTTCCCCAAGAAGCCCTTCCCAACGCAAAGAGCAAACCCTGACCGCTGTGTCCGAACAACGAGAAGACTTGTTGGGCCGGCTGGGCTTCCGCTTCGGCATCAACGGGCCGCACGCGGCGCGGACCATGATGCTGGACGACCTCCAGGTACTCCTGGCGCACACCGCACCCGGGACCAGCCGTGCCGACTACGCGGCGGCCATCGTGGGCGGCAACGTCCTTGGCAAGTCGACTAAGAAGGCCCGTGAACTGGCGCTGCGGCACCTGGCTACCTTGTATGGGCTGGACGGCGCCAACCCCATCTTTCGTGCGATGCGGCAGCTTTGGCCGTCCGACCCGTCTGCCCAGCCCATGCTGGCCGTGCTGGTCGCCCTGGCGCGGGACCCGTTGCTGCGCGCGTCACAGCCCTTCGTCCTCGGCCAACAGCACGGAGCGGTAGTGGTCAGAGAGGACGTTGAAGCTTTCCTCAGCGGCTTGTTCCCGGAGCGCTTCAGCGCAGCCTCGCTGAAGTCGTTTGCTCAGAACGTGGCCGGAACCTGGACGTCCGCGGGCGTGCTGGTTGGCCACCGCCGCAAGCTCCGCGCCGCGCCGGCGGTAACGCCCGAAGTGGTGGCCTTGGCGTTGTTCTTGGGTCACCTGCAAGGCCGTTCGGGGCAGAGATTGTTCACGTCCGAGTGGACAAGTGTTCTCGGAGGCTCACCCAGTGAGCTACTGGCGCTGACAAACTCGGCGTTTCATCGTGGCCTTCTGGTGTTCTTGAACGCGGGCGGGGTCAAGGAAGTCCGGTTCGCCGGCTACTTAACGGCAGACGAAGAACAACTTCGCCAGGAAGTCGCGCATGTCGTCTAAGGTCGCCAAGCTGGTCAGTGCCTACCGGCAGCATCTGTCCGTGCCCTGGCAGCCGGGCCTGGCCCCCATTCAGCGCGTCATCTTTGCGGTTTACGACAAGGCCGATGAGCTGCGACTCCGCGCCAACGCCGAAGAGTTCGCCCTCGTAACGCAGCAGGCTGGCAAGCAGTGGCTGATGTTCGACCTCACAAATGAGTTCCCGCAGTGGATAGCGACGCAGGAATACCGCGACGCGTACTTCGCTTCCCCCGAGGACCTGGATGGCTACCCGGCTGGCGAGCTCACTGAGTTCCTGGCGACTGTCATCGAACAGCTGAAGAGCCGTATCACCGCCGAGGCAGGGCCCGACACGGTCGTCGCGCTGCTCGGGGTCGGAGCGCTCTTTGGCCTCGTTCGCGTCTCCTCGGTCATCGAGGGCATCAAGTCAGCCATCCCTGGGCGCCTGCTGGTCTTCTTTCCCGGGGAGTACCACCCTGAAGGCCACACCTACCGCCTGCTGGACGCCCGAGATGGTTGGAACTACCTCGCCGTGCCGCTCTTGGCGAACGACTGACCCGCACCCACCAGGCCAAGCCAGAACCAACAAGGACCGTCATGCTGAACAGGGACATCTACAACACGGTTCCCACCGAGAACCGCTTGGCCAACAACGGCGTGGCCGAGGTCTCTGAAGACCGTTCGGAGGCCGCGCTCAGTGTGCTGCGCTACGAGCTGGAGACCTTCGTCTGCAACGGCCAGTACGAGAAGGGCCTCGACCTCATCCTCGACAAGTTCCTCCTCAACCTCAACAGTCGGTCGGAGCAGCCCGGTGTCTGGATTTCTGGCTTCTACGGCAGCGGCAAGTCCCACCTGGCCAAGATGCTGCGTGCCCTGTGGACGGACTTCAAGTTCCCGGACGGTGCCTCGGCACGCAGTCTGGCCAAGCTCCCTACGGGCGTCTCCGACCACTTCAAGGCGCTGTCGACCGAGGGCAAGCGCCATGGCGGGTTGCACGCGGCCGCGGGCAAGCTGGGCGCGGGTGTGGCCGGCAAGGTCAAGATGGCCCTGCTCGGCATCGTCTTCAAGTCCAAAGGCCTGCCTGAGTCGTACCACCAGACTCAGTTCGTACTCTTCCTCAAAAGCGAAGGCCTGCTCGACCGCGTCGAGGCAGAGCTGAAAGCCGCCGGCCGCAGCCTGTCCAGCGAGCTTCCGAAGATGTACGTGTCGGATGCGCTGGCGAGTGCTTTGCTGGCCGCGAAGCCGGGCTTCGCCAGCTCTGCGCAGGAAGCGCGCCTGTTCCTCAAGGCCCAGTATCCCCAGGTTCAGGACGTTTCGAACCAGGAGATGAAAGACGCCATCACAGCGGCACTGTCAGAGGGCGGCAAGCTCCCGCTCACCCTCATCGTTCTTGACGAGGTGCAGCAGTACATCGGGGACGACGCCGAGAAGGCGTACGCGGTCCAAGAAGTCACAGAAGAGCTGTGCAAGCGTTTCGCCGGTCAGCTGCTCTTCATCGGCACCGGTCAGTCCGCTCTCTCGGGCATGCCGAACCTGATGCGCTTGATGGGCCGGTTCCCGGTCAGCGTCACCCTCAGCGACGTCGACGTCGAGAACGTGACCCGCGAAATCATCCTGGCGAAGAAGCCCTCTGCCCAGCCAAAGGTAGAGGATGCCTGGCGCGACAACCTCGGCGAAATCTCCCGCCATCTCCGGGGCACCAAGCTCGAACACGTGCACGACGACGAGTCGGTGATGACCGCCGACTACCCCATCCTGCCCGTGCGGCGCAGGTTTTGGGAGCGCGTGCTACGCACCATCGACACGACGGGTACGGTGTCGCAGCTGCGCAGCCAGTTGCGCGTGGTTCACGAGGCCGTGCTCGCCACCGCAGAACTCCCCCTCGGCAATGTGGTGGACGGCGACTTCCTCTACGACCAGGTCTCGAACAGCCTGCTGCAGACGGCTCAGCTGCCCAAAGAGGTCTACGAGAACATCGGCAAGCTCAGCGCCGGCACCGACGACGCCCAGCTCAAGGCCAGGCTGCTGAAGCTCATCTTCCTCATCAACAAGCTTCCAGCCGATACGGCGCTGGACATCGGCTTGAAGGCGACCGACGACGTCCTGGCCGACCTGCTCATCACCGACCTACCGGCCGGCTCGAGCGAGTTGCGCAAGCGCCTGCCGCCGCTGCTCACGCAGCTGCAGAACGACGACCGCCTGGTCATGGCCTTGGCCGGACCGCACGGCACCGAATACCGCTTGCAGACGCGGGAGTCGAGCGCCTGGTACGACGAGTTCCGGGCCCAAGAGGCCGAGTACAAGTCGGCGCCGCAGCGTGTCGAACAACAGCGCGCCGACCTCTTCAAGCTGCGCTTCGGCGAGGTCCTCAAGAAGGTCCGTGTAGTGCAGGGCAAGGGCAACGAGGAGCGGAAACTCCTGCCGACCTATGACGAGACGCTGCCCAAGGACAACGACAAGAACCTCTACCTGTGGATTCAGGACGGCTGGCAGACCGAGGAGAAGTCGGTCATCGCAGAGGCGCGCTCGAAGGGCGCCGACAACCCCACGCTGTTCGCCTACCTGCCTGCTCAGCAGAAGACGGACCTGAACAACGCCATCATCGTTCTCGAATCGGCGAAGGCGACGCTGCGCAAGAAGGGCACACCCGCTACGCCTGAAGGCCAGGATGCACAGCGCTCAATGGAGAGCCGCGTCGTCAATACCGAGAAGGAACTGAAGGAGCTGCTCGACAAACTCTTCGCTGGCGTGCGGGTCTTCCAGGCCGGCGGGCAGGAGGTCACCGAGGGCAACGACCTGCAGGACCGCCTGACGCGGGCTGCCAAGGCATCAGCCATCCGCCTGTACCGCGATTTCGACATCGCCGACCACGAGAAGTGGGACAAGGTGCTCGACGAGGCTCGTAAGGGCAACCAGGAGGCCCTCAAAGCCGTGGGCCATATCCAAGAGGCAGACAAGCATCCGGTCTGTCAGAGGCTGATGACGTACATCGGTACTGGCAAGAAGGGAGCAGAGGTCCGCGAGAAGTTCGAAAGCCCTTCCTTTGGCTGGCCACGCGACGCCATCGACGGCGCGCTCTACGCCTTGCTCGCCTCGGGCTACATCCGCGCCACCGACGCCACTGGCAAGCCCCTGGACGCCAAGACCCTGGACCGCAGCAAGCTGACGCAGGCCAGCTTCCGCCAGGAGTCCATCACCATATCGACGCTGCAGCTCATCAAAGTTCGGCAGCTCTTCACCGGGGTGGGCGTTTCGTGCCAGCCCACGGAAGAACTGGCCAAAGTGCCACAGCTGCTCACCAAACTGCGAGACCAAGCGGCCAAGGCGGGCGGACAAGCGCCCGCACCGCTGCCGCCCAAGGCTGACGTCCTCGATGCCGTCGAGGCGCAGTCGGGCAACGGCCAACTGAAGGAACTCTTCGACCGTCACGACGAACTGCTGGCCTTGTCCAAGCTCTGGCTGAAGACTGCCGAGGGCATCGCCAAGCGCAGCCCGGTCTGGGCCGAGCTGAATGGCCTGCTCGCCCATGCGGATGAGCTCGGGCCCTACGCCGCCCTGAAGGCCGATGCCGACGCCATCGTGGCGCAGCGCAGCCTGCTCGCCGAGCCGGACCCCGTGCGCCCGCTGTTGGACCGCACCACAGAGCTGCTTCGAACCGCCCTCAACGCCAAGCTGCACGCCTTCACCGGCACCTTCGAAAAGCAGATGGCGCTGCTGAACTCTGACGCCGACTGGGGCAAGCTCACCGACGCTCAGCGCGAACAACTCGTCAAGAACCACCACCTCGAGCCGCTGACGCCTCCGGACCTTGCCACGGCGGCGCAGTTGCAGGACGCACTCGACGAATGCTCGCTGCAGCACTGGATATCCAGGACCGAAGCGCTGCCCAGCCGCTTCGAGG
>Ga0138256_10009215_pt1 | contig 10359 bp, 9 predicted proteins | sample KNB2016incub_MG_FD_105486 | JGI IMG/M metagenome (GOLD analysis project Ga0138256, IMG submission 105486) | Active sludge microbial communities from wastewater in Klosterneuburg, Austria - KNB2014incub_MG | ecosystem: Engineered > WWTP > Activated sludge > Unclassified | place: Austria... | reverse complement strand
TTTAAATTTACTGAAATGTCTTATTACAGTGTCGATTTTTTCCGAAAAATCATTATCATTTATGGGAAGTGAATGAGTTACATGTTTCTGAAACAGGTAATTTATTCTTTCACCCTGAGGAAGGACAGAAAATAGTTTCTGAAGATATGCTTTATATTTAAAATTCAATAAATTAAATTTTGATTTTTCTTGTGATATCTAATTCTTGGGTACCATTTTATAAGCTCTGATATAGTCTATTTCCATAACATAAGGTTTATCAGAAGTATCAATTTCATAATTATTCTCAGGCCATTCTTTCATTGCTACATTTGCAATTATATATAATGGAGCTGTAGGTATTCCCTGTGTTGATTCAAAAACCTTTTCACCATTGAGTTTCCAGACCATCTTATTAGGAAAACATTCAAAAGACCAGACCATCCATTTATCGGCAAAATCCCCTTCAAGATCATTTCTTTCAACATAATAGAAAGGTTCAGTCTTTCCTTCATAAAGGCCTCCCGGATAATTAGGATAATCCAGACCCCAATGATGAGCACTTGTTATTTTATTTTTATCTATACCAAAATATTCAAAAACATCAAGTTCAGGTAAACCTGGTCTTTTAATCGCAACCAGCCAGAACGCAGGCCAATACCCTTTCTTATAAGGAAACTTAGCCTTTATTTCCCATTTTCCGTACGCCTGAGTAAAACTCAAAGCACTTGTAATCATTCCGGAAGTGTATTCGAATTGTTTCTCACTTTCTGTATCTTTGCCGTATATCGATTCTTTTTTAGTAGTAAGTTTCAGTATTCCATTTTCTACAGAAACGTTTTTCTCCAAATACCATTGAAGTTCTTTACTTGACCATGTAGTCCTGTTACCAGCTTCAAAATGATTTATCCATTTTGTTGAATCATAGGTATCAAAATTATCTTCAAAAGTAAGTTTCCATTCATAATTAACTTCATCAGCGCTATAAAATCCGCAAGAAACGAACTGAGACATCATTAAAAATGAAATAGCTGAATAAATAATATTTTTAATGTTCATAATTATTTTAAATTTAACTTTTGTAAATAAGATTTATAATAAAGATCAGAATTTTTTTGAATATTAAATTTATCTTTAACTAATTGCAAAGCATTTTTTTTTATAACGTTCATATCTTTTTTGTTTTCATATATATAAGTCAATTTCTCAAGAAAACTATTTTCATTATTAACTTCAAACAAGAAACCGGTTTTCCCATCTTCAATTATCTCCGGGATCCCGCCAACATCAGAAGCTAAAACTATTTTATTTTTTATCATAGCTTCGGTTATTACTAATCCAAACCCTTCCCATAATGACGGAACACAAATTATATCACTTATTTCTATAATTTCTTCTGTCTCTTTGCGAAAACCCATAATTTTTACAATTTCAGTTAAGCCATATTCATTTATTTTATTAACAATTTCACCTCTTAGATCCCCGTCTCCAAGTATTAATACTTTTATATCTTTTTTTTCTTTTAGAAAGTCCTTTATCGAATTCAAAAAAAATAAGTGTCCTTTTTGTTTTACCATTCTTCCCAAAATTGTAATGACAAAATCATCTTTTAAGATTTGGTAATCATTTCTGAAACTCAAGACTTCAGTTTCATTCAATTTATATTTTTCTTTACCAATATCTACTCCATTGTAAATAACTTCTGTTATCTTTACATAATTGCTTTTTCTGTTTATAAGATATTTTTTAACAATTTCAGATATAGCAATTAAATGCGAATTTGAATATGAGATCACAAAATTATCAATAATATCAAATACAGATTGTTTATTGACATCAGCTCCCTTATGATGGGTTGAATAATTATGACATGTTGAATATATCACCTTTACACCGGCATGTTTTGCAGCTATTCTGCCATAAAAATCAGCCTTAAGCATGTGCGTATGTACAATATCAGGCTTTATAGAATTAAGTATTTTTTTTAATTTAAAATAAATCTTTGCATTGACCAAACCTTTTTCTCCAAGATCTATTGTTTCAATACCCTCTTTTTTAAAAACATTTATATATTCTCCGGAATCTATACTAATTATACTAATGCTGAGATCTCTTTTTTGTTTTAAATGTTTCAGTATATCCAACACTAAGATCTGAGCACCGCCCGTATTTAGATGCGATATTATATATACAATTTTAATTCTTTTGTCCAAATATAATTTATTAATAAAGATACTATTTTTTATGAACAAAATATTTTCAAATGATTAACCTTGCCGCATGCAGCGAGGTATCTTGATTCACTATTTTCATTCCTACGCGGCAAGCGGCGGGGAATAAAACCCTAAGTGATTAAAACTAACTCATTTTCAAGATCAGTATTTTGAACTGTATGATTTTAATCTCTGAAAAAGATTGTGTCAACCTGAAGCAATCTGTCAGTATCTGGATCCGAAAATTCCGGAGTTATATGACAGATATTAAAATTTTTTGTTTTCATAAATTCAACCATGTTAAAAAATAATGTTTCACCTTTATAAAGTTCATCAAATGATAATTCTAACTGAATTCCTTTGATTTTATCTATAACTTTTTCAGCTCCTAATATGACGTTTTTTTCATATCCCTGCACATCAAGTTTTAAGAAAATATTATTATTTAATAATTCGGGATTTTCTTCTATAAATGTATCAAGTTTTTTCATTTCAACTTCTTCCAAACCTATATATTTTGAAAACGGAGCACTGTCAATATGAGTTTTATTCATTTCCAGAAATGAACTGCTGTAAGAATTTCCTGCTACATTAATAGTCATCATTTTATCTTCATTCCCTAAAGCAAAGTTATTCACACTCCAGTTTTTATCATTTGATGAATTTAATTTTAACATATCAAATTCTTTTTTAAGAGGTTCAAAAGAAATGACTTTCCCTTTGTAACCAATATTTCTTAATTGTATAGAAAATTGTCCGGTATTTGCACCTACATCCATTATAAGATTAATATCTCTCTTATTAAGTAGATTAATCTTCAGAAGATCCGATCCTGAAGGGAATTTATTTAACTGGTAACCTGAAAACTTTAAAATATTTTTTATAAACTGTTTCAATTTCTAATTTTATTTAGAATAGAGTATATTTAATTATATTGATTGAAGAAATAAATTAGTTGACTGTTTTTGATTTTAACAGAAGGTTGATCTTTTCAGCTCTGTTTTGCCAGGTTGAGCTTTCAGCAATTTTTGAATACTCTGCTCTGATCTCTTCATTAATCTCATATACATCTGAAATGCAGTAATTCACAAAATCTTCATTATTATCCGCTACCTTTATTATGTTTCCAAATTGTTTTATGTCAGGAAGCGCTGTAGAAATGATCGGAATTCCGCAAGCAATATATTCATAAAATTTATAAGGCAGAACTCCTTCAGTAAATTTATTTATTTTGAATGGTATTATACCAGTATCAAAGCTTTTAATATATTTCCAGGTATCTTCGTATGGAACTTTGTTTATATGAATAAATTTTGAATTTTTCTTTAATTCATTAACAATTTTCAAAACCACTTTTTCTACTGGTCCGACAAATATCAGATACTGATCATCTTTCAGTTTCTCCAATAATTCATTTATCAATTTAAAATCTATCCAATCCCTGATATTACCAAGATAACCTATAATTTTACCCTCTACGGGAAGAAGGACTTTATTGGTTTCGCCGATTTTTTTTAAATTAAAGTTGTGACCGTTTGGAATATAATAAACATTACGATTAATTTCTTTGGCAGAATTGAGCATTACTCCTGCTGTACATAAGATCATATTAGAATTTTTGATCAATTTTTTATTTAAATTATCAGCCGATTCGTTAAAGTTTCCGTCAAAATTAAAACTAAAATTATCATAATAATCATATATTAAAAAATCATGTTTTAATTTCCGCGTTAGCAATAAATTGTATGGAAAAGCAGTCCATAATATAACAGCATATTCAGGGTAATTATTTTTTATAAATTTTGATACTTGTTTTGCAATTAAATATGAATCAATTTTGTAAGTAAGATTACTCTTTCTCCAGATCTTATCATGAAAAAGTATAATGGGAGTAAATATATTGATATTATCAATATATTTTTGAGAACCGTTCTTTATGAAATTTACAAATCTGCTTTTAAACTTTATTAAAGTATGGATCAGAATTGAATATGGGTATTCTACAAAAACAACTTTACTCCATTTCGAAAGCTGTTTATTCAATTCAGTGTGAAGACCTTTTCTGTGATTGTAATCCCAATCTGATGAGATAAGAATTATATTTAAAAATTTATCTTTCAATTATTATTCAGAATTAATCAATTCATCAAACAATTTTTCTATTTTAACAGAATTTTTATTAAAATTAAATTTACTATTTACAGTGTCAAATGCATTTTCTCTGATAACTTTAATCTTTTCATTATCCATCTCTGAAATCTCAAATATCTTTTGAGCTAATTCATCAAAATCTCCTGTTTTAAACATAAACCCATTAAAATTATTTTTAACTATTTCCGGTAAGCCTCCTGCATCAGAACAAAGGACCATAGTACCTGAATACATAGATTCCAAAATTGTGAGATTGGTTGTTTCATAATAAGACGGCAGGACCATGAGATCTGTCTTTTGATAAAATTCTACAACTCCTTTATCAAAATTTTCAAATTCTATAATTTCACTCAGAGATAATTCAGAAGATTTATTTATTAAATATTCCTTTAATTCACCATCACCTTTAACTGTAACCTTTAAATTCGGAATTGATTTGTACACATTGGGAAGAATATCAATAAATCCTTCAAGACCTTTTGAATATCCTAATCTGCCGATGTAACCGATTTTGAATTCAGTTCTCTGTTTTTTATCAATTAAATTGAAGTCTTTTACTTTATTCATTAACTCATCCATATATTCTATATTCAATCCATGAAAGATCACCTTTATCTTATCTTCATTAACTTTACGATATTTTATAAGATAATATTTTATTGATTCGCAGACCGCAATGAATAAATTGACTCTTTTAAAAAGCAGGTTCTGTAAGTGTTTCATTATAAGTGTATGGATAAAACTTGCTTTAGGTGGTTTTATTAAGGACATATCTTCGATATAAGAAGAATCTAATCCATGAAAAGTAATTACCAGTTTGAAATTGGAAAAAGGCAGCATTTTTACAAAACTGGAATAAAAATTTGCCTGTTCCATACATGAATGAACCAGATCAAACTTTCTGAAATTTTTGTACAAATATAAAATTCTTTTTATTGATCTGAATTTTTCATACCGCAATAATTCGGCATTTTCCTCGATACCAAAATAATTTAACAGGTCATCACTACCAAATCTGGTTGCATTCAAATATAAAATGGAATAACTATATTTGGTTTTATCCAAATTATTGATAAGATCTAAAGTAAGTTTTGTAGCTCCGCCAACTTCTACAGTATCGATTATAAATAAAATCTTTTTCATAAAACACCTTTGATAAGTCTGTACAGGACTATTCTTGTAATCGGACTTATTAATTTACCTTTATATCTTCTTGATACTTTTAAGATTTCCAATGCTTGTTTTCTAACATTTTTACGAGTTATAGTATCTGAATAATCCCTGTAAAAAGCAATATTTTCATCCAGATAAATTGGATCTGTAATTTTAGAAAGCTTAATAAACAGATCGTAATCAAAAACAATTTTCAGGTTTTCATCCAGATAATTGACTTTTTTAACAAGAGAAGTTTTATAGAAAGATGAAGGCTGTCTTATATCAGGAGATTCATCTATCAAAGACCGGTAATTAAACTTTTTGGTTATATCCTTTAATATAATTTTTTTGTTTATATCAACAAAGGTAAGGTTACCATATACAAATCCTGTATCATTGTCTTTCTCAAAAACAGAATTTATTTTTGAGAAAACATTTTTATCGTAATAGTCATCGGCATTCAACCAACCAACTATTTCTCCTGTTGCCATTCCAAATCCTTTATTTATTGCCGAAGAAGGTCCTGTATCTTTTTCTTTTATAATCTTAACATGACTATATTTTTTCAGTACTTCGTCTGTATTGTCTGAGGAATCACCATCAACAATTATATGTTCAAAATTGCTATATCCCTGTTTTAAAACAGATTCAATGCAGTCCTTAATGTATTTTCCGTGATTTAGAGAAGGAGTAATTATAGAGATTTTCAATCTTTTATTTTTTTATTTTTAAAATGCTCTGTGAAAATTTAAGAATAAGAGAAACTGTTTCTTGATAATACAACACTAAATAAACGATCTGAAAAACTGCCATAATAATTAAAAAATTCAGATCTTTTGATATTAAAATAACTTCCACAAAGATCATAACATTCAATAAAATTACTTTCGGGAATTTTGCATTCTTTAAAAATTTAATTATAGAAAGATCGTGAAATTTTCTAAAATAATAAAAGATTATAATTGTAGTCAATATTGTTGCCAGGTAATATCCTATCAGACCCCAGTAAGATTCAAACAATACAAACCAAAGTATAGTTAAGCCTGAGATTAATACAACATTAAGAGTCTGAATAATTACCAGAAACATTCCTTTACCTTCTATAATAATTACATTATAAAGAGAAATCAAAAAACAAATAAAAGTCTGTGGCAAAGCCAGAAGTAGAAAAACTATAGACGTATTAATATTACCAAACCAATAATTCAGGAAAACACAAATCCCTGGATTCAATACTGCATAAAAAAGGAATACAAATCTAACCGATAGATTAGAATATTTAAAAAGATCACCCACCAGCGATTCGGAAATTTTATTTTTTCCGTTTAAGTCACTCAGTTTTACGAGAAGTACTTTTTGATTGGAATAAATAAACCCGTTGATAAAAGTAGTAAATTTTTTACCTGATTCATAGATCGCAACGAAGCCAAGTGAAAGAAAAATAGTTACCAGATACTTTATTAAATAATCTATACTGTTACCTATAAAAAAAGAAACCTGTAATTTTGTGCTGTACTTAATATTATCTTTAATTAAATCAAATTTCAAATATCTGAATTTGAAAAATGATCCTAAATTTTGATATACTTTCTGCAGATAAAATATGAAAATAGTTGCTGAAATAATTAAACTCACTCCGACGAACAATAGAAAATCTTCAAATAAAAGGACAATAATAAATGAAGTTATCAATAATATCAGATTTAAAAAAAGTAAAACTTTGGCAATAAAAACATAGTAAAATAATCCTTCAAGAAAACTTCGCAAATAACTGTATAAAAATGTAAATACAAAATTTGCACACATTAATGCATAAATATAGTTAGCAGTTTGGACTTCTATATTTGAAGAGATTAATCCTCTGATAAAAAATGTGAAGTAAAAATACTGAAGAGTCAGAACGACTATCGTTAGAAACAGGTAAGCAAAAAAATAAGTATAAAAATACTCTTTTATAAACTGTTTATCATTCTTTCTGTTTGCATCAGCAATTAATTTGATTGTAGAGATCCCGAATCCGAGATCCAGATTACCTCCTAAAAAAAATATTGAATTTAATAGCACATAAAAGCCTACTAAAACGGGATCAAATATTTTGAATGCAAGAGTAAATACTAAAAAATTTACAATCGAAATAGCTACGTACGAAAATGAATTCCATTTATTGGCACTGCTTTCCTTTGCGTCATTCATTATTATAGATATTAGTCTCTTTAGTTATTTCAATTACTAAAAATCCAAAAAACGTTATAAATAGATACCACATAAAAAATTCAGGGAAAAAAAGCAGATCCTCAGCCATATTTTTAAGAAACAGACCTGTACATATTGAAAGCGAAAGCAAAAAAATATCGGATACTTGATTTTTCAAAAATTTTGAAATGGCTTTGAAATAGTATTTAAAAAACAGAGTAAATAACGCTACTGTAAAAATTATACCGTACAATAAAATTGAGAATAGAATTATGTTGTGAGGATTATTATTAGGGTCTGTTACACCCAGCATGAATTTTATTTTCTCAAAAGCAATTCTCGCAGATATTCCACCATATCCAAACAAAAATTTAGTTGTATCACTATACATTTCTATTGTTGTTTCCAATAAGCCAATTCTTCCTAAAATTGTTGCCGACCCTTTTACTGAAAAAAAGTTAGCAATTATAAAAGATGATGAAATGATACTAACAATTGAGACTGTAACAAATAGTTTTTTTGAATAGTTGTAAACCAGAATTAAAATAGAAACAAAAACCGTGACAATTGAAAATCTGCTGAAAGTAAAAAGTAAAGCTACCAAAGAAATTATTAACCCGGGGATAAAAATCAATTTTTCCACATCTGTTATTTTTTCATATCTGAATATCAAAAACCAAACGGTAATTGGAATGCTAAATCCATACATTGAAGGTGTAGCATTTGGATGTTTAAAAAAAGAAATTGCATATCCATATTCGTTTATAGGATTGAAACTTATGGAAATCAAAGTTAAGATTCCGTAAAAAGCAGTCAATATCCCAACGTAAAGAATCAATTTTAAAAAATAGATTAAAACTTTTTCGTTATTATAAAGATAAGTTGGGAAATAATAAGAGAATAAGATCAATCCACCTAATACACAGATCATTTTCAGAATCCCCTGTTGTTCGGTAATCTCTTGTGGATTAAATAATGTATTTGATAAAAATATTGACAGAATCAGTATTACAATTAATAATTTATCAAATGAGCTATATCTGATGAGATGGTTAGGTAAATCAGTATTTGATAAAATTATTAAAATAGCTATAAATATCAGTGGTCCTATTACAAAAAAAGCACTCTCTTCAAGATATTTTGAATAAGGTGCAATTGTGAATGAATAGAATGATATTGTTAAAACCAGAAATCCAATAGAATTTTCTACTGTATCAGTTATTTTAAGATAAGAGTATAAAATTATGAAGGTTAAAACAGATAATAGAGATATAAAAGTAAAAAAATAGCTACTGTATAAGACCACATCCAATAAACATATTAACAAGACACTGTAAAGAAATATATTGAAACTTTTAAATGCTTTTGAGATCAATTTAACTTTTCTTAATTGATTCTTTCAAATTTACCCATTTCCCTTTAAATAAAAAGAAACTGTAAGTGGATATGAAAGCAAGTAAAGTTATACCGATAACTATTGCAGATCTTTTTGGTTTTGCTTTTTTATCCGGAATATTTGGCGGGTCTAATACTAAAACGGTAGGTGTTTTTTTGTTTTCTTCAATTTTGGCTTGCTCCAAAATAGGAATAACATAAGATAAAATTTTATTTTGAATTTCTACATCTCTTGTTAATCTTAAATAATTGAGAGCCACATTAGGAGCTCCTTTCATACCAAGATCTCCTTCTTCATAATTATTCATCTTCATTTCATTTAACTGAATATTCAAAGCTTTCAATTTTTCTTCCAGAATTATTACTTCAGATTCTTCAGGAGAAAGTATCTTCTTTAATATTTCCAATTTTACTTCTTCACTCTTTATTTCCAATTCCAGTTCAATAATGGTTTGTGCTGTTGCTTTAATAACTAACTCCGGAGCAATACCATATTGATCCTGATAAATTTTCAAACTGTCTTCAGCTTTTTTCAAAGATGCTTTTACTAGTTCATATCTTTGTTCAATAAATTCTCTGTTATTTTTCGCATCCAATACATTCATTTCTATATTAATTGAATTTAATTTGTCAACCATAAATGCATTTATATTTTTTGCTTTTACAGGATCTTTGTCAAAAATGCCAATAGACATTGTCCCGGCCATTTTATCAATAGTTGTTTCTAACAACTCATCCCTGAAAAATTTTGTTGCATCATCTAATTTTTTAAATTCATATTCCTCCATTATATTAAACTTTAGAATTGTCTCATCTATACATCTTCTGCTTACTAAAATGTTTTCATAAAAGGCTAATTCTTTAGCTGCTGAAGAGTTTCCTAATCCACCTGCAAGATCTTCTAAACCGCCTATATCAGGTAAAAGACCGCTTAAACCGGATGACTTTGAAGTGGATCTAATAATTGAAACAGACTGAAATATTTCGTTCATAAAAAATAAAGTCACAATTACTGCCAATACCGCAGCTATTATAGAATTTACAATGATTGCTTTCTTGTTTTTATAAAATATATTAAACAGATCTATAAAGCTCATTCGGAATGATTATTGTTATTTTAAATTTATTAGTAATTTGTTCTCTAGTATTAATATATGGAATAGGGTATCTTGAATGTTTTAAAAGAATTGAATATCTATTGACAAACAGTTTGCATTTTCTACTTATTCTGATTAATCAATATATATGTCGTCAGCACTCCGAGTATTATACC
>Ga0138256_10009214_pt1 | contig 10359 bp, 8 predicted proteins | sample KNB2016incub_MG_FD_105486 | JGI IMG/M metagenome (GOLD analysis project Ga0138256, IMG submission 105486) | Active sludge microbial communities from wastewater in Klosterneuburg, Austria - KNB2014incub_MG | ecosystem: Engineered > WWTP > Activated sludge > Unclassified | place: Austria... | reverse complement strand
TGGCCCAGTCCAATGAATCAAGAATTACACTTTCTTTTTACAATTATTATCTGTTTCCTAATCCACAAATTGTCAGAGATCATTTGTATCTCGCCTGGGATAAACTGAATGTCCTGGGGCGAATATATATCGCAAAGGAAGGGATCAACGGTCAGATTTCTGTACCTGAGGCTGAATTTGACCAATTTAAGGCATCCTGTGACTCGCTGGACTATATGCGGGGAATCCGACTGAATATAGCAGTAGATGAAAAAGCAAAGTCATTTTTCAAACTGAAGATCCTGGTCCGGCACAAGATTGTCTCTGATGGACTTGATGACAGTACCTTCGATGTGAGAGATAAGGGTATCCACCTTTCTGCGTCGAAGATGAATGATATGATAGGTCACGATGATACAGTAGTCATCGATATGCGCAATCACTATGAAAGTGAAGTAGGTCATTTTGAAAATGCAATTTGCCCGGATGTAGAGACATTCAGGGAGTCATTACCAATTATACGGGATATGTTCAGTGACCAAAAGGATAAGAATATAGTAATGTATTGCACCGGCGGCATCCGCTGTGAGAAAGCATCTGCTTATATGAAGCATCATGGTTTTCAGCACGTGTTTCAGCTCGAAGGGGGGATCATCGAATATACCCGGCAAGTCACAGAACAGGGCCTTGAAAATAAATTTCTGGGGTCCAACTTCGTGTTTGATGAGCGCCTGGGCGAGAGAGTCGGGCATGAGGTCATCGCGCATTGTCATCAGTGTGGTACCCTGTGTGATACGCATGTCAACTGTGCTAATGATTATTGCCATCTGCTCTTCATCCAGTGTCCATCCTGTGGTGAAAAGTATGAACATACCTGCTCTGACCTATGCAAGGAATATCTGCATCGCAGCCCGGAAGAACAACTGGAAGCCGGACGACAATTATTGTTCAATGGCTCTCGATTTGGTAAAGGCCGGTATAATCCCCACAGGGGCAAGGGTCTGGAATGATATTTATGAAGGAAGCTTCTTCCCCATTTCAGGCTAAATATAGATAATCCATAGGTGGCTTGCCGATTGCAATCTGTACAGTACTCGTAAACAATTTAGTCTATTGCTATAATTTGCTATTGAAATAGCAATATTGATTAGTTAAAAAATAATGTCACCCGTTCCGGGTTATGATGTTGAAGTTATTAGCTCTTCTAAATCCTTGACTTAACGAATTTGATTGAAATCTGCGGAAATCCTTTCTTTAAAAAATGCTGAAGGCATTTAATATAAATAACCTCGTGCTGCACTTCGTTTGCACGAGGTTGGTATCGAGACTAACCCGAACTCCGAAGGTGTTCAATGTGGAGGACATTTTTATTTGTAAGTTGAAATCAACCCTGCGCCCGGCTTTTTAAATATTTCATCTGACCTCTTTTTATAATTGAACACCTACGGAGTTCCTATTTTGACTTTGGCTTACCCGGCACTGTGCTTCGCTTGTACCGGGTTATTGATTTTAAACTCCTACGGAGTAAGGTGTTTAATTTCGAATACATTATTGGTAAGAATAGAAATTAAAGAATTTATTCTGAATATGATCGAAAGGCAAGTGAGAGTTGTTATACACACCCAGATTCATCAATCAAACATTGCAACTAATCGAATAATTTGCTCAGTTTATCTATTCACATACACTTGAGAAACTATTTTTATACCGTACTGTGTTATACAAGGTATCAATTAAAAAAAAGATCAAAAAATGGAAATAGAATACAATCTGGCTTCGATACCAAAGCGCTTTGTGGCACTGGCAATAGACAATCTGCTTATCGTTTTTATATGCAGAGTACTGACTTTTAGCTGGCATTATGACTTTAGTTCTTTTTTCTTTATTTATAAGTTTGCCGGTGTATTCTTCATCATTGCCTTAATCTATTATTCATACTTCGAAAGTTCGGAGTCCCAGGCCACACTGGGCAAAAGGGTAATGAACCTGAAGGTTTTTGATAAGGCGGGTAACCGGCTTACTGCAGGCAAAGCGGTAGTAAGGAATATTATCAAGATAATTTGCGGAAATTATTTCCTACTGGGTTTCTTCATCGCTTTATTATCTGAAAAGAAACAGACACTGCATGATATCATTAGTGATACCGTGGTGGTGGAAGATGGTATAGTGAATGTATCTGAAACACCACAACCTTAGTCAGCAAGGATTCCAAATCCAGCGTGGTCACTAATGAATTTTGTGACAATGCTTTCTGTAAGCAGGAAATTCAGGAAAGAAAAAGACGCTAAACTGCCATTTTTTCGGGATTATCAATGATCCCGGTCACCAATACCCATATTGCGGTAGTATTTAGTAAACCAGAGAAGGTAGAGATCCACATCTTTGGTGCGTAATAGTTCTTTATAATTATTATTGGCGATGCAAAACAAATCATAGGGATAGGCAGGTGCGAGGAATTCACTAGCACGACTCATTGTCTGATTATAATAATCCATTGCCTTTGCCTTGCTGTCAAATGATCTGATGATAATGGTCTGCCTGTCTTTCGCACCCATCAGCGTGATATTGGCAAGACGCAATTTATCGCTCTTGAAATATTTTTCATTATAATCAGTGATTGCTGCTTTTATCACTTCGATCTTGTCAATTCCCGGCTTCAATACGACCAGGACGAAATGCTGATCAGCTGCATCTTCCTTGTATATTTTTTCAGCTTCGCCCAGTCGTTTCTGATCCTCATCAGAGCCGGATCCCAGTAATCTGAGCATCTCTTTTGCCCGGCGTTCTTCATCCGTGTTTGGATACTGTTTTACCAGATCATTGAGTGCATCGACATAGGCTTTCTTACCTTTCAGGTTGCCCGTACTCATCGCAGTAATCAACATGAACTTTGGCCGCAGTTCATTCTTACGGCTGAAAAGACTGTCACTTTGGCTTGACATGCGGTAGGCAGCTGCATAGTTGCGTGCCATCAGCGAATCATAGGTCTGTGCGTAATAGATATTGAGTTGATTGGCTTCGTCTTTCTTCTTCTGAATCATTTCAGGATTGGTGAAGTAAACAGCATACGGATTACCCTTGAATTTATCCTTCAGCAGACCGGCATAATAATCTGCTTTTGGCTGATTGCCAATAGCTATATAGGCAAAATATAGTCGATAGTATGCTTCCGGTTCGAAGCCACTATTGGGATATCTGCGGAGTAAATCTTCAAGAGACGCAATTCCTTTATCATATCGGTCAATATTTTCAGGATAAAGTTTACCTAATTGCATCAATGCTTTAGCGATCTCATCATTTGCAACTTTCTTTGATGACTCATCATTGGGTATTTCTTTGAGCACATCCTCTATCTCAGACTTCGAGATAAATAACTGATTGATCGGATCTTCGTCTGTTCCATCCGCAATACTTCCCGCACCCGAGATCTGTGACTTATAGCGCCAGTTATCCACCAAAGGCCGGCTGCCCCATTTCTGGTCAAACTGTTTCTTTCCGTCTTTCAGTGCTTTTTCATTGTATGCGAAGAAACTCGAGGGTTTACTGCCACCGATCGTCGGAAGGCTGTTCTGACCGCGTAGTCCGATCTTATTGGCGCCCGGACCTTGCATTTTAGGGTCAAAGATGGCCGTTGTATTGGGTGCATTTTGTTGTTTATCCTTTTTACGTTGTTTGATCAGTTTTTTAGCAAAAGCCTCCTGTTCTTCAGGTGAGAGTTGGCTCAGGCGAAGCAGACTATCATTAAGTGCGATTGTTTTCAGATTAGCAGCGATGTCTTTCAGATTGTCTCTGCGCTTCACGATAAATGCAGAGAATGGCTTGGTCTTTGGATATCCGACCGATGCACTGTCATAATAAGCATACGCATTGATGTAATCCTCTCTGTCATAGAATAGATTGGCTATTTTCAGATATTGTTCTGATTTATGAGCAGTCCCTTTCTTGCTGGCATTGATGCCCTGCTGCAGATAGCCGATCGCCTCAGGGATATTATTTTTCTGAAGCGCAATGTCGCCCATCATGAAATAAATCTGATCTCTGTAATCATCATTTTTAATATCGCGAAGCATTCTTTTCATGTCGGAATGTAAATCATCCGGTGTAATTGTACCTAAGGCCAATTGTTCTTTATATTGATTGATCTGTGCATTGAAGACCATTTCATAGGCAGGTTTGAGCTTTTCAGCTTTTGCAAAACTGGCCAATGCTTTTTCATGCATGCCTGTTTCTGAATACAATTGACCAAGGATATAATTGATACGGGCTTTATCCGGTCTCTTTGAAGTCAATGAAAGTGCTTTTTCAAGCTGTGGAATAGCTTCCAGCGATTGTTTGTTTTTTAAATGCAGGTAACCATAGGCCAGGTAAGCTTCACGCCGGATATCGGCGAATGTACCCGGATTCATCTTTAACTCGTCCAGGATATTCCGGGCATCATCATATTTGCCCCTTTCGATATACGTCTTGCCCAGCCAAAGTTGTGCTTTTTGATATATGGGTTTGTGTTTGAGAAAATAATTCTTTGGTTTAGTTTCTTTGGCCGGTTTTTTAGCTATTACCTCTTCTTCCTGACTGGTCTTTGTTTCCTTGACTACATGAATTGCAGTAAGTGAATCCGTAGGCGTTTTTACAGGTTCGGTCTTTACCTGTATGTCCTTAGTAGTTGTTTTCTTTTTACTGGATGATTTTTTGCGGGCGCTCTTTTTACGTTCTTTTTGCTTCTTTTTACGTTCTTTTTCTTTTTGTTTGGCTGCTTCCTTCCGATCCTTTGCCTTTTGCTCTCTTTGATCGGCTTTTTCCTCTGCCGCATCTTTTCGTGCTTCAGCTTGCTGTGCCCTTTCTTTTTTAATCATTTTTTTGCCCTGACGGGAATTCCTTTTTTCCTGCGCAAGTTTTTCAGGACTGTAATTTTGTGTCACATAAGTAAATGTGTTCTCAGCGCGCTCGAAGTCTCTTTTGTAGTATTGGGCCTGACCCATGAGGCAATAGGCATCACCTACCCACTCGCTGGCCGGATGAAGGAAGACCACCCGCTTCAGCTTATCGATAGCTTTGTTCATATCTCCCGCTACCAAAGTAGTATCTTCACTTTTCATCTCGGGATAGACCGGCAGTATCTCCTGATAATCATCGGGATTCATACTCACCAGGCGCACTCTGGCTTCTTCTATGAGGACATTGGCATTGTAATAGCCATTATAATAAGCTGTCAGATCCTGATACTTCCTGCCGATGAAACCGACATCTTCTTTTTTCTTCTTTGGTGATACACAGGCAAACAGTACGAGGCAAAAGAGCAGGCCTGAATATTTGAGTAACTTTATTCTGTTCAAACTTCGAATTTTAATAAATATTTAGTTTAGCCAATACTAACAGTGAGTAGTAAACGATAAACCACCAGAGTTTCGCACAAAGGTAGCCATTTTTTTTAGTCGCTGATTGTTAATCTGGGTTTATGCGATAAAGGTATTACTGAGCCGAACTGCGCATCCGGCTGAGTGTCTCTGGCCGCATCCCCAGCAACGATGCAATGTTTTTTATGGAGAAAGTATCAAACATATTACCCAATTCGGCGACGACCTGTCGATACTTTTCTTCATTGGACTGCAACAACAGCTTGGCAATTTTTAAATTAAAATTTAATGATTTAGTCATCAGTGCAAAAAAAGCGCCACTCAATTCAGGCAAAAACCGGGATTCTGTAATTTTAGAAAAATGACCAATGTCGAATCGTAGGAAGCGGCATTTTTGCAGCGTTATGTAGGTGCTATCGGAATCCAGATTGTAGATCATCGCATTGTAGTTAGTTATAATATTTCCGGCATCAAACAATGAAAGTACCTGCTCCCGGCCGTCTTCTACTATCTTTTTTTTGACAGTCCCCTCCATCAGAAAGAGCAAATAATCCAGTTTACTCCCTTGTTTTATGATTTCTGTATTAGGAGGGACTTCTAAATATTCTGCCATTGGTGTCACAACAGTTAATAAATCATTACTTGCCGTAAATCCTAATACTTTGTATAATTCGGTTAGTTGTCGCATACCGAATTCCTTCCATTTATTGGTAGACCTACTATTACAGGTTTCCTGACTATATTTTTCAAAATACAAGTTCATAATGGAAATTTATGTAAATATATGATTGTTATTGTTAATATTTAAGAATTGAATCTTCCATTATCTATATAGTATAATTAATAATAATATTAATCTATATGTTAACTAAATAATGTAGGTTCTCTTGCTAAATTTATTATTGAGACGAAGAAAACATCAAACATTTACATCCTATGATAAAAATAAGCTATAATTTGATTAATAACCTTATGCGCGCAACGGAATTGCTTTGGGAGAGGAATATTTATAAGTGACTGAGAACTATAAAAGGTTTATTATTGTTTTGCAATCATTATAAAAATCAACAAACATGAAGAAATCAATCTTTGTTCTTATCGGCGTGGCAATCATTGCTTTGATTGCTTATTCATTTTTCAAAAACTCATACAATACTTTAGTGAGTAAGGATGAGAATGTGAAGTCAGCCTGGAGTCAGGTAAAGAATGTGTACCAGCGAAGAGCTGATCTCATACCGAATCTGGTAAATACAGTGAAGGGAGCGGCAAACTTTGAGCAAACGACACTGACACAAGTCATCGAAGCCAGAGCTAAAGCTACGCAGGTCACAGTGAGTGCGGATGATCTGACACCGGAAAAAACGCAACAGATTCAGGCGGCGCAAGGTCAGTTATCTGCAGCATTGGGGCGGCTGATGATGGTTTCCGAGCAATATCCTCAGTTGAAGGCGAATCAGAACTTCCTCGATTTGCAGGCACAACTGGAAGGAACAGAGAATCGTATTACAGTAGAGCGCCAGAAGTTCAATACGGTAACACAGGATTACAATACCTATCTGCGACAATTCCCGCGCAATATGATCGCCGGTATGTTTGGATTCCAGCAGAAAGCATACTTTGAGTCAGATCCGGGTGCGGAGAAGGCACCAAAAGTAGATTTCGGCAAATAGATTATAGTGCGATTATTGTTTACTGTAGAAGAGGAAGCTGAACTCAGGCAGATCATCAGTACTGCTGAGGCGCATACCAGTGGCGAAATCCGGATTTTCATCGAAAATGAATCGGATACTGAGCCTGTGAAGCGCACTCTGGCACTTTTTAAGCGGTACAAGATGTATAAGACCCGCCACCGAAATGCAGTACTCATCTATATCGCAGTGAGATCCCGACATTTTTATATCTATGGCGATGAGGGAATTTACACGAAAACAGGTCAGCAAGTCTGGGATCAGGCGGTGGAGAAAATGAGGCTCCATTTTGCCAAAGATCAGTACCTCGAAGGACTGCGTGAAGCTATACAGGAGATCGGAACAAGGCTGAAACAGTTTTTCCCGGCAATAGACGGTGAAAATCCCAACGAGCTATCTGATGAGATACTATACAATGATTGAAGCGATGAGAAAACTAAGCTACACTTTACAGAATCTCATAAATTACGGGCTCAGCCTGTTGTTCTTGCTGTTTGCAGTCACTATGACAGCACAGCCCCTAGATTCTGTCTTCCCACCCAGACCCGAACCGGCAGTCTATGTCAATGATTATTCGCACTGGCTTGATCCGGTACAGAAGCAGACGCTCGAGCAACAATTACGGGCACTGCACGATACTACCTCGACGCAAGTCATTGTGATGATCCGGCCTGATATCGGCATCTATCCCAAGGAACAATATGCTTACGAATTAGGTGAACGATGGGGTGTAGGTAAGAAAAGCAAAAACAACGGTGTTGTGATACTCATCGTTACAGAAGGATCGCAACGAGGGATTTTTATAGCGACCGGATATGGCCTGGAGGGAGTATTGCCGGATGTGTTAGCTGCCAGAATAAGTCGGGACATCATGGTGCCCTATTTCAAGGCCGGCAAATATTATGAAGGCGTCAAAGCCGGTGTGGATGCAGTCACCGCGGCAGTGCATGGCGAGTTTAGTGGTGATCCGACTGCTGCTTCTAATGATAATTCACTGCTGATTTTGTTTGTACTCTTTATCGTCATCGTGCTAATCGTATATTTTCTCAACCGGCGCAAAGGCCGCATACATACGGGTAGAAACAGTTATGATGATCCGAACTGGCCATTTAATTCAGGTTCAGGTGGTGGAATCTTCTGGGGTGGTGGCTCCTCCGGTGGCAGTTGGGGTGGTGGCTCCTCGAGCGGTGGCTGGGATGGCGGCTCCTTTGGTGGCGGCTCCTTCGGTGGCGGAGGTGGTGGTGCGAGCTGGTGATTAATTGTTAATTGTGAATTGTGAATTGAAGTCTGAAGTCTCATGATTTTAGTTGATAACTTTTAGTAATCAGTAATCCAAAATGAATCAGGTGAATAGTTATCATGAATTCCTTATCATTGAATGATGAAAGAGACGATCGACACACCGAGGCATGTACAGGTGATGCGCTATATCACACCATTGCGTGAAGGAGGTTCACTACCGGCCATCGTAGCTGCGGATGATGACTTTAATTATGTACTGAAGTTCAGAGGAGCCGGACAGGGAGTGAAAGCGCTGATCGCAGAGCTGATCGGCGGAGAGTTGGCGCGATTATTGGGCTTTAAGGTTCCTGAATTGGTATTTGCACACCTGGATGTGGACTTCGGCAGGACAGAAGGTGATGAAGAGATACAGGATCTGCTCAAATGGAGTACAGGCCTGAATCTGGGGCTGCATTATCTGTCGGGAGCAATAAATTTTGATCCGTTGGTAATGAACGTAGATGCGGCAACAGCTTCGGGCATTGTTTGGCTGGATGGTTTCCTTACCAATATCGACCGTACCTACCGCAATACCAATATGTTGATGTGGCACAAGGAGTTGTGGCTGATAGATCATGGCGCATCATTGTATTTTCACCATTCACCCTCCGGATACCCGGACAAAGCAAGGTCGGGATTCCCGATGATCAAGGATCATGTCTTACTACGGTCTGCGGCCCAACTGTCTGAGACTAATGAAAAGATGAAAAGTATTATAAAACCCACTCATCTGGCCCAATTGACCGCATTAATCCCTGATGATTGGTTGCAGTGGCGGGAGAATGATCAGTCCCCGGCTGAAATACGGGCTATGTACACTGATTTCCTGCAGATCAGACTGGAAAATGCAGATATATTTACCAAAGAAGCCGAAAATGCCAGAGCTGTACTTATATGAATATGCCATAGTTCGTTTGGTGCCCCGTGTGGAGCGCAGCGAATATATCAATGTTGGACTAGTAATGCTCAGTATCAGGCAGGCCTGGTTGCGTATGGAATATTGTATCAAACCCGAATTATTAGCTGCTTTTAGTCCACAGGTCACCATCGAAGAAATCAAAGATAGCCTGAGTTCATTTCAGGCAATAGCGCATGGCCAGGATGACATCTCACCAATAGCAAAACTGGATGTAGCTGAGCGATTCCGCTGGCTGACTGCTTATCGTAGTACCATGATACAGACTTCGCGGCCACATGCAGGTAAGACGGATGACCTGAATGCCACCTTCGATAAACTGTTTTCACAAATGGTACGCTGAATTGATATATGAGAATATTCAATGCTACTAAATTAAAAAAATGCCAGTGCAATCTTTTTACTCCGGTAATCTTACATTTAAAACCTGCCGGAATTTTAAATAGCGCAAATTTTTAAATACATTTGTGTCCCAATTTTGGTATAAAAACAAACAATTTTTGGAGAATCCCGCACATAGCAATTCCGATACCAATGCTGCTGTTTCTGCGCAGAGTCCGTATCTGGAAGCATACCGTCTGATGTACACTGCACGGGCGATGGCGCTGCATTATGAAAAACATTTCAAAGAAGTGGTCAAATATGTACATGCTACTTCGATGGGGCACGAGACCATTCAGGTAGCTTGCGGCTTGTGTCTGACACCCGATGATTTTGCCTATCCTTATTACCGGGATGATGCAATGATGCTCAGTATCGGTATGCGCCCTTATGACATGATGCTGCAGCTCATGGCAAAGCGTGATGACCCATTCTCCGGTGGCCGTACTTATTACTGCCATCCCAGCCTGAGGGACGATGATAAAGTCAAAATACCACACCAGTCCTCAGCGACAGGTATGCAGGCGATTCCCGCGACAGGCTGCGCCATGGGCATCAAATACAAAGAACTTACCGGGATGAATACCCCCGGAGACAATCTGGTTCTCTGTTCACTGGGTGACGCATCGGTGACTGAGGGTGAAGTATCAGAAGCATTTCAGATGGCAGCGCTGAAACAATTACCAATCATATTTCTGGTGCAGGATAATGGATGGGATATTTCAGCTTATAAAACTGAAACCCGTACCTGGAATGCTGC
>Ga0138256_10009213_pt1 | contig 10359 bp, 8 predicted proteins | sample KNB2016incub_MG_FD_105486 | JGI IMG/M metagenome (GOLD analysis project Ga0138256, IMG submission 105486) | Active sludge microbial communities from wastewater in Klosterneuburg, Austria - KNB2014incub_MG | ecosystem: Engineered > WWTP > Activated sludge > Unclassified | place: Austria... | reverse complement strand
GGAATCAGTATTGGTTTGCTGATACAATGACAATTTCTATTGATTCGGTCAACAATGATACGACTACTGCTTTTACACTTCATACCTATGGTGCAAGTTTGAATCTCCTTAATTGTAATTATAACGAAACATTCGATTATTTTAATGGAATAACAGTGGATTCCAAGCGTGGATTGACATCAATAATTGTTGGCCCTGAATCGATGACATTAACAGGTTCAAGGATCAATGGAGTTCAGAATGGAAATATTACCTTAAATATAAAAGACCAGGTGACAAAAATTGCTGAATTTAAGATTGTACCTAATCCCGCAACTGGGTTTTGTACTCTATATTCAGCTATTGAACTAATAGACTCGGATTATTTTATTTATAATTATTCAGGACAATTAGTTGCCAAAGATAAATATGATGGCAAAGGAATTAATATCTCGGGATTAACTTCCGGAATTTATATTTTTAAAATAAAAACAAGCTCCGGGAATATCGAAAGCAAATTGAGTGTGTATTAGTTGTGAAGAAAATAGAAGTTTTTATATCAATGGAAATCTAACCAATAAAATTATTACCATGAAAAAATTTATACTTATTTTAATTTTTATTTCTGTAAAATCATTTTCTGCTGATTGGGATTTGTTTCCATTAGGGCAGCGCTCGTTTTACAACTATCCCTTCTCTAATAAAATGTCCATGGAACTTTATGTAATGGATTCTGTGGTACAGAATGGCACATCACAGAGCCAGTTGTTCAGAAAGAAACTTCCGAATATGAATTTTGGGTCGTGCAATACGGATTCACTTTATATGCGTGACTGGCAAAGTTATTCCGATCTTCACATTGATTCATTGAGTAATTTTGGTGATACGACATTCTACAATTCTTTTGAAACAACATCAACATTTTATTTTGTCAATAATGCAACCATCGGGCAAAGCTGGACTATTGCATCTTTGTATCCCGGAAATGGTTACAGCATTACAATTACATTGGATAGTCTGGTTGTTGAAACGTTTTTAGGAATTACGGACAGTGTGAAAGTATATTCCATGACTCCTAACGGAACTATTTTCGGACAAACTCCGATTTCGAATTTTAAGATGAAATTAAGTAAGAACTATGGTTTTATAGAATTCGTTCCGTTTATTCAATATCTGGTGCATCCTTCTTCAGTGAATTTCTTCTCTATGCAATTGATTGGATTGGATAATGGTTCTGTTCGTACCGGTTATATTCAACCTGAATTTTTAGATTATTTCCATTTATCTATTGGAGACATTTTGTATTGGGAAGATTACCATCACCCTGATAACATTATGAATCCTACTTATACACAATACTTCAGAGATTCGATAACAGATGTTTTTATCAGTCCGGATAGTGTAGTCTACACCTTTGACAGAATGATCGAAGATCGCTTTAACGTAATTACTCTTCACCCTGGATGGCAAGAGGTGTTTCGAAAAAATGAATTTGGGCCATTGGTAGAAGCAGCTCCTGTCTGGTATGCATTTGAAGGTACTGATAATCCTGATTATTATTATTTCTGGAAAAGCAATGAAGTCATTTTATTGGAGGACTCCACTACCGGAGATACTATTTCAGAAGTTTCCTTGAGATCTGAAATGTATCCATTTATTCCTTCAACATGTGAATTGGGGTTTTCTGTGGATTATCTGGAAGAATTAATTGTAAATACTAAAGTAGGCGTTTCGAGGTACGGCTTTTATTTAAACTCAAGTGAACATTCTCAGACATTGACAGGTTACAGAATAAGTGGAGTTCAATCCGGAAATATTACTCTTGATGCTGATGAAATTGTAGTCTCATCTCAGCTTTCTATTTTTCCAAATCCCTCTAAAGAATATATAAGTATTTCGGCAAATGGCAATATTTCAAATGCAGTGTATTTCATTTATAGTTTGGATGGAAAAAATATTAAAACAGGAGACTACAACGGTGGTGAAATTTCATTAAAGGAATTTGTTCCCGGGATTTATTTTGTTAAGTTGATATCAAAAAACAAAAATTATATTGGTCGATTTGTCAAAGAGTAAAAGTTAAACTACCAATTATAATACTTACTCTCCCAATTCAAACTACTAAACGTTTTCTCATAAGAAAGCGCCAGCCAGAAAGAAAGTCCCATGAAAGCGATAAAACTATGTACAGTTAACCATAGTCTTAAAAATGTTTCGCTCTCGCGACTTAGCTGATGCATCACAGATGACGGAATTGCAAATGCTAGTGCAGCTGCAAGAACCCACAATGTGATAAAATACGTTTTGAAATTTTGTAGTGGCCATGTAAGAATTCTTCTATACCATTTCAGGTCTTTTCCCCATTGATGTATCAAGTAATATCTGCCGTCAGTAAGTTGGGCAAAGAGTAGGGGGTCTTTATTTATATTCTCAAGTTCAAATGCTTTTGATGGCGCAATGATCCTGAAGTCTTCGATCTTTGTGTTTATCTTTCGTTCGAGCTCATTGATGTTTGCAATTGCTTCATATGGAAATTCGGCCTTAAACAAACGAGTTGGTAAAAAACGCAATCTGTAGCGGATGCAAATTTTCTTTATCTGTTCTATAGTATAAATTCTTTTCTCGTCTTCAATCAATAGTGTATTCGTATTCGATTCGCCACTTCCTTTAAGACGTTCCAAAACCTTGTTGTCCCTTTCAAGTGAATCATTCAGAATGCCGGTGACATCATTCATTAAACGCTGCTGCTTGCTGCGTTCTTTGATTAGTTCTTCTTTAATGTTCAAACGATGGAAGATCATACGGTCGCTTTTCTTTGACAACAATTCATGTGCGGATTTGGTTTCTTGGAAATTGTATAATAAAGTTACAAATGTTTTCCGGAAAATTTAAAGGGATTTTTTCCCGCAGATTTTCGCAGAATACGCAGAAAAACCGCAGAAAAATTAAAAGAAATCTGCGGATTTTCTGCGTATTCTGCGGCAATCTGCGGGAAATAATTTTTGTAAGCCACAAAAAAAGCCCTTCCGCCGCGGCGGAAAGGCTTTCCAATTCTATTCGAATGAAGATTAATAATCCATTCCACCACCCATACCATGAGGCATAGCCGGAGCAGACGCTTTATCTTCTTTCACTTCTGAAAGTACACACTCAGTAGTCAATAATAATCCTGCAATTGAAGCAGCATTCTCAAGAGCTACACGTGTAACTTTAGTAGGATCAATTACACCAGCGGCATAAAGGTTCTCGTATTTATCTGTACGTGCATTGTAACCGAAATCATCTTTTCCTTCACGAACTTTGTTCACGATGATAGAGCCTTCAAGTCCTGCATTAGCAACGATCTGACGAAGTGGTTCTTCAAGTGCACGCTTAACAATAGCGATACCTGTAGTTTCATCATCATTGTCACCAACCATTTTGTCAAGAGCCGGAATTGTACGGATGTAAGCAACACCACCACCCGGTACGATACCTTCTTCAACAGCAGCACGAGTTGCATGTAATGCATCGTCAACGCGGTCTTTCTTCTCTTTCATTTCTGTTTCAGTAGAAGCACCTACATAAAGAACTGCAACACCACCAGCTAATTTAGCAAGACGCTCTTGTAGTTTTTCTTTATCGTAATCTGAAGTTGTACTCTCGATCTGAGCTTTGATCTGATTTACACGAGCTGTGATCTCAGATTTTTTACCTGCACCATTCACGATCGTAGTATTGTCTTTGTCAATTGTGATCTTCTCAGCTTTTCCAAGATAAGTTAAGTCAGCGTTCTCAAGTTTGAAACCACGTTCTTCACTGATCATTGTACCACCTGTAAGGATTGCGATATCTTCAAGCATAGCTTTACGACGGTCTCCGAATCCGGGAGCTTTCACAGCAGCAACTTTCAATGAACCACGGATCTTGTTCACTACTAATGTAGCCAACGCTTCGCCGTCGATATCTTCGCTGATGATCAAAAGTGGATTTCCAGTCTGAACTTGTTTCTCAAGAAGAGGAAGAAGTTCTTTCATATTGCTGATCTTTTTATCATAGATCAAAATGTGCGGCTGCTCAAGAACTGTTTGCATCTTGTCAGCATTCGTCACGAAGTATGGTGAAATATAACCACGATCGAATTGCATACCTTCAACGATCTCAACCGTTGTCTCAGTACCTTTTGCTTCTTCAACTGTAATTACACCTTCTTTTTTTACTTTCTCCATAGCATCTGCGATCAACTTACCGATTTCGTTATCGTTGTTTGCAGAGATAGAAGCAACTTGCATGATTTTTTTGTAATCGTCACCAACTTTTTTGCTCATCTTCTGAAGTGATTCAACCACTTTAGTTACAGCTTTGTCGATTCCTCTTTTCAGATCCATTGGATTAGCACCTGCAGTTACGTTTTTCAAACCTGCAGTTACGATCGCTTGTGCAAGAACAGTAGCAGTCGTTGTTCCATCACCTGCAACATCTGCAGTTTTAGAAGCGACTTCTTTTACCATTTGAGCACCCATATTTTCAACCGAGTCTTTTAGTTCGATCTCTTTTGCAACGGTAACACCGTCTTTAGTGATCGCCGGAGAGCCGAATTTTTTATCGATAATTACATTGCGTCCTTTTGGACCAAGTGTTACTTTTACTGCATTAGCTAAAGCATCTACACCTTTTTTCAGGCGGTCACGAGCTTCAACGTTAAAGTTGATATCTTTTGCCATTGTATTTGTTGTTTAAGTTTGTTGAGTGATTAATTAAAAAATTGTGTTCAATTAAAGAATTGCGAAAATGTCGCTTTCACGCATGATAAGATATTCTTTACCTTCAATCGTGATCTCAGTGCCGGCATATTTACCATAAAGAACACTGTCGCCAACTTTTACTGTTATTGGCTCATCTTTTTTACCTGTTCCTACAGCTACAACTTTCCCACGTTGTGGTTTTTCTTTTGCTGTGTCAGGAATGATGATTCCGCCTGCTGTTTTTTCTTCTGCAGCAGCTGCTTCCACTAATACGCGATCCGCTAGTGGTTGTAGAGAAACTGACTTTGTGTTTTTGCTCATTTTAGTTAGTCTGATTATATTGTGAAATGAAATATTTTTAGTGACTCTGTTCTGTCATGAATGATGCCACCAGCCTGATTTTCGGCTATGTCTGCCATCTTTACTTTTTAAGAGAAAATGTGTCTGAAAGTGTACTTTTTTTCGGTGACATCATGACATAAAAAAACCTCTTTGCAGAGGTCTTTTATAGTTATTTAGTCGGTGCCGGTTCAGCTTGTTGCTGGGTGGGCTGTGCCGGTTGATTTTGTGTTGGCTGTTGTTGTGCCGGTACATTTGGCTTGGCAGCTGCCGGTGCATTTTCAATTTGCTCCTGCAGTTTGGTGCCGATGGCGCCTCTGTCGTCTTTACTTGGTAAGACCATTCCTGCTACCAGACAAAGGCCGATCAAAGTTAAAACTAAACCCCATGTGAGTTTTTCGATAAAATCAGTCGTTTTTTTAACGCCCATCACCTGGTTTGAACCAATGATGCCCGATGATATTCCACCACCTTTTGGGTTTTGTACTAATACCACCAATACTAAAAGTACGCTGGTTAAAATAATAAGAATCGTAACTGCTGTATACATTATAAATCTTGTTTATCCGGATTATTGTACTGATTATCTATTTCTTCAATAAGGGCCGCAAAGTAAGCCTTTTTTTCGGGATGAAGCAAGATTAATTTTTGGTAAGCCGAGCGTGCTTTTAAAAATGCCCCTTGTAGTCGATAGATTCGTGCAAGTGTCTCAGAAACAAGGTCTTCATGCTCTATCAGACTCTTTTGAGCCTGCTTAGCCGGCGAATAAAATTCCGTTTTCGATGGAACGATCCGAGGCTCAGTGGCGATAAACTTGTCGATCAGATTTTCTACTTCAGGCGAATTCAACTGCGCCGGTGCTGAAAGCACCAACTCTTCCGACTCTGTACTTTCACCCCCAACATTCGAAGCAGGCTCTCGCTCCAACTCTTGACTGTTTACACTTACTCCTACACTTACACTGTTTTCATCGGCGTGGATTTCTTCAAATTCCCCAAACTGATCACTATGTTTCAATTTCAACCAATCTATGAAAGTCATCGGTGTCGAAATTTCACTCTTAACCTGTTCAGTTTTTTGAACTTTACTTTCATCAAGAAGAGGAAGGTTCTCGAGAGAATGAATTATTGTTGACTCAAGTGCATATTCCAATTCTCCGCGATCAACTTCATCATGGCGATGTTCAGCTTCTTTAGCGATTCGTTGAATGATTTCTTCTGAACGATTCTCTGATGGTTCAGTAATAATTTCTTTTACTTCAGGAATTTCTTCTACAACAATATTTTCAATAGTGTTTTCGGCGATCAGTTCCGGATTTATTTGTGATGGTGGTATTGAGATCGTACTTTCTATATTATCCGAAACAACCTCTTCGTGAAAAGTAGTATTTCCAACGGACTGAGGTTCCGTTTCTTTATTGTTTATTTCTTCAATTGGACCTTCTTTCTTTGTGAGAATTTCTTTTAATCGTTCTCTTATAATGTCATGCGGGTCAACTGAAGAAGGCACCTTGTTTTCAACCGTTACCTCGTCTTCTGTAAAATCAGAAAGTTCATCTTGTTCAATTGGAGCAGGAAGGATAGGTTCGAAGACCGGAGTATACTCTTGTTTGATTTCCGGGAATTGATTTCCTGTTTCTTCAAATGCAGGCGATTCAGTAAACGGATTCTCTGACTCTACAGGAATTGTTGTCACAGACGATGAAACAAATGGAGATACAGAAGCAGATTCAATAAAAATGGAGGATGGCTTATGATGGATCAATGCATAAAGCGATTTTCTGTCACCACAATATGCTGCAGCGATCTTCAACTGTTTGTCAAAACGCACATGCTCTTGTTCTCGCAATGCTTTTGCAAGCAAAGCCTGAGCTGATTGGAAGTAGGGAAACTCATGTACATAATTCTGCAATCCTGATATCGCATCTTTATGCGAAGTTCCGGATGCATCCAAATATGACATAAACTCTTTGTAGTCCATCACCAATTTATTACAGCTTTGTTGAAAATGTCATCCACCAATTGCTGATTGATCTCTGTGATCAATTGATCTTCGATTGAAGTAATATTTGTATTACTTGGGAAATCTGCATATCTCGTAAATGTGGATTCGAAATCCTGCTTTTCATCTTTTATATTTGTGAACTTAACATTGACGGAAATCGTCAATCTGTTCTGTGCAGCAACTTCGTTTGATTGAATGGTCTGCGGACTAACATTGTATTGTGTAATTGCTCCTTCTAATGTCAGGTCACTGACTCCATTCGTTATCGTAAGACTAGTTCCTGTTAAAAATTTGTCCTTCAGTTTTTCAGTGAAAGTCTGACTCAGATTCGATGGTCCAAGTGCTGCAGTCTTCTGAAAGTAACGAATGTCAATAGTTTTTATATCCGGCGAAATTGATGCTCCAGACATAGAGTAATTCACCTTACAGCCGCTATTGAAAAAGATCAATATTGACAAAGTGAAGTAAGCTGCAAACTTTCGTAAGCTGGAAATTTTATGTTGATGAGTTTTCAAATCAATTGCAATATTATTTCTTTTTTCAATGAATTCCATATTCATTCATCTTACGATACAGTGTTCGTTCTGAAATCCCTAACTCTTTGGCTGCAAGTTTTCTACGACCTTTATGTTTTGAAAGGGCTTTTTGGATAAACTCTTTTTCTTTATCGGTCAATGACAACGATTCATCAACAAGAATGTGTTTTTGAACCGGTGTTACTGTAATCGAAGGTTGTCCGGCACTCGGTTGGATTGTAAAATGTGTCTCCTGTGGTTTGTTGTTGCCGGAATTATCCGATGTTTCTAATTCATGGATCATTGGCGAAGGATTGCTCTGCCAGGTTCTTTCATCAGGATTATGTTGCATCAATTGATTTACCATCGATCGTAAATCATTCATCTCCTTCTTCATTTCAAAGATCAGCTTATAAAGGACTTCTCTTTCATTGAATTCTTTGCTGTTACTTAATTCATCTCTCATTAACACAGGGAGATTGTTAAGTGGGGCAGGAGGAAGGTAATTTAATAAGGTGTCTGCAGAAACGTCTCTGGATTTTTCCAGAATTGACATTTGCTCAGTAATGTTTTTCAGCTGACGAATATTTCCCGGCCAACGATAGTCTGTTAGGATCTGCATCGCTTCAGGTTGTAACGACAAAGCAGGAATTCTATAACGCTCTGCAAAATCGTGTGAAAATTTGCGGAAGATAAGATGAATGTCTTCTTTACGATCACGTAAAGGTGGAACCCTGATCGGTACAGTATTTAATCGATAATATAAGTCTTCTCTGAATTTTCCATTCTCAATAGCGCGGAGCATATCTACGTTTGTAGCAGCTACAACACGAACATTTGTTTTCTGCGACTTCGAAGAACCTACTTTGATAAATTCACCTGTTTCAAGGACACGTAATAAGCGAACTTGTGTATTCAATGGCAATTCTCCAACCTCATCTAAAAAAATTGTACCGCCATTACTTACTTCGAAATATCCTTTACGAGCTTCATGCGCACCGGTGAACGATCCTTTTTCGTGACCGAATAATTCAGAATCAATTGTTCCTTCAGGAATCGCTCCACAGTTTACTGCAATGTACGGACCGTGTTTCCGCGGACTTAACTGATGTATAATTTGTGGAAAAACTTCTTTACCCACACCGCTTTCTCCCGAGATCAAAACAGAGATCTCAGTAGTCGCCACCTGCTTTGCTACATTGATAGCATGCTCAAGCAAAGGAGAATTTCCAATGATTCCAAAACGGGCTTTTATTTCGTTGATGCTCATTTTTTATTAGTAAGTAGTAAGTGGTGAGTAGTAAGTAGCACTGCCTAAATTATTCCTACTGTAAACCTCTTAACTCAGTTTTTGAAGCTGAAATTAGTTACGATATTATTTATTATTCATTATTCATTGTAATGCAATTACCTCAAGTAGCCCCTGCTACTTACCACTCACCACTTACTACTCACCAATAAGAGTAGCCGGCGTGCAATCCACAATCGTCACTTCCACATAGTCGCCGGGTTGATGGTTGTTTCGTGGAATGATCACGACTTTATTTTCTGAGTTACGGCCTGACATATGATCTTTCGAACGTTTCGAAAAATTCTCTACCAGTACGATACTCTTCTTACCGATATCTTTTTTATTGCTTTCGTGTGAAAGTCTGCTTTGCAATTCAATGATCTCAGAAAGTCGACGCGATTTAACTGCTTCGTCAATATCATCAGGATATTTTCGTGAAGCAAGTGTTCCCGGACGTTCTGAATATTTGAACATGTATGCATAATCGAATTGAGACCACTCCATCAGACTTAATGTTTCCTGATGTTCTTCTTCTGTCTCAGAACAAAATCCGGTGATAATATCAGTTGAAAGACCGGCTCCCGGTAATATTCTTCTGATCGCTTCAATGCGATCCATGTATTGTTCGCGTGTATAACCGCGATTCATTTTGTCTAATACTCTTGAATTTCCTGATTGAACAGGAAGGTGAACGTATTTGCAGATGTTTTCGTACTTCGCAATCACATACAGAACAGCATCAGTCATGTCGCGCGGATTGCTCGTCGAAAAACGAATTCGCAGATCTTTATTTACCTGAGCAACACGCTCCATCAGATCAGCAAACGTTGTAAAACCTTTCTGTTCAGCTTCGGGCAATTTGTGATCCATTGCTAATTTCACAACTTCAGGATCAAGATCTTTTTTCTGTCCGCCACCCCAGAACAGATATGAGTCAACATTCTGTCCAAGCAATGTTACTTCACGGTAACCGGCTTCAAACATTTGTCTCGCTTCATTCACGATCGATTCAGGATCACGACTACGTTCACGTCCGCGAGTAAAAGGGACAACACAGAATGAACACATATTATCACAACCACGAGTGATTGAAATGAAACCATTAATTCCATTGCTTCCAAGTCTTACCGGACTGATCTCTGCATACGTTTCTTCGCGAGAAAGCAAAACGTTCACCGCTTTTTGTCCGGACTCAGCAGTAGCAAGAAGATTTGGAAGATCTCTATATGAATCCGGACCAACAACGATGTCAACCAGTTTTTCTTTTTCCATCAACTGATCTTTCAATCGCTCGGCCATACAACCAAGCACACCAACGATCAATTCATCATTACGTTTTTTGTTTTTCTTGATCTCACGCAAACGAGCCCAGATCCGTAATTCTGCATTATCGCGGATAGAACAAGTGTTCAGAAAGATCACGCTAGCTTCTTCAATGACTTTTGTCGTTTCATAACCCATGCCGACCATAATGGACGCTACAATTTCGCTGTCTGAAAAATTCATT
>Ga0138256_10009212_pt1 | contig 10359 bp, 9 predicted proteins | sample KNB2016incub_MG_FD_105486 | JGI IMG/M metagenome (GOLD analysis project Ga0138256, IMG submission 105486) | Active sludge microbial communities from wastewater in Klosterneuburg, Austria - KNB2014incub_MG | ecosystem: Engineered > WWTP > Activated sludge > Unclassified | place: Austria... | reverse complement strand
GCCGACCAGCACCAGCGCCGGGTAGCGCAGCGCATGGCGCAGCAGCCAGCCGTAGCCGCGCGCCAGGCCGTCGAAGGCGGCGTCGACCTTGCGGCCCAGCCAGCCGCGCCCGTGCTTGACCGAGACCAGCTGCGCCAGCCGCGCCGGCGCCAGCGTGATGGCCTCCAGGTACGAGAACATGACCGCCAGCGACAGCGTGATGCCGAACTGCAGGAAGAAGCGGCCGACCACGCCCTGCATGAAGATGACGGGCAGGAAGATGGCGATGACCGCGATGGTGGCGGCCAGCGCGGCGAAGGTGATCTCCTTGGTGCCCTCGCGCGCCGCGCGCACGCGTCCCTTGCCGGCCTCGGCGTGGCGATAGATGTTCTCCAGCACCATGATGGCGTCGTCGACGACGATGCCGACCGACAGCGACAGCGCCAGCAGCGTGAACGTGTTCAGGGTGAAGCCGAGGAAGTAGATGACCGCGATGGTCCCTAACAAGGACATCGGAATGGCCAAAATAACGTTCAATGTACTTGACAGACTGCCAAGGAACATCCAGCACACCAGGCCTGTCAGCAAGACCGAGAGCAGGAGCTCCCACTTGATCTCCTGCACCGACTCCTCGATGAACACGGTGGAGTCGAAGTTGATGCCGACCTCCATGCCCTCGGGCAGCTTGGCCTGGACCTCGCGCAGCACCTGCTTGACGGCCTTGCCGACCGCGACCGCGTTGGCGCCGCGCTGCTTGCGAATGCCCATGCCCTGCGCGGGCACGCCGTTGACGCGCGCCATTCGGCGCACGTCCTCGAAGCCGTCCTCGACCAGCGCGACGTCCTCCAGGTAGACCGGCGCGCCGCCGATGTCACGGATGACGATGCGGCGCAGGGTGGCCAGATCCAGCGCCTCGCCGAGCACGCGCACGTTGATCTCGCGCCCCTTGGCCTCGATGCGGCCGGCGGGCAGCTCGACGTGCTCGCGCTGCAGCGCACCGATGACGTCGGTGACCGTGAGGCGCCGGTCGTCCAGCCTGGAGGCGTCGATCCAGATGCGCACGTTGCGCTCGAGGTAGCCGCCCAGCGTGACCTCGCCGACGCCGGGCACCGTCTGCAGCCGCTCCTTGAGCTTGTAGCGCGCGGTGTCGGCCAGGAGCTGGGTCGGGAACGGACCCGACAGGCCGATCCACATGATGGGCTGATCCTCGGGGTTAGTCTTGGAGATGACCGGCGGATCGATGTCGCGCGGCAGCTGCCGCTGCGCCTGCGACACCTTGGTCTGCACGTCCTGCAGCGCGAGGTCGACATCGCGCGACAGATCCAGCTCGACCGTGATGTTGGCGCTGCCCTGGCGCGACGACGACGTGATCGAGCGGACACCCTGGACCTGGGTCACCGCCTCCTCCAGGGTCTCGACCACGTCGTGCTCGATGACCTCGGGCGCGGCGCCCTCCCAGGTGACCTGGATGGAGATGGTCGGGAAGTCGACGTCGGGGTACTGGCTGACACCGATGCGCTGCAGCGCGACCAGGCCGAACACCACGGTGCCGGCCATCAGCATCCAGGCCAGCACGGGACGGCGAATGCAGACGTCGGTGATGCTCACTTGACGCCTCCGTCACGCGCCGTGGCGGCCGGTGCGCCCTTGCCAGCCGGCGCGCCGGTGGCCCCGGGTGCGCCCTTGCCGTCGGGCTTGCCCTTGCCATCGCCGGTGCGCACCTCGACGCCGTCCTTCAGCGCCTCCGCCCCGCGGATCACCAGCTGCTCGCCGGGCTGCAGGCCCGAGCGCACCTCGACCATGCCGTCCTCGGTGCGCATGCCCAGCTCGAGCACCCGCTCGCGCGCGACGCCGGCCTCGATCACGAACGACAGGAAGCCACGCTCGCTGGGGCGTACCGCGGTCTGCGGCACGATGGCGGCGCGCTCGGTGGCGCCGATGGGCACGCGCACCTCGGCGAACGCGCCAGCGTGCAGCTTGTCGCGCCGCGCGTCGTCGACCTCGGCGGTGATGGCGACCATGCGCGAGTCGTTGCTGGCCTGGGCCGCCACATGCTTGATCTTGGCGGTGTAGTCGGTCTCCTCGGGGCCCAGCTGGCCGGACCGGAACAGCGTAACCATGCCCACCGTCAGCCGCGCCGCGTCCATCTCGGGCACCTGGAAGCGCAGCAGCAGCGGATCGCGCCGCACCAGCGTGGCCAGCACGGTGCCCGGCTGGGCATACTGCCCGGTCTGCACATCGCGGGTCTCGATGATGCCGCCGACCGGCGCGCGCACATAGGCGTCACGCAGGTTCAGGCTGGCCTGCGCGACCAGGGCACGAGCCGCCGCCATCTCGGCGCCGGCGGTGCGCACCCGGGTGCGCCAGGTCTCGATCTCCTCGCCCGCGAGCAGCCCGGGGTTGTCCTTGGTCGCGGCCTCGCGCCGCGCCAGCCCGGCCTTGGCGTCGGCCTCGGCGGCCTCGGCGCGCGCCAGCGTGGCCTTGGCCGACTGCACCGCGATGCCATAGCGCGCCGGCTCGATGGCCACCAGCAGCTGGCCGGTCTTGACGAGATCGCCCTCGGAGAACGCCACCTTCTCGATGGCGCCCGAGACCCGCGCGGTGACCTGCAGCTTCTCGAAGGCCTCGACCGCGCCGACCGCGCGGACGCTGTACTCGACGCGACGCGCCTCGACCGCGGCGATCTCGACCGGGAACTTCATGTTGCGCTTGCCGCCGGGGCCGCCCTTGCCGCCGCCGGCGCCGCCCGCGCCCCCGCCCCCACCCCCGCCCGCGGCCTTCTTCTCGCCGCAACCACCCAGCGCCAGCACAGCCAGCGAGGCCAGCATCGTCAGCGTGAACCGTGTCGTCTTCATGGCGTCTCCGTCGGGTCCAGGCCCAGCGCATGGCGCCGGTCCAGCTCGGCCACCGCCAGCGCATAGCGCTCGCGAGCCAGCTCGATCTCCGCTTCCACCAGGCTGATCCCGGCGTCGGCGACCACGGCCGACGTGGTCAGGCCCTGGCGATACAGCTCGGCGGTCTCGTCGGCGTTCTTGCGCGCGACCTCCACTGCGGTGGTGGCCAGCTGCACCGCGGCCTGGCCGTTCTCGACCGCCAGCACCGCGCTGTCGAGCTCGAGGCCGACACGGCGGCCCAGCAGCTCGGCGTCGAGCTCCGCGATGCGCGTCAGCGCGCGACGCTCGCGCCCGTCGGCGGCGCGCTCGCCACCGTCCCAGACCTGCCAGACCAGGTTCAGGCTGACGGACCAGTCGGTGTTGTTGCCGCTCAGGCCGGCCTCGTTGGTGACGCGGTACTGCCCGACCAGCCCGAGCGACGGGATGAAGCGCCGGGCCGGCTCACGCGCGCTCTCGCGCAGGGCAGCGGTGCGCTGGATGGCCGCGGCCAGATCCCAGCGCCGCGTCTTCGCGCTGCGCACATCGCCGGCCGCGGGCGCCGCCACCGCAGGCGCAACCAGCGCGCCGTCGATGACCCGCCCGAGCAGGAAGCCCAGCTCCAGCCGGGCCCGACGCACCGCGGTGTCGGCGCGCACGTCGTCGCGCTCCGCGGTGGCGACCTCGAGCTGCGCCCGGGTGACGTCGTTGGAGCTGACCAGCTGGGCCTGCTGCCGCGCGGTGGCGTCGACCAGGCGCTGGCGCGCGAAGCTCAGCCGGTTGCGGGTGGCGGCGCGGACCTGCTCCTCGGCCAGCGTCTGCATGAAGGCGTCGGCGGCCTCGTAGGCGACCAGCCGATGGGTGTCCCGGGCGCTGGAGTCGGCGGCGTCGCGCTCCAGCTTGGCCTGGCGGTACAGCGGCAGCGAGCGCGCATCGAAGATGGTCAGTGCCAGCGTGGCCGAAGCCTGCAGGGCGTTGGCGCTCTGGATGGTGACCTCGGTGCCGCCGACATTGCGGGTGGTCTCGTGGGCACGCCGGGTGTAGCTGCCGACCACCGTGATGTCGGGGAAGAAGAACGAGCGCGCCTTGGCGACCCGCGCCGAGGCCGCGGCGCGCCGCTGCTCGGCGGCCTGGGTGCGCTCGTTGCGCGCGACCGCCAGCGCGACCGCCTGCTCCAGCGTCAGCGACTGCGCCGCCGCCGGCGCTGACCCAAACAGCCCGGCCAGCGCCGCAACGACTGCCAGCGCTCTCATCGCCGCCTCCCGGTGATGCCGCTCAGGAACAGCTCGGCGATGAGCGGCGCCTTGGCGGCCAACCCGGTCGCGACGTCGCGCGCCATCCAGCGCAGGAAGAAGGCGTTCATGATGCCGACCAGCGCGGTCGCCGCGTCGTCCAGCGCGATCGCGCCGAGGTCGCCCGGCTCGGCCACCCGGCGCAGCCAGCGTGCCCAGCGCTGCACCATGCCGTCGAAGTGGGTCGCGCGTCGCTTGCCATGACGCTGCGGCGACGCCATGCGGATCTCGACCGCGCCACGGCGACGCTCGGTCAGCTCGAGCTGGCGCGCCAGCATGAACTCGACGCGCTGCGAGAAGCGCAGCCCGCTCGGCATGATGGTGTCGAAGACCTGCGCGCGCTCGTCGTCGAGGCGCGACCACACGGCGTCGTACAGCTCCTGCTTGCCGTCGAAGTAGGCATACAGCGAGGGCACGGTGTAGCCGGCCTCGCGAGCCAGGTCCTGCATCGTGGTGGCCTCGTAGCCGGTGCGCGCGAAGGCGCGCTCGGCGGCGGCGAGGATGTCATCCCGGGTGTTGGCGATCTCCCGGGTCCTGCGTGCGGCGGGCGGCATGGAGGTTGATCTCGCATCAAAACGGGCTTTAGTGGTGATGAAAGTGCACCAGCGCGCCCGCTGAGATGACCGCTATGCCCTTGGAGTTACCACCTTTTTCGGCCATCCGCGAGTGCGGCTTCCGCACCTGGAGTGCGAGATCCGCAGCTGCGGGTGCAGCGGGAAGGAGCTTCCTTTCCCAGCGTCCTCGGTGCGGTTCTGTCGCTAAGATGCGGCCCATGTCAGCAGACATCCCGGCACCGGACGGTGCTGCTCCCGGCGCGACCAGCACTGCGCGCGCCGCCATCGTCCGCGAGGCCAACGCCCCCGTCGTCGTCGAGGACATCGAGCTCGATGCCCCCGGGCCCGGCGAGGTCCGCGTCCGCATCCTGGCCACCGGCGTCTGTCACACCGACCTGCACGCCTGCATGGGCAACTTCGGCGCCGAGTTCCCCTACTACCTGGGCCACGAGGCCACCGGCATCGTCGAGGCCCACGGCCCCGACGTGACCGCGCCCGCGCTGGGCACCACGGTGGTCATCAACTGGCGCGCAGCCTGTGGCGACTGCCGCTTCTGCGCCGCCGGGCGCGCCAACTTCTGCGCTCGCCCGCTGGTGGCGGGTCCGCGCATGCGCACCCTCGACGGGCGCCCCCTCGGCCGCGTCCTCGGCGTGGGCAGCTTCGGCACCCACACCATCGTGCACGCGCGCCAGGCGGTGCCCATCGCCGCCGATCTGCCGCCCGAGGCGACCTGCCTGATCGGCTGCGGCGTGGTCACCGGCGTGGGCGCAGTGCTCTACGCCGCCGCTGTGCGCCCCGGCAGCACGGTGGCCGTCTTCGGCTGCGGCGCGGTCGGTATCAGCGTCATCCAGGGCGCCCGCCTGGCCGGCGCGTCGCGCATCATCGCGGTCGATCTGGCGCCGAAGAAGCTCGACTGGGCGCTGAAGTTCGGCGCCACCGACGTGGTCGACGCGCGCGAGGGCGAGCCCAGCAAGAAGATCCGCGCCCTGACCGGCACCGGCGTCGACTACGCCTTCGAGGCCATCGGCCTGCCCGACACCCTGAACCAGGCCATGTGGAGCTGTGACCTCGGCGGCACCTGCGTCCTCATCGGGGTGCCCGTCCCCGGCGCCAAGCTGTCGTTCCCGGGCACCAAGTTCTTCTACTCGCGCGCCACCTTGAAGGCGACCTTCTACGGCGACTGCCTGGCCACCCGCGATTTCCCCCTGCTGGCAGGCTGGTATCGTGACAAGCGCCTCGACCTCGACAGCCTGGTCACCGCGCGGGTCGGCCTCAGCGACGGCGAGATCGCCGGCGCCTTCAAGGCCATGGAGCGAGGCGAGGCGCTGCGCACCGTCATCCTGATGGGAGGATGAAGTGGTGCAGACGCCCGCCCCCGACCAGCTCGACGCCCTGCTGACCGAGCTGCGCGCCTTCGTCGCCGAGCGCGACTGGCAGCAGTTCCACGACCCCAAGAACCTCAGCATGGCCATCGCCTCCGAGGCCGGCGAGCTGACCGCCCTGTTCCGCTGGGTCGCCGGCCCCGACGCCGACGCGCGCGCCCACGACCCCGCGCATCGCCCCGCCATCCTCGACGAGCTGGCCGACGTCGCCATCACCACGCTGCTGATGGCCGACCGCATCGGCGCCGACCTGCCCGCCGCCATCCGCGCCAAGCTGAGCAAGAATCGCGCGAAATACCCCGTGGAGACCGCGCGCGGCCGCGCGGATCGCCCGTAGCTGCCAGCGCCGGCTCGGCGCCGGCTACCGCACCAGCAGGATCAGATGCTCGCGCTTGGCGGTGCCCGCGAAGGCCGCGCGCTCCTCGGGCCCGAACGCCGGCCGCGTCTGCGACGCCACCGCCACGAACTTCAGCCCCGCCGGCCCGGCCACGCGCTCGACCACGACGTCCGCCAGCACCGGCTTGCCGGCCGCCACGGAGTCGCCCATCACGATCAGCGCCGCGCCGCCCGGGCACAGCACGCGCGCCATCTCGGCCAGCGTCAGCCCCAGCTCGGCCTCGAAGCGCGCCGTCGACCCCGGCGTCTCGCCACGCCGCCGCGCGCCCAGCTCGCGGGCATCGGCGCCCCGCGGCACCTTGACCTCGACCGGCGCCGGCTGGTGCTTGCCGCGCGCCGCGCCCGGCTTGTGGCCGAGGCCGAGCAGCGTCAGCCGTAGCGCATGCTGCTCGAGGTAGTCATAGGTGCCCTGGTACGGCGGCGAGGTGATGACCAGATCGAAGCTGCCATCCGGGAACGGCAGCTTGCGCGCGTCGCCCAGGTGCGGCTCCGGCGCCGGCGTGCCCGCGGGCACCAGGCTGACATACTCGGCCAGGCGCAGGGCCAGCTCCTCGGCCTTGCGCACGAACATGCGCGTCGGCATGCCGCGCCCGATCTGCTTGTCGACCATCTGATCGACCACCGCGTCGGTCCGCTGCCTTGACACCTTGACAAGGATCGACGACAGCAGAAGGCGCAGCGCATCGTTGATCGCCTGCCCATGCTTGGCAGCGTTGAGCTCCTCGATGAGCCCCGCCAGCTCCAGCCGCACATGCGGCGCGAACCACTCCGCGGTGGCCGCCGGCGCGATGCGCGGATCGGGCCGCACCCGCTTGCGCACGCGCTGGTTCGAGCGCTCGCCGATGCCGCGCGCCGCCGCCAGCAACTCGTCCAGCTCGGCCGCGCTCCAGGCCCAGGTCTTGACCCGCGCCAGCATCACCGCCAGCGGATTGATGTCGACGCCCGCCGCCGCGCGCCCCGCCAGCGCGGCCTCGACCAGGGTGGTGCCCGACCCCGCGAACGGATCCAGCACCGCACGCGCCCTGGGCATGTCGGCCAGCACCGCGCGCACGATGGCCGGGTGCATGCGCGCCGGATAGGCGTGAAAGCCATGCACGTGCGCGCGCCCATCATCCTCGGGCGACACGTCGAACCAGCGCGCCAGCTGCGCCGCCTCGCGCGCATGGCCGCGCAGCGCCGACGGTCCGCCCACGTTCGACAGCGAGCGGCGCTGCCGGGGCGCCGCCCCCGCCGGCGAGCGCACCGCCTCCGCCGTGCGCGGCGCCAGCGGCACCTGGGGTGCCCGCAGCGGCCGCTCGGGTCGCGGTGGCCGCGCCGCCGGTTCGACCGGCGCCGGCCGCGCGTGCGTCGGCCGCGACACCCCTCCAGGGCTCCGCTTCGAACCGCCGTCGCGATCACGCTTCTCGGTCACGCCCGCTTCTAGCACACCCCAGGCGTGCTAGCTTCCCGCGATGGCATTTCCGGTCGAGATTGCAGGGCTGCTCCGTCAGAACGTCACCATCACCTGGGACGACGACCACGTCAGCGTGTACCCGTCGCGCGACCTGCGCCTGCACTGCCGCTGCGCCGAGTGCGTGCACGAGTGGAGCGGCCAGCCCCTGCTCGACCCCAGCAAGATCCCCGAGCGCCTGACCGTGAAGCACATCGAGATCGTCGGCCAGTACGCGGTGCGTTTCGAGTTCTCCGACGGCCACGGCCTCGGGATCTACCGCTTCCGCGAGCTGCGCGAGCGCTGCCCGTGCGAGGCCTGCGTGGCCGCCCTCGCCGCGCGCCCGCCCGCGCCCGTCGCCAGTGTCGGCATCCCCATCAACCGAAAGCCGAGCTCATGACCGTCAAGGACGCCCTCGCCGCGCGCAAGTCGGTGCGCGCCTTCCGCCCCGACCCGGTGCCCGCCGAGGTGCTCGAGGAGCTGTTCACCACCGCGCAGCGCGCGCCGTCGTGGTGCAACATCCAGCCCTGGCGCGCCGTCGTCACCAGCGGCGCCGCCACCACGCGGCTGCGCGACGCCCTGCTCGAGGCCACCCGCACCGGCATGCCGTCGCCCGACGCCGGCTTCCCCATCGACTACCCGGAACCCTACGGCACCCACCGCAAGGAGTGCGGCAAGGTCCTGTACGGCGCCATGGGCATCCCGCGCGACGACAAGGCCGGCCGCTTCGGCGCCTGGCTGCGCAACTACGAGCTGTTCGGCGCCCCGCACGCGGTGCTGGTCTCGATGTCGCGCACCTGGGGGATCTACGGCGCGCTCGACGTCGGCTGCTGGCTGCAGTCCCTGATGCTGACCGCCACCGAGCTCGGCCTGGCCACCTGCGCGCAGGCCAGCCTGGGCGCCTACCCTGGCGTCGCCCGCACCATCTGCGCCATCCCCGACGACGAGCAGCTGCTGTTCGGCCTGTCGCTGGGCTACGAGGACACCGCGGCGCCGGTCAACCAGGCCCGCACCACACGCTCGCCGCTGCCCGCGAACGTCCGCTTCCTCACGACGTAGGCGTCGGCGCCCCCAGCACGGCATCGATCGCCAGCCGCACCTCACCCTTGGCCGCCGCACGCACCTCGGGCGTGGCCATGACCTCGCCCAGCACCCGCCTCGCCTCGGCATCGCCGCCCTGCGCCCGCGCCAGCAGCTGCACCAGCAGCCCCACCGGCCCCTCACCACGCAGCGTCGCGGCGTCCATGCGCGCCAGCTCCCGCCCGCGCACGACCTCCAGATCGTCGTCGCCCGGCATCATCATCATCACCAGCAGCGCCTGCGCCGCCAGCTCCTCCGCCGCGTCCGCCACCCGCCGCAGCACCGGCAGCGCCTGCCGAGCCTTGGCCGCCTTCACATACGCCCGCCCCAGCGCGAGCCCCACCTCGGGATCCGCCACCACCGCCCAGGCAGCCTCGAGCTCCGCGATCCCCTCCGCCAGCCGCGCCCTGTCGCGCTCGTGCTCGTGCTCGTGCTCGTGCTCGTGCTCGTGCTCGTGCTCGTGCTCGTGCTCGTGCTCGTGATGGCCACGCCGGGGCCCCGCCACCAGGTACATGCCGCGCTGCGCCTGCGCCATCATCCGCGGCACCGCCCCCAGCCGCCGGTTCGCCTTGCGCGCCTCCAGCCACGCCATCGCCAGGCCCAGCTTGCCGCCATCGCGCCGCACCAGCTCATCGACGCGCGCGTCGAACGCCTGCATGTCGCTGCCATCGCGCGCCACCGCCCGCTCCAGCGCCGCCGCCTCGTCGTCGCCGCGTCCCGCCGCGCGATGCACCGCCGCCACGCCCAGCCACGCTCCCGCCCCGCGCGTCACCCGCGCCGCGCGCCGAAACGCCCGCAGCGCCCCGTCCAGCTCACCCGCGCGCAGCCGCCGCCAGCCCGCCCGCGTGACCCAGCGCGCGCCATACAGCGTCAGGTAGAAGCCGACCAGCGCCAGCAGCGCCAGGACCAGCGGCAGCCCGCGCACTACTCCACCGGATCGCCCCGGCACTCCCCGATCGACAGCTCGGGATTGTCGGAGAAGAACTCACCACACGCGGTGTCCAGCACCGGCCCCTCGTTGCGGGTCTGGCCCAGGTAGCGCGTACACGGCGACACCGAGATGTCGAACCCCGCCGGATCTGTCGACGCCCCGGCCAGGCACTGCTGGCAGCAGGTCGCGCGCAGCGCCACCGGATCGACCACCGGCGGCCCGGCATCGACCACGGCGAGCGGCGGCGGCGTCGCACTCGGCGACGGCGTCACCATGGGCGACGCCGACGGCGGCTGCCCCGCGCCCGGCCGCTTGCATGCGCACGCCGTGATCAGCATCAGCCCCACGATGACCAGGTTCCTCATGCGCGAATCGTACACCGGTTGACCCGCCGCCGGTTCCAGCCTACGGATCCGGCATGCCCAACCGCCTGGCCAGCGAGTCCT
>Ga0138256_10009211_pt1 | contig 10360 bp, 13 predicted proteins | sample KNB2016incub_MG_FD_105486 | JGI IMG/M metagenome (GOLD analysis project Ga0138256, IMG submission 105486) | Active sludge microbial communities from wastewater in Klosterneuburg, Austria - KNB2014incub_MG | ecosystem: Engineered > WWTP > Activated sludge > Unclassified | place: Austria... | reverse complement strand
TGTCGGTGGTGCGGTTCAGTGACCACGAGTTCAGGTTGACCATCGGCACTGCTGCGCCGGTGCCGTCCACGCTGTTGTCTGCGTACAGCCGGCCCTGACGGCCAGCGATGGGGGTAGCCACAAGGGCCTCCTATGAGGTTGGGGGTTGGGGGTGTTACAACCCGACAGCTCGGATGAGCTCTCGGGCGTTCTTGTCGAACGTGCGATCCGCGATCGCCGCTCGGGCCGCCTCGGCGGCAGACTTCGTCTCGTCCGGGTGGGAGAGTCCCCACCGGAGGAGGTCGCCCAGTTCCTCTGGCGATGAGAACGTCGGGAGGATGTCGCCGAACAGGGCGTCGGACTCACCTCGGGACTGACGTGGGAACCACGTACCGCACGCCGCCAACTCGACTTCGCGGGGGCCGATGGCCCAGCCGTCAGCGGTGTCCATCAGGTCGCCGTTCGTCTCGGCCCGGTTGAGCGAGAAGCTCGCCTTCGTGCCGCGGTAGATCGACGCCGTGTCGGTGTTGTCGACGCAGTTCTTCACGTCGTGGATGACATGGGCCTGCAGTTCGTCCGACGCGTGCTCCCAGTTCCCGGCGAGCGCCAGGTCGATCCCGGTCCAGTCGACGCGCTCCATGAACGCCTGACGGGACGGGTAGCCGGTCCCGACGAACGCCACGTCGGACTTGTGGTCCGACGGCCCCGGATGGTGGATGTCTGGGTCGTAGCAGTGCGGCGAGTACAGCGCCGTCGTGCGTTCCTTGAACACGTCGAGGTGCGTCGGGTCGTTCACCATGACGGCGTCGAACGTGTCGGCGATCGCCAGCTGGCGGGTGTCCTCGTACGGCGACTCGGTGAAGACGCAGACCACCTTGCAGTTGCGGGCCTGCATGACCTTGACGAGCTCGTAGTCGATGTAGAAGCCGGAGATGAACACGACCAGCTCCGGCCACCAGTAGTAGGCGGCCTTCGCGATGCCCGACACGCCGAACCCGGCGACGTCCTCCAGCTCCGGGAACGCCTGCTGGAACGTCCCGTCCATCCGCTTCAGGTAGGCGTGGTGCGCCCAGGTGAGTCGGTCGCCGAGGTCGTAGGGCATGACGTCGTAGCCGCACAACTGCAGGCCCTTGATCCACCCGTGATAGACGTCGGCGACGGAGAACTCCGGGCCAGGGCAGACGACCAGTGCTCTCGGCATCAGCCGAACACCTCGAACAGGTTCGCGGTGAGCTTGCGGCGGGCGATGGACGGTGCGGCCCGTTCGGTCACCTCGACCGCCTTCGACCACGTCTTGCGTTCAGTGAACCCGCCGCCCCGGTTGACGCTGAACGCTGCGGCACGACCGCCGTCCCAGATCATCAGCTTGCCCTTCGCCTTCCCGCGAGCCGTGCCACGGACCTGCGACGCGGGCAGCGCCGGTCCTTCAGCACCGTCGAGAAGGGCCCCGGTCAGTCCCCGTGACTTCTTCGACGCGCCCGGGATGATCGGGTGCGGTTCGACGCCCGCCTCCAGCCAGTGCATCGGGCCGGTCGCCTTGACCATCACCGACGAGTCCGACTCCTTGCGGGTCGTCACTCCGATGGGGCGGTTGCGGCGCCCGTTGCGTTGGGCGCCGGAGAACTTGAGGTCGCCGCCGGTTGCCTCGCGGGCCCCCGCGAGGGCAGTGGCGGCGAGGGTTGAGCCGATCGCCTGGGCGGTCGGCAGCAGGTCCCGGTCGAGGAGCTTCGCGGCCTTGTCGAGCTTGCCGGCCAGCTCAGCGCCACTACGTGAGGTGCCCATCAGGTGTACCCCTCGCATCGGACCGTCGCCGCGTAGTAGCCGGCGTCGAGTGGCAGCTCCCGGTAGTTGCCGGCCGACATCGGAACGATCGACGACACGGCACCCGCCAGGTCCTGGTTGGCTTCGATGACCGCCCAGATCGACTCGCTGTTCGCCGGGTCGATCAGCTCATCGATGACGTCCAGCTGGGTGACGCTGCCGCGCGAGGCCACGGCGTGGATCTCTGCGGTGAACCGGGACGACCCGTCGAAGGTCGCCGGGTCAAGGAAGATCGATCCGACGACGACCGCCGGCGCGGTGATCGTGTCGACGAGATGCCGTTCGACCGACACCACGTCGGGGGTGCCGGTGCCGAGCACGTCGACCAGGCCGTCACGGATCTCGGCGATGGTGGCGCTCACGCGATGCCGAACCCGTCCGGATGCCGCAGCGGTCCGAGCAACGCCGTCGCCTTCCGCCATGCCATCGAACCGACGTACGCGGTGCCCATCTCCATGCCGCCCGCAAACCCGAGCGGCGCGTCCTGCAACTTGACGAGCTCAGCGAGCAGCACCCTGCACGCCGACTTCACCTGTGGCGGCACCGCGGGCCAACCCCAGACACCGGTGACCTGGATCAGGTCGGATCGGCCGGTGGTCGTCGTGGGGAACGTGGCGCCCGCCAGGAGCCGCAGCGCGAGGAACGGTTCGTTGCGAGACGCCGCGTTGAGCGGTCCCAGCTCGTAGCCGGACGCTGCGATCGTCGTCTCGAACGTGCCGTCGCCGGCGGCGTCGGTCTTCAACGTCGACACGGACACCAGATCGTTGTGGGGTCCGAACCGGAGGCATTGCACGTCTTCGACGGGGAACGTGCGGGCAACCGGGGTGCCGACGGTGCCGGTCTGGAAGAAGTCGCGGGAGCAGTAGTTGTCGATCATGCGCGACGCTGCGTTGACGCAGTCCTCGACGAACTCCGACGACGTGTTCGCCGCCTTCACGTAGGCCAGCGCTTCGGTCTCCGTGAGGTATGCGTTGACGAGCGTCATGCGGGGACCTCCTCGGGGTTGACGACGTAGCCGACGTCGCCGGACACGACGACGTAGCGGCCCTGGTCGAGCATTCGGCGGACAAGCTCGTAGTCCTCACCGCGCATCGTGAGCGGCGGACCGGCGATGAACTGGTGCTCACGGAACAGCGACGTCCGCATCGCGAACGAGATGCCGACGTTGCCGTGGATCAGCTGTGTCTCCGTCCCCGGCCGTGGCACCAGACCGAGGTCCGGGTGCTTCATGCGTTGGACGATCAGATCCGTCTCGGCGTGAACCTCGACCGCGGCCCGGTACACGTCGGGGACGAGTACGTCGTCGTCGTCGAGGAACCCGACCCAGTCGGTCCAGATGTGCGGGGCGGCAGCGTTGCGGGCGAGGCCGGGTGCCCCGCAGTTGACGTGGAGGTCGGCGGGGATGTCGGGGCGTCCGTCGGCGACGATGATGACCTGATCGGCGCACGCCTTCGCTGACTGGACGGCCCGCTCGAGCGTTTCCCGGCCGGTGGTTGGGATGACGACCGCGAGGGTCGTCATCCGACGATCGGCTCTCGCCACCACACGACGTGGACGACGACCGCCAACAGCAACCACTGCGGCGGGATCACCTCGGCGGCAGCCAACGCCACCACCGGACCCGCAACCGCCTGGTAGATCCGCACCGTGTCAGTGACAACGACGAGCAGCCCGTACGCCAACACCAACGCGACGACCACCTGCACCGACGGCCGGTACAACGCTGCGAGACACACACCCCACGGGGCGACCATGAACCAGGCGTTGCGCCACTGCCCCCGGTGATGCTCGAACGACGAACGGATCGGATGCTCGTGCACCCGCAACAGCACCGGGTTGTCGCGGGTGACCGGGTCAACCTCGGGGCGAATCGCGAACCATGTGACGAGCGGGAAGACCAGCGCGACGAGCGGCCACGCCGTCCACGCCCACAGCGCCACCCAAACCGGCGACGTCTCCTTCACGTAGGTGGCCCACGCCAGCACGACCAGCGCCGGGACCCACCACCCATGCACCCAGAACCCGGCCGCCCAGATCGACAGCGCCATCGCCGGCAGATCCACACCCACCGGCCTGACGCTGACCGGCCCCCAGATGCCCGGGAGAGCCACCAGGAACGCTGCGGCCGCCAGTGCGGGCCACCAGTCGGCGCCCATTCCACGCGCCCAGAACACGGCCCCAGACGCCAACAGCGGCCACGACACCAGCCACACCGCTTGCCAGCGGCGTGGATCGTTGCGACACACCGCCGGCAGCAGCCATCGGAGATTGAACGGGGCGACCACACGGACGCCCTGACCGGCGAGCCAGTAGCGGGCAGCGTCAGGACCGAGCCGAACGTCAGCCACGCTCCATCACCTCGAGCGTGTACGTCTCCGGGTCGTGCTTGTCGCCATCACCTCGGTAGAACGGATCCGACGTGACGACCATGAAGCCGTCGGCCTCGGCGAGGCCCCGCAGCGTCGACTGCTCCGCCCAGTCGGCATCGTCGAACACCAGCGTGCAGCGCTCGGCGAGCAGCCCGGCGGCGTGATCCCAGAAGGCAGCGACGGCGCTGGCGGTGTGATCGGCGTCGTAGAACACGAACCCGAACCCGCCGCCAACCGTGGGCAACGCTGCCCGCATGTCGTCGTTGACGAAAACGAACAACCGGTCCCAGATGAACGGGTCGACGTTGGCGAGGAACTCGTCAGCAGAAGTGGCGGGGCACCACTCGTCGCCTCGGTGGTGGTCGATGGTGACGAGCTCGCAACCGGGCGGCAGGGAGTCGAGCAGGACTGCGGTCGACAGGCCGAGGTAGTGGCCGACCTCCAGCGCCCTAGTGGTTGTGGTTGAGGCTGCGAGCTTGGCGAGCGTCTGACACTCAGCCACCGACAACGGCCCGGCAATCTGACCGCGCAAGGCGGCGTGATCCATCACGCGCTCATCTCCCGGTCCTTCGGGAACAGGTCGAGCATCGCCCGCTGCAGGTCGTAGGTCTCCTCGTCGCAGAACACGCCGCCCTTGTCGTGGGTGGTCTGCACTCCGGTGTCGACGTGGACCGGGAAGCCGGCGGCCTTGGCCCGCAGGAAAAACGACATGTCCTCACCGAACTCCGTGAAGCCGTTCTTGCCCTTCGGCAGTGAGATCAGCGAGAACCACTTGTCGCCATGGATCGCCCGCAGCTGCTCGAGCACCGTGCGGTGGACGAGGAAGCACGCTGCGCCGGTGGCGTCGACCTCGATCACCTGATCGCGTGGGTAGTCGAACACCGGCACGAACCCGACCTCGTCGTCGGTCTCGTACATGCGGTAAACCGTCGGCGTCAGCCGGTAGCGCAGCGCCCCGTAGTCGCCGAACCCGTCGTGCTTCTGAGCGAAGCACAGCCCACCGACGATCGGTCGGTCGGTCGGGTGCGCTACGGCGAGCAGTCGGTCGACGGTCTCCGGGTCAAACCCCATGTCGGCGTCGATGAACCACAACCAGTCGGCCGACGAGTCGTCAAGGAACGCCCGCACAACGGAGTTGCGGCCGTTGTGCAGTTGGCCGGCCCCGGTCTCCTGGTCGATGTAGGCCCGGTTGTGGCCGACGATGCGCTGCGAGTTGGCGTTGTCGTACATGGACAGGTTCATCAGCGCCTTGCCGAACACTGCCGACCAGTCGCCCGGGTGGATGAACCCGATGGAGACGAGATCGTTCACGGCTTGCGCCGGGCGTTGCGACGCTCGCCGGGGCGGGCGGTCGCTTCCTCGATCCCGTCGGTGAACAGCCACGGGAACTCACACACCACAGGGTCGCTGGCGTCGAACGCCTGCCCTTCCTGCACTGCGACGGGTGACCCTTCCACGGTGAGCACCGCAGATGCGTTGGCTCGGACGGTTGGCATGGCACACGCTCCTGTTGGCAGGCAGAAGTGGCAGGCGTTGAGGCGGCCCAGTGCCTGCCGGGCCGGGCCGCCTCAACGTGTAGTGACGACGATCAGGCCGACGTCTTGTCCTGGAGGAGACGGAAGGCGAGGTCGTTGACGCTGTCCGCACCGGTCCGCCAGTGGCAGTACCAGCCGCGCCGACCGTCGGGCAGGTTCGTGGCCGTGTTGAACATCACGGGGATGTACTCGACGGCGAACGAGCCGGGCTTGTCGACGATGACGTAGTTGGTGAAGTCGCCGAACACGAGCCGGTTGTCCCGGACGGTGGTCGTCGCCGTGTTGGGGGCGTCGTCGGACTCGACGACCGGACGCCGGTACAGCGTGTCGGTCGTGCCCTGCGGCAGGTCCGACGAGTACGACGCACCGAGCGCGGAGCCCAGGTTCTGGATCTCCAGAGCCCACTGCGGGTTCATCAGCCAGGACGACCGGCCACGCCAGCGCACCGGCACCGACCGGTACGTGGTGTCGAGGTCGGCCTTGAAGATGGCCGCAGCGGTGTTCGACACGAGCTCGACGTTGGTGTTCGCGTCGAGTGCCGTGAAGATGCCGAACGGCTCGTTGGTGCCGGAGCCGGTGCAGTGCGCGGCACCCTCGAGACGGTCGCGAGCATCCGCGAACATCATCAGCAGCTCGCCGGCCAGGCCGGAGATGTCGTCGTCGGCCTCGATGGACGCCTGCGCGAACGCCTGCGCCTTGTGGACCGACACGGACGGCTGCCCGAACGTCGGGGTGTCGTCGGACACCTCGGTGAGCTGGGCGTCGAAGCTGGCGGTGATGCCAGCCGAGGTGATGCCCTGCCAGGACGTGTCGCCGGGACGGGTGAGGGTCACGACTCGGGAGATGGCACGCAGTGCGTTGCTCGATCCCGAGTTGGTGATGATGACCGTGGGGTCGAGGTGCGTCGGCACGAGGTAGTTGCCGTTGGCGTCGGTGAGGGTGGACATCGCGGTCCGCTCTTCCTCGTTGAGCTGCCAGGCGCGACCGGTGACGACCTTGGCCCAGCCCGACTCGTACTCGTCGGTTGCGCGGGCCAGCAGGCCACGTGCCCACTCGCGGTCGCCCTTGTGGCGCTTCACGAGCTTGCGGACATGGTCCATGTTCTCGGCGTCGTCGACCTTGCCCTCGAGGGAGCGGGTGACGGCGTCAGCGAGCTGCATCGGGGTTGCCGAGCGGTCGTTGAGGACGTCGGTGGTGTCCGGGGTGGAGATCACCTGCAGCGACGGCCGGCTGGCTCGCGCCTCGGTGCGCTCCTGGATCTTCACCAGCTCAGCCTCACGCTCGTCGAGCGCTTCGAGCTGCTCGTCGATGCCGGCGATCTCGGCCTGACGGGCCTCGACCTCGGCGCTGTCGGAGTCGGTCAGGGACCGCTCCTCGGTGATCGCCGCTGTGGCGACGGCCTCCATGGCCTCGAGGGCGGCGGACCGCTTCTCCTCGATCTTGCTGCGCTCCTGTCGGAGCAGTTCCAGAGCCTTCATGACTCCTCCTTGGGGGGTCGGGCCGCACGCTTGGCGGCGGCCACTGCGAGAACGGCACGCGGGTCGGCGCCGTTCGGTGACCTCGAGGTGTCCGAGCGGACTGCGTCGGGGGGTGGGGTTGAGGTGTCCGTGCGGACTGCGTCAACTCCGAGGTCTGCGAGCAGCTGGGATCGCTGCGAGTCGTTGAGGTCGGCGAGCAGGGAGCGCACGCCGACTGAGGTCGCTTCGTAGGCGGGGAACACGACCGGCCCCAGCTCGAACAGGTCGAGCTCACGGATCGTCCGGACGGGAACGTCGTCGTCGCCGGACTCGTCCCACTCCTCACGGGTCACCCGGAACCGGAACGACATGCCGTCGATTGCGCCGCCGGCGATCGCCTGACGGATCGGCTCCACCCTCGGGTTGTCGAACATGCGGGCACGGACGAACAGGCCGTGATCGTCCTCGGACAGCTTCTCGATGGCTGCGATCGGCACGGAGCCCGTGGCGATGTCGTGTCCGTGGTCGAACTGCATGACTGGCGTCCGCTCGCCGAGGGTGCGCTTGAACGCTCCCCGCTGGATGATCTCGTCGAACCGGCCCTCCCACGAGTCGATGCGGGTCGGCGAACCGAACACCGCGGCGTAGCCCTCGAGGGTGAACCCGTCGTCGTTCGACGCCCGGGCGGTGAAGGATGCGGCGCGAGTGAGCAGCGCCTTGGGTGCGTCAGGCATTGGGGGTCGCCTCCGATGTGGGGGGGATGTCGGCGGCAGGACTTCCCGGGATGCCGGGCTCGTCGAACTCGGCGCCGTCGAACGGCTCCTCGTCCTCCTGGGCTCGCACTTCGTTGATCGTGGACGTGCTGTTCCGCAACCTGCGGTCTTGGATCTCCGATCGGGTGATCGGGTCGACGCGCAGGAAGGCGTTCCGGTTGAACCGGGCGAACTGGGGGCGGGGCAGGAGACGGGTAAGGCCCTTCTCGATGCGGACCAGGCGGGACTCGAGCGAGTGCTTGAGGTAGGCAAGGTCGGCCTGCGACACGTTGGCGTAGGTGACGTTCTGGCCCGACGTCGCGGCGTACACCATCGACGGAGGCACCCGCCAGAAGCGACACGCCTCCTCGATGCAGAACCGCATCAGCTCGATGAACTGCGAGTCGTCCGGGTTGACGGTGATCGGCGTGTAGGTCCACCCGGAGCCCATCGCCGCCGGCTCCCGGTTGCCGCGCAGGGCGTTCATGAACGACCGCTTGGCGCCTTCGACCTGTTCCTTCGTGAGGGTCGGGTCCGGGTTGCTGAGGATCGCCGACGGCGCTGCGTTGTCGCCGAAGAACCGGCCGCCGAACTCCCGGGCAGCGACCGCCGTCCCGATCGTCGCCTGCGCCCGCTTGACCGGCGACTCGGCGAACGGCGAGCCTGCCCGCACCAGACGTCCGGGCAGGTGCCAGAGGTCGCCGTACGGCCACAGCTGCCGGTCCTCACCGAGCACCGCAACCGTCGGAACACCACGCTCCACACGCCGGTTCGTGACGATGCCAGCGTCGATCGGCTCGATCGACGTCGGCAACCCGCCGACCCCGTACGTGGTGATCTCCCCGAAGGCGTTCCCGTCGGTCTCCAACGAGTCAGAGATCTGGTACAGCCACACGTCCTGTTCGACCAGACCCGACGGCTGAGCGATCAGCGACGGAGCCGGCTCCAACGGCACCCGACGGTCGCCCGACTTGCGGACACCGTCCAGCGGCAGGGCCGAGATCGACCCCGCCAGCACATCCACACACGCCGCAGACGCAGCGTTCGTCAACGCCGTCGCCACCGACACCGCCGTCGGCGAGTACGGCAGAGTCGCCGACCACATCGCCGCGTACTGCGACAACGAGATGTCCCGCTCCTGCGTCTGCGGTTCGGCATCGCGGAGGAAGAGACCCATCAGCTCCCCTTCCGCTCGAGTAGCACGCCGACGGTCAGCGCGGCAGCACCACCGACAGCCAGACCGCATGTCACGCCGAGCGTGAACGCTGCGGCTACCAGGAGAAGCAGGCCGACGACCTGCCAGATCGTCGACAACACGGCCCCTCCGATCAGTACGCCCAGGAGGCCACTTGCTCAGGCGCCTCGACCGGCTTTCGCGCCGCCGAGACCGCCAACGTCAACGCCACCAGCGGCGAGATGTCGCCCGGCGACTTCCGCGACCACGCCCACGAATCCGACAACGGGCGGATCGCTGCGATCGCGACCGCAGCGTTCAGCACCGGCTGGTCCCGATGTCGGAACAGACCCTCCGACACGGCATCGGCAATCGCCCCACACGCCTGCGCCATGTCACGCGGCGTCGTCGACACCACCTCAACACCTCGGGCGACGAACTCATCGATCAGCGACCCGGCCGGCGACGCCGGATCGATGACCACACGGTTCGTCCGCTCCGACACCCAGTCCACGACACCCGCCGTGCCTGCCTCGTGGTACACGACCTCGCCGTGCAGGAACCCGTCGACTCGAGTGCCGGCCACAGCGACCGACGTCCACTTCCGATCCGGTGACGTGTCGATCGCCCACTCGACCGGATCGGTCGCCTGCGACCCAGGATCGGCCGCCTGCTCCCACGCGCCTTCGTCGAAGACGCCGAGCTCGTCGGCCTCCAACGGCCACACACCCATGCGCTCGCACAGGTACCCCTCCGGGGTCAGGTCGCCGTCCAGTTCTTCCTGGACCGTCTCGGACTGGATCCGCACCCCGTAGGCCGGGTTCACCCGGGCAATGGCTTCATGGTCAGCTGGGTCAACGTCTGGTTCGGACGCGAACTCCAGCCACGAAAGGCGGCCCGGTGTCTCCGACATCGCACGACGCCGCAACCGGCGCACCTGCGCCGACGCTTCGTCCGCCGCCGGCGGAGCGGAACCGCTGTAGATCAGCTTCGGGTTCGGCATCGCCGACAACGCCGGCACCGACGCCGAAGTCACCGCGGCGGGGAGGTCTTGGCACTCGTCGAAGATCACGCACGGGGCCGAGAAGCCACGACCGGACGACTTCGACCGGGCGATGAACTTCAACCGCTGCCCAGTGTGGAGCTCCAACCCCTCCTGGCCATTCACGTTCACGTACCGCTTCACCCGGCGATGCAACGACGGCGTGTTCTGCACCTTCGCCCGCAGTCGCAACCAACCCTCGAGCGCCGTCTTCACCTCATGCGCCGTGTG
>Ga0138256_10009210_pt1 | contig 10360 bp, 7 predicted proteins | sample KNB2016incub_MG_FD_105486 | JGI IMG/M metagenome (GOLD analysis project Ga0138256, IMG submission 105486) | Active sludge microbial communities from wastewater in Klosterneuburg, Austria - KNB2014incub_MG | ecosystem: Engineered > WWTP > Activated sludge > Unclassified | place: Austria... | reverse complement strand
TTTGCCTACCGCATCGAAGGCGAGCGCGCGAACGGCCTGCTGGTCGGCCGCTTCGTGACCATCGATGCAGATACCGAGGAATTGCGCGACGGCAAGCTCACGCTGGATGACGGTCGCGTCATCGCACTTGGGAATTCTTCCACGCCGGCGAGCAACTGATGGGCAGGGACCCCTGATTCGAGGCCCCGCCAGCACACAGATGGCCTGACCGCCATCCTGCGGGAAATGCTTTTTGGGATTTGTTCCGAGCATGTTCGCATTTTTCGCCAATCGGCGTACCATCGAACGTCCACACTTTGCTTGGGCTGCCTTTTGGCAGTGCGCAAACCAATCGGGGTTCCGGATTTGCTCTGTGCTTCCGGACCGCCCCGGGAATTTTCGGGGGACATCCATGGACTACGGACTGAAACGTCGAGCGGCGCTTTCGCTGGCCACGCTGTTCCTGTTGCTGGCTTCCTTCGCAGCCTCCGCGCAAACCTACGATTACTCCATCTATGTAGACGCCGATGCGCGGTCCGACACCGGCTGCGTGGAAGGCCCGGTAGCCGGCGCTGAAGTCCGCTTGCGCGTAACCGCCAGTGGCGGCCTGAGTCCGCAAGTCCAGCAGGTGAACCGGGCGCGCTGCGAAAGTGGCGTGTTCGCTGCCGAAAGCACGATCGGCGGCAATTATCCCGTGGGCCTCGACAACGGCACCTCCAGTGGCGACGTGATCGAACTGGAAAGCGAACTGTCGGGCTTGATCACGGGACCATCGCCGTCGCTGATCTTCTCGATTGTTTCGACCAGCGCAGCAGGCCAGGACACCTTGCTCGATACGAATGGCTCACCCATCGCCTTGGGCTTGCCGGCCATACCGATTCCGCTGCTTGGCATTCCCGCCCTGATCCTGCTGGCGGCGCTGGTCGGATTGATCGGCGCACGCGTGGCACGTCGCCGCGCCCTGTGGCATGTCGCTGCACTGGTCTTCCTGTTCAGCGGTGTCGCACTGGCGGCAAATTTCATCGTGGATGGCCAGGTGAATGACTGGAATGGCGTGTCGCCCCTGGCCACGGATCCGGCGGGCGATTCCAGCAGCGGCGAAAGCGCGATTGACCTGCTCGCGTTCTTTGCTGCAATCGAGAATGATCGGGTGTTCCTCAGGCTGGATGTCGCCAACCTGCAGAACAACGCACCGATTGCCGTGGCGGGTTCGGCCACCACCCTGGAAGACCAGCCAGTCACCGTCAATCTGGCAGGCACCGATACCGAAAACGATCCGCTGACGTTTGCCATCGCTGCGGCACCCGCCAATGGCACGCTCGCTGCAATCGTTCCAACCGGACCACAGTCGGCCACCGTGCAATACACGCCCAATGCCGATGCCAACGGCAGCGACAGCTTCACCTTTACCGTGGACGACGGCCAGGTGGTTTCTGCTCCCGGCACCATCAGCCTCACGATCACGCCGGTCAACGACGCGCCAAGCTTCGTCGCTGGCCCGGATCAGAACATACTTGAGGACGCCGGAGCGCAAACAATCAGTGCCTGGGCAACCGCACTATCGGTCGGTCCTGCCAACGAGTCCAGCCAAATCCTGGATTTCATCGTCAGCAACGACAACAACGCGTTGTTCAGCAGCCAGCCCGCGGTCTCGGCAAACGGCGCCTTGAGTTACACCGTGGCAGCCGATGCCAGCGGCACGGCGACGGTCAGTGTCAGTGCGCATGACAACGGTGGCACCGCGAACGGTGGCGTGGATACCAGCGCCGTGCAGACCTTCACCATCACCGTCGCCAGTGTCAACGACGCACCGACTTTCGTTGCCGGACCCGACATCTCGGTTGCCGAGAACGCACCTGCCCAGGCCATCAATCCATGGGCAACTGCAATATCCGCAGGTGCCGCCGACGAAGGTGGCCAGATCCTTGCGTTTACGGTCAGCAACGACAACAACGCCCTGTTCAGCGCACAGCCCTCGGTTTCGCCAGCGGGCGTGCTCAGCTTCACTCCGGCGCCCACGCTCAATGGCACGGCAACGGTGACCGTGACCCTGGTCGATGACGGCGGCACCGCGAACGGCGGCGTGGATACCTCGGCCGCGCAAACGTTCACGATCAGCGTGGTCGGCGTCAACGATCCGCCGAGCTTCACCGCGGGTCCGGATCAAACCGTGGCCGAAGACGCAGGAGCGCAGACGGTCGATCCCTGGGCGACCGCGATTTCCCCAGGTCCGCCGAATGAATCCGGCCAGACCGTCAGCTTCACCATCACCGGCAACACCAATGCGGCGCTGTTCAGCGCCGGCCCCGCAGTCTCTGCAAGCGGAGCCCTCACCTACACCCCCGCCGCCAATGCATCCGGGAACGCCAGCGTGACCCTGGTTGCGGTGGACAACGGCGGCACCGCCAACGGCGGCATCGACACCTCGCCCGCACAGACCTTCCAGATCACGGTGACCACGGTCAACGATCCGCCGGCACTCGATCTCAACGGCCCGGCGGCTGGCACCGATTTCGCGGCAACCTATACCGAAGGCGATCCGGCTGTGTCCATCGTCGATGCCGCCGCGCTCACCGTAGTCGACGTCGACAATGCAAGCTTGGCCAGCGCCTCCGTGACCATCGGCAACCTGCTCGACGGCACTTTCGAAAGCCTGAGCGTGGATACCACCGGGACAGCGGTCGTCGCCAACTACGACAATCTTACCGGCGTCCTCAGCCTGGCCGGTCCAGACAGCCTGGCCAATTTCCAGACCGTACTGCGCTCGCTCAGCTACCTCAATGGCTCGACTGCACCTAGCGAAACCGCGCGGCTGATCAATGTCGTAGTGAATGACGGCGCCATCGACAGCAACATCGCCATCAGTACCGTCACGGTAATCGGGGTCAACTCGATTCCGAGCTTTGCCGGTGGCGCACCGGTTGCCATCAACGAAGACGCCGGCGCGCAGGTCATTGCCAACTGGGCCACGGCGATCAACGACAACGACGGCGGTTTGCAGACGCTCAATTTCAGCGTGACCCAGACCACCGGGTCCCTGACCTTCAGCGCCGCGCCTGCCATTTCACCAACCGGCACCCTGACCTTCACCACGGCCGCAAATGCGTCGGGCAACGCCACCTTCGATGTCGTCTTGACCGACAGCGGCAGCACCAACAACACGAGTGCCGCGCAGACCCTGAGCATTACTGCGACCGCGGTCAACGACGCACCCAGTTTTGTCGTCGGCGCAAACCAGTCCGTGCTGGAAAACGCTGGTCCGCAGACGGTCAACCCGTGGGCGACCGCGCTCAGTGCCGGCCCTGCCGACGAAGCAGCGCAAACCCTCAGTTTCAACATCACCGGCAACGACAACCCGGGCCTGTTCACCTCCGGCCCGAGCGTCTCGTCGACGGGCGTATTGACCTACACGACGGCGCCTGACGCGAGCGGCGTCGCCAACATCACGCTCAACATCATGGACAACGGCGGCACCGCCAATGGCGGTGTGGATACCTCGGCCGCGCAGAGTTTCACCATCACGGTGAACAACGTGAATTCGGCACCCGTGTTCACCGTCGGCCCGGATCAAACCGTGAACGAGGACGCCGGCCCGCAATCGGTCAACCCGTGGGCCACAGGCATCGACGACGGCGATCCGACCGTCACCCAGGTGCTGACTTTCAATGTCACCAACAACACCAACCCGGGCCTGTTTGCCGCGGCTCCGACGATCAGTGCGGCCGGCGTTCTGAGCTTCACCCCGGCAGCCAACATCAGCGGCACGGCGACGATCACCCTGGTGCTGAGCGATGACGGCGGCACCGCGTTTGGCGGCGTCGACACCAGCGCGCCGCAGAACTTCAACATCACCGTGAATCCGGTGAACGATGCGCCGAGCTTCACGCCCGGTGCGGACCAGACCGTAAACGAGGACGCTGGCGCGCAAAGCGTGCCTGCATGGGCCAGTGCGATCAGTCCGGGTCCGGCCGACGAGGCCAGTCAGAGTCTGACTTTCAACGTCACCGGCAACTCCAATCCGGGCCTGTTCAGCAGCGCGCCGACGGTTTCGCCGACGGGTGACCTCAGCTACACCCCTGCGGCAAACGCCGCCGGCACGGCCACGATCACCCTGACCCTGACGGATAACGGCGGTACCGCAAACGGCGGCGTCGATACCAGCACGGCGCAGGCCTTCACCATCACCGTCATCGGCATCAACGACGCGCCAAGCTTTGTCGTCGGCTCGAACCAGAGCGTGAACGAGGATGCGGGTCCGCAGTCCATCAACCCCTGGATTACCGTCCTCGATGACGGTGACCCCGAGGTCGTGCAGGGCCTGACCTTCATCATCACTGCCAACGACAACCCCACGTTGTTCAGCACTGCACCGGCAGTCTCGGCAACCGGCGTGTTGAGCTTTACCCCTGCGCCCAACCTGTTCGGTGTCGCCAATCTGTCGCTGCGCCTGGTCGACAACGGCGGCACGGCCAATGGAGGTATCGACACGAGTGGCATCCAGAACTTCAGTATCACCGTGTTGCCGGTCAACGACCCGCCCACCGCAACGGTCAAATCGCATACCACGCATTCGGCGATCGAACTTCAAATCGATGCGGCCAGCGATACCGGCGAATTGCTTGAGGGGGCAGCCGATATCGACGATCCGATCGGCGACCTGAGTGCGCAAGTGGTTGCAGGCAGCGCCTTGCCCGCGGGTGCCGTGGCTACCGTGATCAACGCCAGCGATGGCAGCTTCCGCTACGACCCACCCGGCGGCTACAGCGGTGCCGGCAGCTTCCAGTTCCAGATCTGCGACGATGGCGTGCCCACCGCCCCACAACAATGCAGCGCGGCGACCACGGTCAGCTTCACGATCACCGGACCCGAGTTGTATTTCATCGACGACAGCGCGGCAGCGGGCGGTGACGGCGGCCTCAACGATCCGTTTGATTCGCTCGCCGACATTCCCGGCGGCCGCGGAAATGGCGATCGAATCTATGTGTTCAGCGGCACCTATGGCTCGGCACACACGCTCAATGCCGACGAACATCTGATCGGTCAAGGTCACAGCGGAAGTTCGTTCGCCCTGCTGGGTGTGGTGGCGGTAGTCAACGGCACGCTTGACGCGACGCCGCCACCGGGCGCAGCGCCCAGCATTGGCAACACCATCACGTTCGGCGGCAACAACGGCCTGCTGCGTGGCGTGGCAATCAATTCCGGCGCCAATCCCGGCACCAGCGCAGCCGCGGTGACTGGCATCACCGTGCTGGAATCCAGCGTCAACTCGGGCGCCACGGCCGTGAATTTCAATGGCACGGGTGCCAGCGCTGCCGGCGTAACGTTCACTTCGACCTCTTCCACGGCCGGCACCAACGGCATCGTGCTCAACAACCTGACGTCGGCGGGCGGAACCTTTGATTTCGGCAACGGCGCACTGAGCGGAAACAGCGGTGTGAGTTTCCTTGGTACCGGCACGCTGGCAACGGTGAATTACGCCGGGTCGATGACCAAGAGCAGCGACGGCAATCTGGTCGAGATCAGCGGTGCGGCGGCGGGTAGCGTGACACTGTCCGGCAACCTCAATTGCAGCAGCGCCTGCGACGGCATCGATGTGCTCAATCGCGGCGCTGGCACCATCACCTTCTCGGGCGCCACCAAAACCTTGAACACGAGCACCAGCACGGCGGTCAACCTCGACAACAACGACGCCGCGCAGATCCACTTCACAGGTGGCGGACTCGACATCGACACCACCAGCGGCACCGGCTTCAATGCCGTCAATGGTGCAGCCCAGGTCACCGTACAAGGTACCGGCAATATCATCGACAGTGTCAGCGCAACGGCCCTGAATGTGTCCAGCACGACCATCGGCACGCTTGGCCTGACGTTCCAGCGCATTTCCGCAGGCAACGCCACGGCGGCTGCCGATCCGGCCAGCGGCATCGTGCTCAATACCACCGGCACCAGCGCCGGCTTGAGCGTGACCGGCACCGGCAGCGCCGGTTCGGGCGGCACCATCCAGGCGACGACAAATGCGGGCATCGCTCTGACCGACACGCGCTCGATCAGTCTGGATCGCATGATTGTCCAGAATGGCGGTGATGATGGAATCCGCGGTGATCGCGTGAACGGCTTCGCGCTCGCGAATTCCACGGTCAGCAACAACGGCAATGCGCTGGACGAAGTCGGCCTGGATTTCGGCGATGGCGGAGGCGCCTACGCATCAGGCTTCGTCGGCGCCACCGGCAACATGAGCATCACCAGCACCGCAATCACCGGCAACTATCATCGCGGGGTGTTGATCCGCAACAAGGATACGGCGGCGCCGTTCGATCCGTTGACCGTCAGCATGAGCGGTGCGGGCTGCTCGGTCACCGGCTCCACGGACAACAACAACGACGATGGCGTGCTGGTGGAATCGGGCGAGTCTTCGGTGATTGCCGTCAGCGTCAGCGGATGCAGTTTTGCAGCCAACAAGGGCGATCATTTCCAGGCAGCGGCGTTGAACAGCGGCATGCTTTCGGTCGATTTCACCGGCAACACCATGATTGGCGGCCATCCGACCGCCCTCGGCCAGGGCGTCACCCTCAATGCAGCCACCGGCGTGCCGGGATATCTCGGAGATATCGACTACGACATCGATGGCAACACCAGCAACGGTTCCATTTCCAACGCGCACGCCGTCGTGATGGGAACCTCGGCGGCATCCGCGAGCATGGTCGGCCGGGTCCGCAACAACATCATCGGTACCGCCGGCGCCTTGCTCTCGTGTTCGAGCCAGGCCAACGGCATCTATGTCGATGCACGCGGCAATGCAACCCACACGGCGGCCGTGACCGACAACACCATGCGCCAATGCTTCGACCGTGGCATGTTGAGCGAAGCCGGCGACGGCGACAGCGTGCTCAACCTGACCGTGACCGGCAACATCAGCGATGAGCAATCGGCGGTCGCTGCACGTGAGTCCATCCAGACCAACCACGGCATCACCTCGACCAACGTGTTCGGCAATGTCGACAGCAACGCGGTGTGTGTGCAGCTCGGCGGTGCCGGCGCGCTCGCCAACATATTCAGCCACGGTGGCGCGGCGCCCGATGATTTCCGTTTGCGCAAGCGCCAGGAGGCCACCGTGCGATTGCCCGGTTATGCCGGCGGCACGGGCCAGGATGGCGTGTCCCTGGGCCAGGTCGTCGCCTTCATCCGTGGCCAGAACACCGGCAGCGCCGGCGAGCCGGGCAGTGCCTCGGCAAGTGGGGCCGGTGGTGGTTATACGAATGGGGCGGCTTGCCCAACGCCGCCCTGATGGGTGTCCGGTACGGTGGTGTCGACCGACGAGGCCGACGGCGCTCGTGCGAAGGCAGAGCTGGCACGGGAAGTGCTTCATGAAGTAGGGTGGCAACGGCGCAAACCGATCGCCACCCGCAGATCGACCGTTTGAACGCAGGGGGATTCCGTCATGGCAGAACCGTTTCTGTCCGAAATTCGCATCATGAGTTTCGTGTTTGCGCCACGCGGCTGGGCCTTGTGCAATGGGCAACTGTTGCCGATCAACCAGAACCAGGGGCTGTTTTCACTGCTGGGAACAACCTTCGGTGGCGATGGCCGCGTCAATTTCGCACTTCCGGATCTGCGTGGCCGCGCGCCCATTCATGTGGGAAGCGGACACACGCTCGGCGAGCGCGGCGGCGAGCCGGCGCACACCTTGTCGATCGCGGAAATGCCGACGCATGCGCATATGGCCATGGCCTCACCGAACAATGGAGACGTGCCCGCACCGGCGAATGCGGTCCTGGGCGCAGCACTGAACACCTACCGGTCGGCGGACAATCTGGTCGCGCTCAACCCGATTTCGTTGACGTCGGTTGGCGGCAGTCAGGCGCACCTCAACATGCAGCCGTTTCTGACCTTGTCGTTCAGCATCGCCCTTCAGGGCATCTTTCCGAGCCCGAACTAGGAGTCCCGACATGGCGCAACCTTACGTTGGCGAGATTCGCATGTTCGCCGGGAACTTCGCTCCGGCGGGCTGGATGTTCTGCGAAGGACAATTGCTGCCGATCTCCGAGAACGAAACCTTGTTCAATCTGATCGGGACAACCTATGGCGGCGACGGCCAATCGACCTTCGCCTTGCCGGACCTGCGCGGTCGCCTGCCCATCCATCAGGGCAACGGATTCATCCTGGCCGAAACCGGAGGCGCGGAGGAAATCACGCTCACGGTCCAGCAGATCCCTGCGCATACGCACCCGGTGCTGGCATCCACCGCACCTGCATCGTCGAATTCTCCGGTTGGCAACGTTGCTGCAGCACCGACCGCAATCAACCTGTACATCGAGGACAACGCCAATTCCAGCCTCAGCCCGCTTGCGGTGAGCGCCATCGGCGGAAGCCAGCCACACACCAACTTGCAACCCTATCTTTGCGTCAACTTCATCATTTCATTGTTCGGCATCTTCCCGTCTCCAACCTGAGGAAACTCCCATGGCCGATCCTTTTGTTGCCGAGATACGCATCTTCCCGTTCAACTTCGCACCCCAGGGTTGGGCCTGGTGCGATGGCCAGTTGCTGCCGCTGTCGCAAAACACGGCGCTTTTCTCGTTGCTGGGGACAACCTATGGCGGCAACGGCAAATCGAACTTTGCCTTGCCGAATCTGCAGGGCCGCGCGCCCATGCATCCGGGCCAAGGCCCGGGTCTGTCGCTGCACGATCTGGGCGAGACCGGCGGCGCGGAAACCGTCACCCTGCTTGAATCGGAGATTCCGTCGCACACGCACACGATGCAGGCCTCGTCGGATGACGGCGATCTGAAAGCACCGTCTTCCAACCGCTCACTGGCACGTTCGATCGGCGGCTTTGCCTACCAGTCGAACACCAGCAGCCTGCAGCCGATGTCCGCGCAGACCCTGGCTCCTGCGGGCGGCGACCAGCCGCACAACAATTTGATGCCTTACCTCACGTTCTATTTCAACATCGCCTTGCAAGGCGTATTCCCGCCGCGCGGGTGAGGAGCCACTCATGAAACGACGCGATTTTGTTGTGCACTCGGCCAGTCTGGCGCTGCTTGGCGCCATCCCCCTTGGTGCAACGGCGGCGCCAACTTCACGGCACGGAACCTTGCTGGAAAACCCGGAGGCCTGGGTTGGCACCTCGTTTCGGCTTGCGAATGGCAATCGCCTGCAACTGGTGAACGTGAAGCCGCTCGCCGACGACGGGCAAAGCACGCAGTATCGATTGCAGTTCCGTTCGCGCTCGGGTGCCATGCCTGAAGGTACGTATGCTCTGGATTGCGGTTGGTGCACGGAGCAGTTGTTCCTGCAACCGGGTATTGAGGGACCGGTCGCCTGTATCAACCGCCTGCTGCCCTTCAAGAACTGAACAAGGCACCCGCAAGCGAGGACTTTCGGCAAGGGGCGGTGAGCCCGGTCGAGCGAGGCATGATGGACGATCCCGGCACAGCGCAATACACGCTCGACCAGTTTGTGCCCTTGCTCGGCGAAATTTTCGAGATCATCGCCGAGACTTCCATCCCTGCGGTTCTCGTCGAAGCCACCGACTTGCGCGAAGTGCAAGGGCGAGGACAGCGCAGTCGACAGTTTTCGCTGGTCTGGCGCGGTCCACCCGGCGCACGCCTGGACCAGCGCATCTACACGCTAAGGCATGCGGCGCTGGGCGACCTGGATTTGTTCCTGGTCAGCATCGGACCGGACTCCGAAGGCATGCGCTACGAGGCTGTGTTCACGTGAAGGCGGTCGCGCCAGTGCGTGTGGATGACCCGCTGGAACTTCCCGTCGATCTCGCTTTGCGTGCGATGACCGAAACCGATCTGCCGTTCCTGGAACGGGTGTACGCCAGCACCCGTACCGTCGAACTGGCGCAGACCGACTGGAGCGAGGCGCAAAAGGCCGACTTCCTCGCCTTTCAGTTCCATGCCCAGCATCAGCACTACCAAACGCACTACCACGACGCGCAGTTTTACGTGGTCGAACGCGAAGCGATTCCAATCGGGCGACTGTACCTGCATTGGCGCAAGGACGAATTGCGCATCGTCGATATTGCGCTGTTGCCCGAATCGCGCGGACACGGCTTGGGGACGGCGATGCTGAGGACGCTGATGACTCGTGCCGCGAGCCTGGGAAAGTCGGTCAGCATCCATGTCGAACAGATGAACCCGGCGATGCGGTTGTACCTGCGCCTCGGCTTCCGGAGAATCGGCGAGCACGGCATCTATCATTTGATGGCGTGGGGCGACACGGGGCAATAAACGTTTCCACGCAGGACCAAGCAACGTCGCGTCATCCGCTTGCCGATTTCCGCAACGCCCCGCTCACCGTGAATCTGCCCCTCTGACCTTCTTGCCTGCGAGCACCAGGGCCATGATCAGGCCCACGCCCATGTGCACGA
>Ga0138256_10009208_pt1 | contig 10363 bp, 4 predicted proteins | sample KNB2016incub_MG_FD_105486 | JGI IMG/M metagenome (GOLD analysis project Ga0138256, IMG submission 105486) | Active sludge microbial communities from wastewater in Klosterneuburg, Austria - KNB2014incub_MG | ecosystem: Engineered > WWTP > Activated sludge > Unclassified | place: Austria... | reverse complement strand
CTGAATCTGCAACTATTGTTACATTAGTCGAAAACGTTACCGACGGGACGGGTCAATATGGATTTAGTGGTTCTATACTCCATAGCAATGGACATTTATATGTGGTAACTGAATCTTCTTATGATCTAGCAACATCAGATATGCAAACCTGGGATATTAACGGCACTGGCTCAATAACTCAAAAAACTGCAATCTCTACCGACAAAGACGACCAATATTATCCGCAAATGTATATTGATCAAAGTTCGAGCGAAATACGTGTTGCCTATATTGGTAAACGCGATGGAACTGATACTCTTGGAACAACAAACGGCGTTTATTACACTACTTCAACAGATGGTATGGCAAATTGGAGCGCGGGAGATTCCGCCTATTCTGCTACTTCATCAGATTGGAGAAACCTCTGGGTACCTCTTATGGGTCCACGATTCATAGCATTTTGGCGTGATATTTCATCGCAAGCTATTATGACAAATTATGACAATAGCATTGCGAATGTCGTACCAACAATTGCTCTAAATAGCCCAGCAGATGCATCGTCTGACACAGATACGACACCTACCCTAGACTTTACTGGTACAGATGCTGATGGTGACAGTATTGAATATAATGTGCAAGTTCATACAAGCAATACATTTGGACCAACGACAATAACTAAATCGGATCTTACATCTAACTCGGGCACTAGCGCAACTTCTTTTACCACGGCAAGCATTACTCCAACTTCAAATAGGTTGATTCTTTTGGCTGTCGCTAGTCGCGTGTCGGGTGGTGGAAATAATGTGCCTACAGCAACCGGAAACGGTCTCACATGGCAATTAGTAAAAACCGTGAAAGAAGCAGCAAGCTGGAACATGATAACCCTTTTCCGTGCAATGGGTAGCTCTCCAAGCACAGGAGCTATAACAATTGATTTTAATGCCCAAACACAACTCTCGGCAATTTGGTCTGTGACAGAGTATGCAGGTATTGATACTTCGGGCATAAACGGTTCTGGTGCTATTGTACAAAATGCCACTAATACTGGTGTAGCCGTTACATCACTCACAGCAACACTTGCAGCTTTTTCAAGTACCGGTAATGCCACATATGGTGTAATGGTCTCAGAAGTAAACTCGGCAATTACCCAGGGATCAGGGTTTACCGAAATACATGAGACAAACATAACAGACAACTCACTCGAGTCTGAATGGAGAAACGATAATGATACAACTGTTGATTGGAGCTGGACACCTACAGCAAGAGTTGCAGGAATAGGTATAGAAATTGCAGCGGCTACATCGCCGTTGCTGAATAAGCTTTCGGTTACACCAGACACAGGATTCGTAAATCCAGACACTGGTGGAGACACACACCCCTTTAATACGGGCGAAAACATACAGTTCACTGTCCAGGCAGGCGACGCACTATCTGCTGGGACCTATTATTGGAGGGTACGAGCAGCTGATCCAGCAGGAACAAATACATATGGACTATGGTCAGCAACAAGGAGTTTTACAATAACTGCTGCTAGCCCAACTCTTGACCAAGTAATGAGGCATGGAAAATGGTTCTCAAGTGGTGTCGAGCAAGGCTTTACCTTCTAATTATTTGCCTTGACTTCTCATACCCCACTTACTACAATCATTTCATGGCAAAAGAAGTACAACAAACTCCCCCATCTCTCGCGCATAAATTTTTAACAGTATCTATTGTCTTGATTATCATATGCGCGATGACAAGTTCGATTGTATTTTTTTATCTCTACAGAAAAGAAGCACAAAAATCTAAAGCCCCCAAAGATGATTCGGTACAAATTTTAAAAGACGTAGGAAAGCTCATGGATCTTCCACTCGATGAAACCCCCACCATTGCAACGGTACAAGACAAAACTAAATTAGAAAATCAACCACTGCTCAAAAAAGCAGAAAATGGCGATCGTATTATCATTTATACCAATGCAAAAAAGGCAATTTTATATCGACCATCTACAAAAAAAATTATTGATGTGGTACCAATAAACACCGTATCACCAGCACCAACAGAATCACTCACGCCAGTACAAAATACACCTGCAGCTGCTTCGCCATCTGCACTACTCTCGCCGACTGCAGCTAAACAAGTCGATGCAATTATTCTTAACGGCACAGAAAAAGTAGGTCTTACGAACAAAGTAGAAACACAACTACTAGCTTCTTTTCCTGAGGTTAAGGTCATAGATAAAGACAATGCAAAAAAAAGAGATTATGATAAAACTCTTGTCGTCGTCATAAACCCTGCGGTTAAAACACAAGCAGAAAACATAGCAAAATCACTTGGAGCCGAGCTACAAAGTCTTCCACAAGATGAAGGTGCAGCAGGTTCAAGTGCAGATATTGTTATTATCGCAGGCAAAGACAGAATTTAATTCTCTAGCAAGTCAGAAATAACTAACTCACCAAGTTTTTCTTCAGGAATCCAAAGATTTGGCAAGCTATACATTTCATTCCATCCAATGCGCATGATTAAGGCTTTTGATATACCTGCGTTGGTTAAAGCTTGTAGTGCTTCTTCTCCCGAAGTAGATGCACTACTGTATGGCAATAAAACCACCCTATCATATCTCTTTATCTGCTTGTTCACGGCATCTACAAAGTTCTTTTCTTCTGCCTTGTTCTTTTCGTACGGATACGGAATATTTACCGTATTTTTATACCTCATCGATGAATAGTCTTTCTTGCTTCGCATATCTACAAGCATTATCTTTTCTTTATTTCCTTCTTTGAGCGCCTTCATTGTCGAGTATGGATCAGCATACTGAAATTGAGTTGCCTTTTTTGAAGGCTGTATATTTGTCAGAGCAGGCAACTTGATGTGAAAAGACCTATTCTCATTTACCGCAATAACTACTACCGATGTAACTATGCATGTTGCACCAAAAAAAAACAGAAATCTTAAAGGAGCATGTGGCCGGTTATTTTTTACTCTTTTGTTTTTCATAAATATTTATTCATATCGCAATGCGTTAAGCGCAGAGGTGCGTCTCGCTCGTCGTGCAGGATAAAGCCCTGTTAAAATACCAACGATAAATGATATTAACAGTATAAACAATACAAATGAAACTGGAATGTATGCAACTTGAAGGTATCCCAGACCCTGTGTAATCGAGAATAACGAGATGGCTAGAGATGTAAGCTGTCCTAGGACAAATCCAAAGAAAATACCACATATTCCACCCGCGAATCCCATAATCATAGCCTCAGCTAAAAACAGATCTTGAATTTCTTCTGAAACCATTCCTATTACTTTCATACCTCCAATTTCGCGCGTTCGTTCAAGAAGCGATACAGTGAGGGTATTGAACATGCCTAATGATGCAACCGCCAAGGCAATAAGACCAATCGAAGCAAGAACGAGGCGTAGGTTTCTAAATAACCCCTCTATCTGTGCTACCGTGTCTCCAGATGAGGCGGTAGTATAGCCAAAGGTTTCAATCTCAGTTCGAATCTTTGCTGCGGAATTTTTATCCTTCATAACAACTTTGAGTTGAGAATAGTTCTTTATACCAAGCTTTGACAAATCATCAAAGGGGATATAAAAGAACTGCTCTTCGTTATTATCTACCAAGCCGACGATTTTATATGATTCTTCTTTTGTAAATCGTCTCCCTTCTATATCAGGGCGCAAAGCCTTAACCAGAATAAAAGAAACTTTAAATTGTGATCCGATTGCTTTTGCCTCAGTTAGACCAAGTAATCTTAACAATCCAGTAGATATTATTGCTTCGCCAGATGGTTTTTTGCTAAATTCTATTTCTTCAGCTGCTTTTTTTATAGCTCCCGACTGAGACGCTGACGTAAGTCGAACAAATTCAATACCAGCCGAGTCTGTAGATACAATCTCAGTACCATATGCGGGTTTTGCTGACCCTGTTGCAACCACACCGGAATTTGCAAGTGCCGCACTTGCCGTCGATTCTCCTAGTACTGCGGCAAATTGTTCGACATTGCCAAGATCCTGAATATATTTTCTTTGCATACATCCATATTCCCATGTTTGATATCCATTTTCACCAATCTGGGGAATAATTTCTCCATCGAAATCCTTATTAAAGAGAGGTATTTTTCCGTGTACCCACATACCCAAATACTCCTCCCGCTTCTCATCATATGCATTTCGTCCATACTCATCATATGGAACATACGATGATCCCCACATTCGCTGACCCTTAAACCCTCCTTCAAGACGAGTTGTATATCCAATAATATCTGCGTTCACCTCGCACGTAGCTCTCACAGCTACAGCCTCACCAGGAATAATGTTGAAGTAAATTATCTGATTATCTACAGGCTTACTGTATGTGGCATGAATAAGCTCTGTAGAAGCACCTGCAACATCACCCTCCTCTTCAATATATGATTGCTTTGTGAGATTTGTAAAACCCTTCCCCTTTTTGAGTTTTACCTGTGCAATATCCATGTAGTCTTGACTTGCTCCGTATACCAAAACATCTGCTTTTGCTTTATTAAAATTAACTCTCCCCACAAACGATACAAGCGGAATAATCTTCTCGATCGCTGGGTTCTTTGCAATTTTTTTCACAATAGAATTATTTATTCTCAATGCCGTATTTCGACTTGAAGAAACATCAATAATTTTTAGCTCGTTAAGCGAAGCAACCTGACTAATAACGAGCCGTTCAATACCATATCCAAGCGAGAGTAGGTACACAATAATACCAACACCAACCGCCATACCCATAACAGTTATTAGCGTTCTACTTTTTCGTGTTTGTAAATTTTGAAAAGCTAAATATATTAGGTACGATTGTCGAACTTGAAATGGACGCAACTCCTCGAGACGTTGAATTATAAGACCCATCGGCTTCCCTATCAATTTCCCAACTATCTTTCCGAGTATGAGAAATAATCGACCCAAAAGTGGGATTTTAATAAGTACCGAGTAAACACGAATTATTGAAAAGTGGACCAATACGATAAAGAAGGTTATGAATGCTAAGACAATTTTTATATGGCGCGGAATAGAAACGATCGTACGTTTTAGTATACTTATCCATTGAACTGGATTTAGCCCTTTTGTAATAAAAAGCTTGAAAATATGTAGTAGTTTTTCCTTCATAATTGCAATTTCTTTAGATAATCCGGGCTTCGTAAATCAACTGTTTTCCCTTCTTTTCCTTCATTAGCAGCATTGTTCTGATCTACTTTCTTTACCCTCTTCTTTGGGGCATATATCTCGACCACATTCCCGTCCAATACATGAATAAGCTTGGTCGCATATTTGAGATAATCTAGATCGTGTGTAATCATTACGATTGTAATTCCTTTTGCATTAATATCTAAAAATGTTTGCATAAGATTGAGACCAGATACTGTATCAAGATTTCCCGTTGGCTCATCAGCAACCATAAGGAGCGGATCAATAACCATTGCTCGGGCAAGACTAATCTTTTGCTGTTGTCCTGAACTTAGTTCTGTTGGTCGATGAGATGCCCAGTTTTCCATTCCGACCATTTTTAATACTGCTTCTCCTTTTTCTTGAATCATTTGAGTATTGTAATCAAGTAGATTTAAGGCGAATGTGACATTGTCTCGTACATTTAAAGAATTAATCCACAATGCTTGTTGATAAATCATACCAACACGATGACGTCTATAGATAGCTCGCTCATCTTCAGTCATCGCATAAAAATCTTTTCCTTCTATGGTAATATTTCCAGTAGTTGGAGCTTCGAGACCTAGAAGTGCGTGTAATAATGTCGATTTTCCTGATCCTGAAGGCCCAAAAATTATTGCGAAATCTCCTTTTTCTATTTCGAGATTTATCTCTTTTAGAACCTGCACGTCTTCTTCGCCAACAGTAAATGTTTTTGTAATGTTTGTTGCTTTAATAAATATGTCTGTCATGTTATTTTGCAAATCGCTTTAAGAAGCCAAATGTTGCTGATAATTTATTTATAACGAGATTCAATACGTCTTTTGTTGCACTTGGTGTAACTATAACAGTATCAAATGATGCACCATTATTTCCAACTTTATCTTTTGATAATGCGCGCATCTGATATATTTGGGCAGGCTGCGCGCCCGAAACTGTTGCGCAGTGGTTTAGGGTGAGATTTGTGTCTTCTTGAGTTGTTGAGCCATATGTCGTCGAAGTCCCTAGGTTATATTCAACCTGCGTACTCGCTGGCTCGTCAGTGTCCCAACATACAACAATTTGAGCTTTCGCCACATCTCCAATCCCAACTATTGTGCTTTCAACAGTTAGATTGATAATTTCTGGTGCCCTCAAATCTGCTGCAGTTTTAACTTTAAGTGTGTCTGCAATGGCTTCATTTCCGGCGACGTCAGTACCCTTGACAACGATTGTATAATCAGTTTCATCATTCAAGTCACCAAGAATCAGCTCATGATCGAGCGATCTTGTGAGATTGATTTTGTCTTTTGCCTGCTCGGGCTTTGCATTTGGATAATACGTCACGATCGTAGATATTTCTGTATTAGACGTCCAAATAAGACGTACAGTTGCCGTTGGCAAACCAGCAACTTGCTGAAGCTTTATATTGGTAATTTTAGGAACTGGTAAAGTTTGGAAGGTCTTGTCTTCACCATTATACGTATTACCCTCATCGTCTTCGGCTACTATGCGCATATGATATAGGGTGTCCTGTTCGAGATCTATTAGCTTGGTTGGGTATACTCCCCCTGCTTTTGATACTGGAATTGTGACCGTTCCTCCATAGGCGGTAGTTGGACCATACTGAAGTGTTGCTTCGGTTGCATAGGTAATATTTGCAGTAACATAGGCAGAAGATATACTCACATCCGTTACTTTAACGTCTGCCACATTGGGTGCTGCATTTGTAGAGAATGAAAATTCGCTTGATGATGATGTGTTACCATCTTCGTCAGACCATAGAACTTTATAGTAGTAGGTTACTCCCGGATCTAATTCTTTCAGACTAACCTCATGCGCCGTTACTTGTGTCGAAGAACCTACTTCCTCACCATAGGTTCCAGATGTTTTCCCATACTTAACAAAAGAACTTGAAGTTCTGTTTGTTGACCATGCGATTTTTGCACTTCGTGTTTTTACTGATGCCGAAGGACTTGCTGTAAGTGATGGCGCAGCTTCCCAACGTCCATCAGGATACATAGTTACTGTGTCACTAGGAGCAGAACAATTACCTGTTGAGTCACATGCTTTTGCACAGTAGTAATAGTCTTGTTGGGACAAACTTGAGTTTACATACGATGCCTCATTCGTTGTACCAATAAGTGTAAAGCCCGTCATGCTCGTTGCACATACGGCATCTGCTGTTGTCGATCGATATAACTTATAGTTTGCGATGCCTGAACCTGTTGCCGCTGGCGCATTCCACGTAATTGCAAGCTTCCACGACTCTGTTGATTTGTCGGAGACATCGGCCATTTCTATATCTGTTGGAATACCGGGTGCAGATGTATCTGCAGTAAAAGCCACAGATCCATAGACATCATAATCAATGTTACCTGCCTCATCTTTTGCAACAATATAGAATGTGTTTTCTCCCGCTTGTGTTGCATAGGCCCCTGCAGCTAAATAGGTTACAGAGAGCCCAACTTGATTTACATTATTAGCCGTTGGCAATGCATTTATCGAATAATAGTAGCGAAGATTTTCTTGTGCACCCGAGAAGGTTGATGGCGGATCCCAGCTAAATGCAAACTCATTTACAGTATTTGTGCTTGGGTCGGCCTCAATATTTTGTGGTGCGCTTGGCGCAGTTGAGCTGTAATAATATGACGCATTAACATATGACGATGCAAAATTTGCAGCCGTATCTTTTGCGCGAACATAAAACGTGTTTGCACCTGATTGATAGGCAGCAATATCAGTTATGGTTGTTGATGCCGTACAGGTTTCTACCGCACCAACAGCCCCAGTCTTATAGCAGTATGTTGCTATTCCAGAGTCAGCATCCGAACCAGCATTCCATGAAAAATCAAAACTGTTGGTTGCGGAATATCCAGGCGGATCTGAAGTTACCGTTGTAGGATTTGTTGGCACTGTTGTATCCAATTTATAAATAAATGGCTGCCATGTAGTCGCGGCGACATTGCCCGCATCATCTTTTGTTTTTATTCGCAGATAGTACGTTGAACCAGACACCAGGCTCGAAGCTGTAAATGCTGTTGTTGATTGCAGAGCTCCATCAGTCACTGGGTCCGCACTACTATTTGTGCCAAAATATACGTAATACCCAGCAACTCCTGCACCACCAGAACTATCAGTCGCACCACCGACCGCATCGGCATCTGGCCAGTCAAAGTTTGGTGCGGTATGCGCATACCAGGTATTTGTTGTGATTGGTGTTACCTGACCTGAGGTTGAGTATGAAGATAAAGATGTTGGATTTGTCGGAGCACTTGAATCGGTGTAATAATTAACTGTATATGAATCAATCACGTCCGTATACAATCCGTCACCAGAAGTTAAATCAAATCGAACCTGGAGATATCTGTTATCGGGAGATTTTATTTCAAAGTAACTTGTTGTTCCATTCGATTTTGTACTCGCAGCTGCAGTCCATGCCGACCATGCTGCATTGTCAGCAGAAGAACGCGTATATGGTGTCAAAGTTGTTCCAGAAGATGCTTCGGTAAAATTAACAGAGAGATTACCAAATTTATATACAGTTGTATAATCGTGAACTTGCGAAATATAATTTCCTGTTTTTTGGAAGGAGGTTGAAGCTGTTTCCATTACAAATGAATATAATCCGTCTGTAAAAGTATTAGTTCCCGCTGAGCCCGCAATCGAATACATACGCCCACTAGCAGAATCACCAGCAGCACCAGCATTATAATTTGCCACCGAATTATCAATAGCTGTCCATGAATTTCCAGAAATCGAATATTTATAACATACGGCCGTATTTCCTCCCCTGCAAACTATGAATGAATTACTATCACCTCCATCTACTGCAAATCCGTCCGTACTTACTGTTCCAGTTACAGCAGTCATGGTTGACCAGGAATCCCCGGCAACACTATAGCGATAAAAAGTAGTTGTAGCTAGGCCACGAGCAGTATATATGTATCCTGATTTATAGATAAGATCTGAACCCGTTCCAAGCGAAGCTGTTACAACTGCCATTGTTGACCAACGCGCACCTGGCGAACCTTGCGTATCGTATCTATAAAAACTTGTGGTAGATCCGCCTCGTGCATAGTAGATATATTGTGAACCATCGTATATAAGACTTGCTCCCGATCCCGGTGCGGCAGGTAACACATCAGTAGTAATTTCTGACCATGTGTCAGTTGCAATATCATATTGGTAAAATCCCGTATTACTTGTCTGTCCAACTGCGTATATTTTGCCATTAGTGCTGTCGTATACGAGTTCGCTTCCTGTTGAAAAGGCTGTTGGAGAATCAGCCAAACTTAAGACTGATCCAGATGAGGCATCATATCGAATAAACATTGTATCAACACTTCCTCTTGCGATGTAATAATACGTGCTATCGCCCTTAACCATATCAGAACCAGTTGTGAACGTAAAATAATCGGTTCCCCTAAAAAAGCTTCCATATAGTCCAAGAGTTGGAATAAGCCATGCATTCGTTGCGGTGTCATATGTATAAATATTTTGTGTGTTGTTTCCTCTAATTGCATATAATTTACCGTTAATATCTTTTAAGTCTGCTCCTTGTCCAAATGTAGCTGGGGCTTCATTAAGCTCTGACCATACCTCAGTTCCAATATCGTACTTATACAGTGATGTTTTATTATTTCCTGCAACATAATATATTGCCTCCTGTGAACTCACATATGCTATCGAACCATCATTTTGAGCTACTATTGGTAAAGCAGGTAGAAGTGTCCACGAGTTACTGGAAATCGAATACTTTGAAAATCCCGAGTATCCTCCACCTTGCGCAGCAAAAATAGTATCCCCCCCATCATACGCAAGATCACCGCCCTGATACATTGCATTCAAAATGTCGAATGAAACGTTAGTCAATGTGTCCCACGAATCAGTCTGCGTATCATATCTAAAAAATGCATCATCGTTTAAACCTCGAGAGACATATATGTAGCGCGAGCCATCATATTTTGCTGAGCTACCTCCAGCCATGGTGAGTGGTGCATCTGCGGCCGCCGCATCATCCCATGTATTATTTGCTATATCATAACGCCAAAAGGATGCTGTGCTCGTACCTCGAGCTCCATATAAATATCCTGATGGACCCTCTACGACCCATCCATAATTAACCGTACCTGGGGCTACGGCCAGAGTTGCCCACACATCAGTAGCAATGTCATAGCTATAAAATGTTGTTGTAGCCTGACCTCTAAAGGTATATAGCCTATTTGAAGAAGAAACATGTGCCCAATTT
>Ga0138256_10009204_pt1 | contig 10365 bp, 7 predicted proteins | sample KNB2016incub_MG_FD_105486 | JGI IMG/M metagenome (GOLD analysis project Ga0138256, IMG submission 105486) | Active sludge microbial communities from wastewater in Klosterneuburg, Austria - KNB2014incub_MG | ecosystem: Engineered > WWTP > Activated sludge > Unclassified | place: Austria... | reverse complement strand
GACGATCGCCGCGCCGGTATCTCCGCCGCGCAGCACTGCCTCGCGGCTATCGAGCCGCAACTTCGCTTCCTGGGTCTCTGCGCCGTGACACTCCAGGCACTTCTCGACGAGGACCGGCCGCACGCTCGTTTCGAAGAGCTGCAGCCCAACTTCGTCGTCGGCCCGCAAGCCGCTCGCCACGAAGAGCAGCAAGCTCGCGCAGATCCAGCGGAGGGGATGTCCACCGAGTTTCGTCATCGCGTCCCTTTCGCTGGTTGCTGAATTGTCGTACCGAAGCGACTTACGCTGTGACTGTGCCATACGCCCAGGCAAGATGCAACTCTCGCCACCGTCCACCGGCTAGTTTAAGCTACTCCGCATCCGCTTGCCGCTACCAATTGCGGCTCCCCTTCGCAAAGGCCCTCCGATGTTTACGCAACACCTTACTCGCCTGGCGGGCGTTCCGCTTCTCTTCTTCCTCACATCGCTGGCAGTCGCGCAAACGCCGGCGACGAAAGCGCCCGCAGCCAAGAAGCCGGAAACGAAAGCCAAGTCGTTGAAAGAACTCGATCCGGTTGCCAAGCTTGCCGCAAAGCTCGAACCCACCAAGAAGCTGGTCTATAAGACCGTCGGCGATCGCAAGCTATCGATGCACGTGTTCGAGCCCACGGGCTGGAAAACGAGCGACAAGCGTCCGTGCTTCCTCACAATTCATGTTGGTGGTTGGGCTGGCGGCGAACCCAGGCGGATGTATCCGTTCGCCGCTCACTTCGCCCAATTGGGCATGGTCGGCATCAGCTTGGAATATCGCCTGATCAACAAGCAGGCTGGGACGACACCGTTTGAATGCGTGAAGGATGGGCGCTCGGCCGTTCGCTATTTGAAGTCGCAGGCGGCTGAACTGGGGATCGACCCGGGCAAGATCATCGTCAGCGGAGGATCAGCCGGCGGTCACGTCGCCGCGGCCACGGCGCTCTTCAGCGGCATTGACGAAGCCGACGAAGACACCAAGGTCTCAGCGACGCCTGCCGCACTCGTGCTGCTCTATCCTGTGATCGATACTTCCAAGGAAGGCTACGGCAACGCGAAGTGTGGCGATCGGTGGAAGGAGATTTCACCCGTCCATCAGGTTCGTCAAGATCTGCCGCCGACGATCGTCTTTCATGGCACCGGCGATACCGTCACGCCGTTTGCTGGAGCCAAGGCCTTTGACGAGGCGATGCACAAGGCTGGCAATCGCTGCGAACTTGATGTCAATGACGGTGGCAAGCACGGTTATTTGATGTTCGAAGACAAGCTCTATCGAGAGACTCTCGCCAAGACCGAAGCATTTTTGAAATCCCTGTCGCTGTTGCCGTGAAAAGGTTCTGACCATGCTGTTGAAAGATCGAATCTGCCTCGTGACCGGCGCGGGGCGGGGCATTGGTCGCGCGATTGCCGTAGCCCTGGCGCGAGAAGGTGCGAAGGTCGCCATCACCGCGCGATCGATCAATGAATTGGCAGAGACCGGCGCAGAGATTCGTGCGGCCGGAGCGGAAGCCTTATCGATTGTGGCCGATCTGGAAGACTCTACTGCACCCGCGCGAGTCATTCAGCACGTTCGCGAAACCTGGGGGCCGGTGCAAGTGCTCGTGAACAACGCCGGCATCGGCAGCAGTGCCGATCCGCAGCCTGTGGTCAGTTTCGACGATGCCTTTTGGGAACGGACGCTGCGGATCAATCTCACGGCGCCGTATCTGCTCTGCAAACAGGTGCTGCCCGAGATGCAACTGGCTCGCGCGGGGCGAATCATCTTTGTGGCTTCGATCAACGGCAAGATCGGCAGTTTGCACGGCGCTGCCTATGCCGCGAGCAAACATGGTGTGCTCGGTCTGATGCGTACCCTCGCGCTGGAGGTTGTGCAGGACGGTATTACCGTCAACGCAATCTGTCCTGGCCCCGTTCACACGGCAATGAACGACAAGCGAATCGCCTACGATGCTGGTCGCCGCGGCTTGAGCGTCGAACAGATCGCGGCCAGCACCACGCCGATGGGGCGTCGCCTTGAACCGGAAGAGATCGCGCCGCTCGCCGTCTATCTCGCCAGCGAAGGCTCGCGTGGAATGACCGGCCAGGCACTCAATGTCGATGGTGGCGTATTGATGTCGGGCTAACTAAGGCTCGCTTTGATGCCCGCGCACTCCCTGGCGGTTCCTTGTCGATGCATCGCCAACGTTGGGGAAGTTTTCTAGGGAGGAGTTACTTCTTCTCTTGAGCCAGTGGATCGAACTCTCTGCCGAGCTTCTTATAAACCGTAGCGAGACCGGCGAGTTCGGTTTTCACCCGTTCACTGGGTTCTGCGAATCGCACCGGACGTGGTGCGACCAACGTGGACATTTGCGCGATGTCGGCGGTTTCCAGCAAGCCGAAGCAGAACTGCTCCGGGGTCTTGTCGACCTGACCACCGTTTTCGATCACTTCCTTGAGCGAGCCCAAAGAACCCTTCAACTCGATGGCGTCAATGTTCTTCTCGTCGGTGGCTGCGGCGGCGAGCGCGATGAGACTGGTGCGCGGACCAACGGCTGCGATGCGAACATTCTTGACTTTCATCTCGTTCTTCAAGAATGATGCAGCCGTTTGCAATTGCGCGGCCTGCACGCCCAGCGGGCGCTCGCCGACGCTCGACATCAAAATGGCAAACAGCCAATTCTTGTTCTTGACCTTGGCTTCGCCAAAATAGAACGGATCTATCGCGAGCACGCTCCAGTCATCGGCCAGTGCCGCACGGACTTGTTCTGCAGCATCGGCCCGGCCGGCGTCAGCCAACACGATCGTGGCTCCTTTCGAGGCGGCCAGTTCTTTCGTTCGCAACAAAATTGCTGGAACCGTCCAACCATCATTCACTTTCAACTGGTATCGCTGGACTTTCACGTTGCCGATCGTCACTTCTCCCCCGGTGGCTTCTGCTTTGGAAAGCTTCGATTTGGGCAAGTGCAACGCCTTTGATACTTGCTCGCGCGTCGGCTGACCGCGCGGCAGTGACTTCGCCAGTTGCAAGGCCAATTGCTGCAAATCGAGATTGTCTTCCGGCAACTCCACCTGCAATTCTTCACCCTTCTTCACTTCGGCAGCACATCCGATTTCGGTCGCCGAATAAGTGCTATCTGCTTCGAACCAATGCTGTCCGATGACCTTGTACAGTGCTTCGCGGTTGTCTTGTTCGAAGTTGTGATTCCCCGGATCGTAGTTGATGTGGGAGTGCAAGTTCGTCGGCTTGCCCAGCAGTTGATACACGGGGCGCGAGGCTTCCATGAGGGGCGGTAGCGCGTGCGGAGCCGCGAAACAACAGTTGTCCTTTTCGTTGAACGTGAGAAGTGCCACGCGCGGCGCAAGCATCGCGGTCAGGTGGGCATAGTCGCCGTTCGCGGCCAGATCGACGGGCGTTTGTTCGGAATCGCCCAGGTCGGAATAATGTTGAATGCGCGTCATAAAGCTCGAGTATCCCGCGACAGGGTTCGAGAGCGTGACACGCGAATCGAGTGACGTGAAAAAAATCGTCTGCCAACCACCACCCGAGAGGCCGGCCACACCGACGCGCGTAGCATCGACATTCTCTTGCGAGAGGAGAATATCCAGCCCGCGCTTCATCGCCAGGTAATGCGTCGCCACGCCACTCGTGCCGCACAGGTCAAGCTGATTGATCTTGGTGTGCGTAAAGCCCGGCGTCCGTAATTGCCCCATCCCCATCCATTCGAGATTCATCACCAGGATGCCACGCTTGGCCATGTTGATGCAGCGAATCTGCTTGTACTTGGCAGCCTTGCCGGCACTGTCGTGGCCATTGACGTTCAGGAAGACGGGCAATTTTCTCGGCGACTTCGTAGGCACATAGACGACGGCGGGAACCCACATTCCGGGGACCGCTTCAAATCGCAGCTTGCGAATCGAGTAGCCTTCGCCCCCTTCGATCGTCTCTTGCCATTCGATCTTGCCCTGGTAATTTCGCCACTCAGAAGCAGCGCCGCGGAACACCACGTTCTGAAACACATTCTCGCGCACGCCAGCGATGTACTTTTGCCAGGCTTCAGCCGAGGCTCGCTCCGGCGCGTCCGCAGCAGGGAACTTCAGCACACGAGCCTCGCAGAAGGCTTCCACCTCCCGCTGGGTAGTTGTATCGCTCAGGATCGGCTCGGCGAGCGTTGCTTGGATCGACTCAACGCTTGGCAACTCTTTTTCCTGCGCGAAGAGCGCGGGAGGAAGCACGATCAAAATCGCTAGAAGCATTGCGAACAGGCGCATGACAGAATCTCTCGGTGGGAGGACGAGCAAGGCGGGATGCGAACACTCTCGGAGTCCGGATGATATCGATCTCGCGCGCTGAGAGCAAATATTGGCGAGCTACGGGTGGCAACACGACTTGCCCGCGCCCTGCTTCTTGGGCGACGGGGGCACGTCGTTCGCTGGGTTCTGCGAGAAAAAGCCGCTGGGCTTGAGCAGAAAACCGATGTAAGCCGTGGGCATCACCGGATAATCCTCGGCCCGCGGAATGTGCGTGTGGCCGAAGGTGTACCAGAAGACCACGTCCGTATTCGCGATCGGCCGGTTTTGCTCGGTCCAGCGAATGAGGCCATCGCCGCCGCTGCTTTGATTCGGGTAGTCGCCCGCACCATAGTTCTCGCGCTCGTGGAAGGGCGTCACCCAGACGTGGCTTTCGACAAACCCCGCTCGCATGCGCCACCACGCATTTTTCGAAGCGAGCGGAAAGGCATTGTCCCCCGGAAAGAACTTGTAGCCGACGGGATCGCCCACGCTGTTGAGCGATTGTTCGTTCACAATCCGCCACGTGCGGCATGTTTCGAGATTCAAATGGGCGCGGGCCTGAGACTCCGTTTGCAGCTTCGTCGCCTTGGCATAAAAAGCATTCTCAAACGGATTGGTCTCGCCCAGTTCATCGGACACAGCATCGACTTGGAGCACCGTGTTCGGCATGCCGTCCAGGTCGAAGTCGAGACGCACATTAAAGAAGTGCTGATGGTTCGGCGCGTACAACTGCGGCGCAACGAGCGTGCCGTACTTCGGTTTCTCTTCCGGACCAGCGGCACCGAGCGAGAGTATGCCGGTCAGTTTTACTTCGAGTTGAATGTTGCCGTCCTGGTACAGATACCAAAAGAAGCCGTACTCGTAGTTCTCGACGGTCGAGACGGAAGAAATGACAAGTCTGCGCGAGCGACGAACTTCGGGAGTTTCTGGCAAGCGGCGATCGGTATGTTTCCAGCCGATGCCAAAATCTTCTTCGTGCATGCAGATCGCATTCTTGATGGTGAGCGGTTCGCCCCGGCTGGTGCAGAGGTGGGCGTCGAAGTACTTGATCAAGCCGAGGCAATCGCAGCCTAGTTCGAGACTATTTGCGCACATGCCCATACCGTACTCGCCGACATCGAAGGCGTTCTTCCGTCGCTGCGTCGGACCGGGATCGCCGTAGGGCACGACCATTTCGGTGAGAGACGCGCGATACAGAATCGAGCGTTCGTTTCCCGCGTCGCCGTACCGCAGGTGATGCAGTGTGAGTCCTTCGCGAGCGTTGAAGCCAACGACAAAGTTCCACTTCTGCCACTGCACCTGATAGCCGTTCACCTGAAAACTCGGCCCGTCTGGCTGCGTGATGTCGATCGTCTTGAGATCTTGGCGCTGCGTTTTCACGCGTGAGGCAGCGTAGTTGGCTTCACCGGGCGGCAACGGCCAGCGACCATAGTCTTCGACCCGAATCACTTGCATCGTGTTCAGGTCGACAACCGGATGGAGTCCTTCGAGCGGGCGAACGTAGCCGTTGTCGGTCGGGTCGCTGCGTAAGAAACAAAGAGGTCGCGCGAGTCTGCGCGTCCGATCTTCCTCGCTGCCATAGTTGCCGGCACTCCAAATATCGACCATCACCAGGCTGGTATCGTCGACGCCGTAATGCTCCTTTAATTTGGCCTGAAACTCGGCACTGTTCAGTACAGCCTGTTCGCACTCCACTTGCTCATCGATCGTCATCGTCGGCTGAGCGCCAGGAATGTGAAGGAACGAGAGGAGCGATCCGCTGACTAGAGACAGGGCTGCTTCATAGCAGGCATTCGCACCGTTATCGAAGAGGACTGCAAACGCTTCGCGTGGAATCTCGCTCGCGCCTGAATGCACGAGTTCCTTTAGCGGTTCTTTTAAGGCAATCGACACGATGCGTGTCGTTGCAACGAGCTTCCCGTGCTCGCGAAGAATTGAAACGGCTTGAGCCACTTCAGCGGCGGTGAGCGGTTCGAGCGGATGCGACGGAACCGCGTGGCCATTGGTCGAGGCTGGGGACGAGACAGCAGCTGACTTGAGTTGCAATAATTCAGACATGCGACGGGTTCCCAGAAAAGTGGACGATGGTCCCTACCCGCCTGAGCCGCAATATAACAACCGCAGTCAGGATTCACAAACTGACTTCGGCTGTTGCTTGCGGCCAAGAGCGTGTTTGACAAGGTGAGTGCTGAAGTCGTCATCGTGATGGAGCCTGACGGTGAATGAATTGCTGAAAAATCTTGGTATTCGAATCCCGATCATCCAGGCGCCGATGGCAGGCGTTTCGACTCCTGCAATGGCAGCAGCCGTGTCGAATGCCGGCGGACTGGGCTCGCTGGGACTCGGTTCGGCGGATGTCTCCACCGCGCGAGATCAGATTGCCGCGACGCGAACGGCAACTTCGCGACCGTTCAACGTCAACGTGTTTTGCCATCAGCGGGCAGTGCCTGACGCAGCCAGGGAAGCAACTTGGATCGCCCGCTATGCTCCCGCGTTCGAGAAACTGGGAGCAGCTGTTCCGCAGCAACTTCGCAGTCCGTATGAAAGCTTTCTGGATAATCCGGCGCTCTTCGAACTGCTGAAAAGCGAACGGCCGCCGGTCATCAGTTTTCATTTTGGGTTGCCGCCGCCGGCATGGATTGAAGCTTTGCGACAACCAGGAACCACATTGCTGGCGAGTGCGACGAATTTGCCAGAAGGCCGAATGATTGCCGCCGCGGGCATCGATGCGGTGATTGCGCAAGGCTGGGAGGCGGGTGGGCATCGAGGCACGTTCGATCCGGCTATCGCCGACGAACAACTGGGCACGTTCGCGCTCACCAGACTCTTATCGCAGCAACTATCCATTCCTGTGATTGCCGCCGGGGGCATCATGGACGGCGCTGGTATCGCGGCTGCCTTGAAGCTCGGCGCGAGTGCCGCGCAGTTGGGAACAGCGTTCATCGGTTGCCCAGAATCGCTCGCCAGCGATGATTACCACGCGACGCTCTTTAGCCCTACTGCCGACCGATCGTTCGTCACTCGAAATCTGTCCGGGCGCGCCGCGCGAACCTTGCCCAACAAACTGACGGAGATCGTCGCGACTGCAACCGACGATCAGGTTCCCGCGTATCCGATTGCCTATGACGCGGCGAAGTCACTCATCGCAGCGGCGAAGGCCAGACATGTGCCAGGATACGGGGCCTATCTGGCGGGCCAAGGCGCTCCGCTCGCGCGGGCCTTGCCTGCGGCAGAATTGATGGTTGTCTTGCAGCAGGAGTTGGAACTGGCTCTTCGATAACGATTGCCTTGATCCCGCAAAAACACTGGCAATCGTGCCCTGCCACCGGGTACCATAACGCCACCTACCCCTCTCCCCCTGACGAGTACCGTGATGCAATACCGCTTGTTCTTCGTCACGTTGATTGTGCTGTCGGCTTCGTGCCTGACCGGCGAAGGATATCTGCCGGCAGAGGAGGGAGTGAAATTCCGCATCATCGAATCGCACGGCGACCGCAACGCCCATGTGATCGAACGCGGAACTTCCCGGCTTGTCGCGACGCAGTTGGGTGGCCGTGTTCTTGAGTACTCTGTCGGTGGCAAACAAGCGTTGTGGTTCGATGAAAAGGAAACGACTGCTGAACCTGGCAAACGGCCGATGAGTGCGGGGCGGTTTGATATTGGGCCCGAGCTAACCATCGCGGCTCATCCCAAGCTTTGGTCGGGAGCATGGGAGATCAAGGCCACGGAAAAGCCGTCGATTCACCTGACGAGCGTGAAGGACGAAGCCACCGGCATTCAACTGATGCGCGAGTTTGAGCCGACACAGTTCGATGGGTTGCTCTGCAAGCAGACGATGACGAACATCTCGGATCAGCCTCGCGAGGTTTGCCATTGGGGGCGTTCATTTTCTCCAGGGGGCGGAATCTGCCTCGTACCACTCGCGGGGAAGAGTCGCTTTCCGAGCAAGTACGCCATGTACGAAGACTCCGCCATCATCAACGTGCGCAATCAAGACGAACAGATTCGCGAGCGTGACGGCTTTCTCGAGATCCTCGCGCCACCGCGCAAACCGAAGCTCGGATTTGATTCCTCGGCCGGTTGGCTCGCCTACGTGATGCCCGGCGACATGATGCTGGTGAAGCGATTCCCGACATATCCCCATCGGGTCTATAGCGAAGCTGCGGGCCTGACGCTCTCGGTTTGGTATCCCACGGGCCCACGGATCGAACTCGAACCGATCGGCCCACGCGAACAACTTCAGCCCGGCCAATCGGCAACCTTTACCGAACAGTGGTTTCTGCTGCCCCATCCGTTTCCCCAAGCGGGCGAGCAAATTGACCTGCCCAAACTTCGGCAGCAGGTGATGAAGCATTTTGACTCCGCGCAATCTCCAGAGAAATAACCAACATGCAACGCCGCCAGTTCCTGCAAACAACCGCCGCAATCTCTACGGCCTGCATGCTTGGGTATTCAACAACCAAGATTGCCAGCGCTGCCGGCATTGCCGATCAATACGAAGGGCTCAAGACCGCCGACTATCTGGGCGAGCTAAAGACGCTGGCGAAGGTGGTCGATACCAAGGTCTTCACCGAGGGGCCCTGCTGCGATCGCACGGGGAACGTCTATTTCACGAGCACGGAAGTCTCGAAGATCCTCAAGTGGGATGGCCGCGAGCTCACGACGTTTCGGGAGAACAGCGGAGCAGCGAACGGACTTCTGTTTGATGCTCAGGGGCGATTGGTCGCCTGCGAAGGTGGTTCGGGACGAGTTACTCGTACGGACATGTCGACCGGCAAGATCGAGGTTCTGGTCGATCAGTTCAACGGCCATCCGCTTGGTGCGCCGAACGATTTGTGCTTCGATGCCCAGGGACGTATTTACTTCACCAGCCGCTTGCCGAATCTCGATCCCGAGAAGGGAAACGTCAATTCGGTTTATCGAATCGACGTCGATGGCAAAGTGACTCGCGTGGTACATGCTCCCGATATTCACATGCCCAACGGCATCGTCATTTCTCCGGACGACAAAACGCTCTACCTGATCGAAGCACATCCACAAGCCGACTTCAATCGTTGCATTCTCTCGTTTCCGCTCGCCACCGATGGCAGCCTTGGCAAGCCAACCAAGCTGATTGACTTTTACCCCGGCCGGAGTGGCGACGGCATGGCCATCGACGAGCAAGGAAACGTCTACGTTGCGGCGGGGTTGCACAAGCCGCGTAAGACTTCGGAAACGCTCGATACTCGCCCCGGCATTCACGTCATCTCGCCGCAAGGCAAACTTCTCGCGTTTGTGCAAACGCCCGAAGACACGATCACGAATTGTCGCTTCGGCGGCGCCGATCTCAAAACGCTCTACATCACCTGCGGCTCCTTGCTGCTGAGCTTGCCGACGAAGATTGCCGGCAAAGCCAGCTATCGCCCTGACAAATAATGGTTCCTTCCCGTTTCGTCACCCCTGTGCAATTCCCCGCCATGAAAACAGCCCCTCTGCTTCTTTCGCTGCTGACTTGTGTTTCGCTGACTCAGTTGGTTCCCGCTGCCGAGCCCGAAGTGGTTTCGGTTGAAAAGATTTGGGATCAAGGGAAGCACAATGCGTTTACCGATCTCATTCGCTGGCACGACAAGTGGTACTGCACCTTCCGCGAAGCCGATGGTCACGTCGGTGGCGATGGTCAGTTGCGGGTGCTCGTTTCGCCCGATGGCAAAGCTTGGGATTCGGCAGCGCTCATCGGCGAGAAAGGAATCGATCTGCGCGATCCAAAACTTTCGATCACGCCTGACGATCGCCTGATGATCGTTGCCGGTGGTTCCGTCTACGAAGGGAAAACACTCAAGGGGCGACAGCCTCGCGTGACGTTTTCGCGGGATGGTCGGGAATGGTCACCCACCACGCGCACACTCGACGACGGCGATTGGCTCTGGCGCGTGACCTGGCACGGCGGCAAGTGCTATGGCATTGCCTACGATGCTTCCGAACGGAGCAGCGAAGCAGCGAAGAAAGCGGCCGAGACCGGCAAGGCCGAACCTGGCCCCGCCGATTGGAAACTGAAGCTCGTGGTCAGTGATGACGGCGTCAAATACAACCTCATTACGCACCTCGACG
>Ga0138256_10009202_pt1 | contig 10367 bp, 4 predicted proteins | sample KNB2016incub_MG_FD_105486 | JGI IMG/M metagenome (GOLD analysis project Ga0138256, IMG submission 105486) | Active sludge microbial communities from wastewater in Klosterneuburg, Austria - KNB2014incub_MG | ecosystem: Engineered > WWTP > Activated sludge > Unclassified | place: Austria... | reverse complement strand
CCACGCCCGGCTGGCGGCATGCGGGCTGTCACTGACCTTCTCGGTCGCTGCCAAAGTCGCTGTCGAGATCGACGAACCGCTAAAGGTCGAACTCGGCCTTAGGCAATGCATCGAAATCAATCTCGTGGTCGACACGATCGAAATTTGTCTGGCCTATAGCTTCACCTGGGATGATGGCGAAAAGCCAAAGCCGCCGCTGCTCCCGGTCGAAGTCAGCTTCACGCCCCGCCAGTGGGTTCCCCGGGCCGGCCGCGCCGGACCGACAGTCGACAATGGCGTGGTTGCGCGGACGGTTTCTGCTTCTGGCACCCACAAGCTCCCGCCGGTCTATCCGCAAAGCGCGATCACGCTTGGGTTCGCCGGCAGCATGACGATCGATCCGGCGCTCACGGCGCGAGTCAATTTTGGCACTGTCAAGCATCCAGCGGGGGACCCGATATCAGATGTTATGAGCTATTTGTCGCGGCGTCGGTTGGTCAATCTCGACCTGATCGACTTGACTGGAGGAACCTCCAGAACTTTGTGGGGGTCGTTCATGCGCTCGCCAACCGAGCGAGAGGATGTCGCCGGCCGGATCGGCGGCGGGCGCCCACTGCAGAGCCTGATCGGACTGTGGAGCTCCAAGCGTTTCAGCGACGATGGTTCGAACAGTGGCGGCGGGGTCGAGGACACGCCGCCGATTGACTGCCAGCCGCAAAGCGCAACGATCGAGCGTTGCATTCGCCTTGCCGGATTGGAGCCCGGGGAAAGCGGCGCGCTGGCGAACGGCTGGCCTTATCGGTGGGACGGCGGGCTCAATGCCCATGACCCGTGGCTCGTCTCGCAGATCGGCGCCGATATTCGATACGGCGAGGAATTGATCATCTGGGCGCCGGAAGGAATGGCCGAGGCACAGGCTGGCTGGATCCAACCCGGAGAAAAGGAGCAGCCGCCAAACACTTGGCAAATTGTGGAAGTGTCGATCCACGCTGGTGGTGACGGGACCCTTAGGGTGCGCGCTTCGGGGGAACAAATCTTCGTCCGGGTGTGCTGGCGGGAGAGCAAGCCCGGCGCTCCCGACCATTCATATGACGATGTTTTGAACGGCGTACCGACCGAAGAGTGGACCACGGCCGCTGAAGATCGGGTCTTGCAGCCGGGTCATTCGTATCGCCTGGTGGCCCGGGTTCGATCCGAGATCGAGAACGGCCATGCCACCATCGATGACGACGATTTCTCACACGCGCTGGAGTTCGACGTTCTGCCGCCTCCGCTATGGCCCGACGCTTTGTCGCGGGCGGTGGTCGCAACCTATCCCGCCGACGGCGCGCGCCCCGCCTATCGTGATTATGACCTCATTGTACAGTTCGAGGAGGACTGGGTTGAGGCGGTCTACCGGCTGGCCGGGCGCGAGCTGTGCGTTCGCCTGCTCAATGCAAATGGCGTCGCGGTGAAGGACCAGAATGGCAATATCGCGCTGCTTCCCGTGCAATGGCAGAGCGGTCCACGCGGCGGCAGCGATAGCAACCGCTACTGGCGCGAAGGCCGAATGAACGGACCATGCGAGCCGAGCCCTACACCGTCGGATCCCGTGGTGGTTTTTCCGATCGCGCTGAAAGCGCTCAAGCTTACTCCGCTGACGCCCTACACGGCCGAGTTGGTGGCTCCGCTTGCCGCCGAGCGCACGACTTTGGCGGGCGACGCGCTCGCCCGCTGGACCTTTACGACCTCGCGGTACGCGAGCGTCATCGACCATCTTTCCGAGCCGGTTGCGGTACCAGAGCCGCGCTGCTTCGTCCAGGTGGCGCCGGCGGCAAGCAATTCCTTCGACGATCTCGTCCGCTCGTTCGGCGCGCCTAGCGTGCTCGCAACGGACGGGCTACGGATCGATCTTGTCCTGTCGAACGATACGATCGCCTTCCTCCTGATCGAGAGTCCGGAACCGCTTGATGACGGCCTCGAGCGGTTGACGGTGGCGCTGGATCAGGTCCGGCAAGAACGGGTCTTCAATGTCGATCGCACGCGCGCTGTGGTTGTGCTTTCGCCAAAGCAGGCGATCGATGCCCTGGGCGACAGCCTCGCCGTCGTGCTCGAATGGAACGATAATCCGGCGCGCGACTGGCCTGCGTCGAGTCGATCGGTCGAAGGTGCGTCGATAGCGAGGCCTTGCACCTGGACCATTCCACTGGATGTCCTATCATGACCCTAAAGGGATCAGTTTTTGCCCGCTTGCGGCCGGAACGCCTACCGGCGGACGGCAGTTTCATCGTCGCGGTGCGCTGGGCGATCAATCCCGGTTACGGACTTGGTGTTGATTGCTATTCTCTCTGGCGCAGCATCGACCGCGCGCCGCCGGTGCAGGTCTATCCGCAGCCGCTGGCGACGCCGATCGGCGCGCCGGGCGCGATTCGCGCGGCAAAGCCCGGGGACTGGATCATCGACCTCGCAGCGCTTCGCCACCACGCTGAAGTTCGCGCCAGCACGCCGGCGGGCCTCAGCCAGCTTCCAGCGTTCAGGCCCGGCGCCGCCGTTGACGAACTCGACCCTATCCTCTTGTTCGCGTTGAATCGCCCGGCGTTCGATGCGCTCGATGCGCGGCTCGCGGACCTGATCGAGCGCCTCGGACCTAGCCATCTCGCGAACGACGATCTCGCCACTCGCTTCTGGCCTCGGCGTGCGCCGCCAGATTTTGCCGAATTGCAGCAGTGGCGGATAAGCGCGCTCAGCAGCGAACGGGCCAAATATCAGGCGGTTCGCCGGCACTATCGGAGGGTGGCGCGCGAACGGCTGGAGGTCCTCTCCCTCGATTTCGGTTTCGCGCGATTCCTCGGTCTTGGCGTCGACGATATCTTGCCGGCCGGCACGCTGCAAATGGCGGCGGTCGAATACAGCCTCTGCTTTGGCGCCGCCACGCCCCCATTGGACAAGTTCAGCGTGCGTCTTTATGAGCGTCTCTTGCCGCCGCCCAAGGACGTTGCCGCGACACCAACGCCTGGACAGGTTGGGCACCGCATGTTCGCCGATTTCCTTAGCAAAGCCTCCGCCTGGACACCGCCTTCGCCATGTGGTCTCGATGACGAATTGGCCGACGCCGTGCGAAGGTCGGCATTAGGTAAAAGGTCAGCCAGCAAGATCGCCGCGATCACTTGGAATCCCTTGATCGGCGACGATGCGCCGGGGCGTCCGCCGCAAGCGCTTAGCGTCGATGATCCGGTTTTTTGGAAGGTGGAGCGTTACGCTTTCCCAAACAGCGCTGGTAATAACGACCAGCCCGACCCGACCGGCGCGCCGTTTACGACCTGCCGGCCCGACGAACTGTTTGCGATCGCGCGGAAAAAAGGCGTACCGCTGAATCCGCCCATTTTCCTCGACGATCCCGCACCCATATATGGCGAGCCGCCCATGATCGGCTGGTTCGCCTATCGCGTCACAGGGATCGATCTGTTCGGGATTGCCGGCAGGGCATCCGAACCGAAGGCATCGGACGGGGGCTGGTCTCCTGCAATCGTTTTGCTGCGCGATGATGAGGCTCCCGAGCCGCCGCGCGTTGAAGCGGCGACGCTCCGCATCGACTATCCTGAAGGTGATGGCTCGATCGACGTTGAAGCCAACATCGCTTGGGAACAGGGTCCGGAATTCTTATCGCCGGACGCCAAGAATTTTCATATCAAGGCGCGTTGGCGTCACTTGCAAACGACGACCGTCGAGATCGTCAAGAGCGACAGGCTCGCGGGCGCCTTGGGTAATCTCCAGGCCAATATCGCCTGCTGCGCTCCCGGTGGAGCGCAAGTCATTCCGTACGCCAACTTGCGGCAGCATGCCGGGTCGCGTCTGACCACACCCAGCAACTCATTCTGGATCCTGCCCGATGACCCGGGCGCTGATTATTCGCTGAGAGTGCGCCGCTCGCAAGGTGAGAGCCCTCCGCTGGGGGCGGCGTTCATGTCGCTTCTGCTGCCGGACATGGCTCGGGAGGACAGCCAGACCATTGCCCGAAAGCCGTCGGTGCCAGTTAGGATCCTGCTGACTTCGCTAGAGCCGCTGCGGCTGTCCCTCACTGCTACCATGACGGGCGACATTGTCCGGGACGACGAGGCGCTGGTCTACGTGCATGTGCTTGGACTGTCGCTGCGCGCCGAGCTTGTTGGCGGCGTGGCGACGGTGGATGAGGATACGCTCTCCGATACGGCAAAGACCCTGATCGCGCAGCTGCGCGCGTTGAGCCCGCTCAGCGCCCAGGCGCTGCTTGCAGGCTCGCCAGGACTCATTCTGCCAGCCCATCGCATTGCCTGGCGCCTGACGCTGCCTGTCGACTTTTCTTCGGGTCGCATCGACCTCAGCGCGACGACTTCCGACGACGCCTTTTATAGAAATGGCCCCAACGGGCCTGGCAATGAAAGCGAGCCGGGTCGCCCCGCCCAGATTTTCGTGGTCTGTGCGAAAAAGCCTGGCAAGCCGGCGAAGGTGCGGAAAATCTGGGCTAAAGGCAGCGCGCTTTATCAGCCATATGCCAGAGCCGAAATTCGATGGGACAAAGTGCAGGGCGCCAAGCGTTACGATGTTGATTATGCGCTCGAGACGCGCCTCCTGCTTCCGTTGAACTGTTCGGACGAGGAACTGATCAAGATCGCCAAAGCGGCAGCCGACAGCAACTTCGAGCGAAGGACCAGCGCGGCCCTCACCCATATTTGGGTCGACGACAAGCTTCCCGGCGCCGCGCCGGTACGGGCGATCTACCGCGTAAGGGCCGTCTCCCAAGTCGACAAGGAGGGCGATTGGGCGGTAGTGGCGCTGGTGCGGGTTCCGGACACGCGCATTGCCTCGCCGCCCAACCTGTTCCTGGTCCAGCCAGCGCCCACGGATCGCACCTTGATCCTCCGCTGGACGCAGCCAGGCGATCTTTCTGATCTTGGATTTGCGGTGGAGGCTCGGACTACTAGGCCCGCCAGCGACGATGTCGAGACTGGCTGGGCTGTCGTCGCCGAATATTTGCCGGGGATGATCCAGCCCGGTGCCGGCGCCTCCTTTGAGGCGACGCTGGTCGACCTTGCTCCCGGGGTCCGCTGGCAGATTCGGGTCAAGGCGATCCGGCACGCACTGGACCCGATCGATCCATTGGCCAAGCTGAGGCGCCGCATCGAGGGCCGGCCCTCGAACATTCAGCACGCCATGACGCGCGGCCAGTTGCGGCCGCCCAGCGCCGTCAGCGCGCGAAAAACGGTCTCGGGTGGGGTCGAAATCAGGTGGCAGAGCGAGGATGCCTATGAAGCGCTCGAGTTGCAGGTTCGCAAGCCCGGGGCGACGGGGTTCGAACGCGAACCGCTTCCGCTCGAACTGCATTCCCACAGCTACCTACCGGCGACGGCGATCTCGGGAGCGTGGCGCTTTCGCATTCTCGCCTCGGCACGGGGCGTCAGCGCGTTTTCCGATCCCTACGAATTGGATCTTTAAACGTGCCCGGTGAAAGTCTCTGGGGACCGCTCCGCTACCGGTTCTTCATCAGCCAGGCCGATCGGGGTGCGTTCACAACGGCGCCCGACGCCAAGGATGCCGATTGGACCACCCAGGCGTCGGAGCCATCGAGCGAAAGCCTGCTGTTCGGCGGTCCGGTTACTAAAGTCGTGACGACCCCGCAGTTGCGGCCGGTTTTTCCGGGCGTGATGCGTTTCGCAATCGACCCGGCCTATCTCCTCCAGGCAACTTCACCGATCATCGTTGATGCCAACGGCAAGATCACGCCGGCCTCGCTCGCCGCCTTTGCCGGGATTTGCGGCCATATCGCGATCTCGCTTGTCGCACCGAGCCACTTGAGGCGGGCGGCGGAGGTAGCCGCGATTCCTGAGATTGGGCCGGCGGTATTGCATGCCTGGTACGGTCCGGTTCGCCTGACCGAGGCGTTCTTGCGGCAAGCGCTGCTCGATCACGCGACTGGAATGCTGGCGAGTGCGGTGCCTGGGGACCCGCCGCTGGTGATCCAACCAGGCGATCCACGTTGGGAAAAGATCGTACTTCCTGCTTTTCTGGCTGGCAACTACCAGCCCGCGCTTCGCGCCGGCGCCGCGCCGGACGGCACGCGGGACGATGCCGCCCGGCTGGCTATGCCGGAACTGTTGCCCGACCCCAAGGACAACGAGCAGCTGTTGCTCAACATAGCGTTCGGATGGGTTCCCGGCGAGGGGCCCGCTCCGCTCAAGCCGGACCCCCAATATGTTGAACTCGTCCCAGCGCGCGCATTTCTGCAGCATATCGCCGCGCAAATGATCGACATCGCGCGCGACGCGGCGCAGGAGGACAAGGTTGCCAAGGCGGTGTTCAAAGACCATTATGATTCCCGCGACTGGGCGGAGACGTTCGACCGGAGCCTAGAAGCGCTCGGCTTCGGCACTTTGTCGCCCCAGGCCCATCCCATTGATCGAGAAATACAGGCGCGACGCGTTTCCTTTAAGCTGCGCGAGTTCCAGATCGTGGCGCGTCAGCCGTTCGTCGCGGCCGCAAACATCACCGAGCCTGCGGCGGCGGCGCGCGATCTGCGCAATCTCGCCTGCGCCGCCAACGCGGAGCCCTACGCGGGCGCCGTCAGCGGCATGGCGAACCAGGAAACGCGCAAGCTCGTCGCGAGTTGGGCGCCAGGCAAGCACCTCCGCAACCCGCTACTAATCATGGCAATACCGGTCGATTCCTTGGTGGGCGGACGTCCCCCGGCGGGCACGTTGCCCATCCGTGAAGACCTTTGGCTGCGCGCGGAATTCACCGACGGTGCACCGCGCATCTTCGCTGCCAATCTGAGCCTGTTGCGGCAAGACGGCGCTCGATTCGATATCCGGACGAGCGAGCCGATCGGATCGATGCAACCGCCGGTGACGGGACAATTTCCGGGCGGCCCCTCTGCTCTCAGCAGCGACAATCAAACGTATGTCCCCTATCCCGATGCCGAATTCACGCCGGTCAATATGCTCGGCATCGCCAGCAGCGACTTGCTCTCGAAACCGGCCTTGGCAGCGCAATGCTCGACATTCCGAGTTATTCGGGCGGTCGCCGAGCAAGAGTGTCGCGCCTATCTCGACGAGGTGAATACCTATGACTATGGCTATCTCTCGGTCGGCCTATTTCATTGGGCAGCGGCGAGCGCCGGCGCCAATCCGAAGGGCCGACACGAACTGGGCGGATTGCTCGGCTATCTCAAATTCCTCGACCAAAAGAACCGCACCGCTGGCAGCGCCGTGTTCACCGACAATGGCCTCGACACATCGATCGACATCGATCCAGACCTCATTGAGCATATTCGCGTCCCCACCGGCGGAATGAAATATGCGGTTCCAATCGGCCTGACCAACGACCGAGGCGGCGTGCGCGCGGCAACCAGCGACGAAATTAAGGAATATCTCCCATCTTGGCGGTCTTTCTACCGACAGGTTCGAGCCGGTCGAATCGACCGAGATCTCGCCAAGGGCTTTTATCAGATGGCTAAGCGGCGTCTGCGCGACCTTGACCGGGTGCGCTTTCCGGCTGACTGCCAGCCTACAGATAACAGGACCCACCCGGCTTCGGGGCGCACGCTCGGCAGCGTGTTTAACACGGAATTGCTGATGGCGCTGATCATGCGCTGGCACGTCAATCAGCCCAAGGGCGTCATGAACAACGATCCAGACAATCCTCAGCCGAGCCAAGGAATCAAGGCTGCCTACATAGACGCTGCGGCAACGCACCCCCAGAATAAGGACGCGTGGGCGAGCGCGCTTCTCACCCAGCTAAATGCCCAACTGCTGCTGTTCGTGAAGGCAAGTGACTTGGTCGACGGCGCTCAAGACAATTGGCCGGATGAACGGAAGTACACACTCGGTAGGCTTTTGCGAGACGCGAGAGATATTGAGCGTCCGCATTGGATCACATTGGGCGGCCCTAACCATGACGTGCCGCAAATAGACGTCGCGAATAATAAGCGTCGCTACGTGCTCGACCCGAATTTGCGCGTCTTGCGAACCTTTGGCGGCAGCTTCAACCTCGATAATGCTGTTGTCGAACCGAGTGACGACGACGCGTTGTAGGTCCTTCGCTAGTTCCGCAGGGCGGGTTTTTACCTCAAGTCAACGGCGCGTCCTTAGTGGGATATCGGATGGCGATATTAGCGCTCACATCGGTGACCGCGTGGCATAGGTCCGCATTGCCCAGCGCGACTGCACCACGTACATCGTCGCTCTCGAAAATGCAGAAGCCGCCGAACTTCTAGAATCCGTCCAACGTCGATATGCCGATGTTTGCCCGTAGTCGGCTGAGCCCGAAGAATTGCACCTGATTCGGTGGGCGGGATTGTCGTACTCGCGAGATAGTTTTGGGTTTTTTTGTTGTACTGGCGATGTAGCGCATGCGCTTTTTTCAAGGTCCTTTAGGCTGATGAAGATGCCACGGGTGATCACGTCGCGCTGGCCAGCGCCGCCCAGGCGACACGTGAAGAAAACCGGCGACGTCTCATGTTCCGTCGATGTCATCCTCGACAAGTGTGGCGTTGGGCCCGACCGACTTCAACGAGCGCGACACAACCCAGTTCGGTTGATTCCGCCACGCCGCCGCGAAGTAGTGCTCCTCCGCGACCCACCGCGGACGGTCTTCGTCCCGATAACGCATTGCCTCGTACATGCGGCGACCGTATACACTGCCCGTCAAGCCGCACACTTGCTCTATAAAGTGACGAACGAGCGTAGGGCTTGGCCTAAATTCCAGATGGTCGACGTAGCTATCCAAGGACTGCTTCATTGCAAAGACGATTGCAAAGACGAGTTTCGTCATGCTACAAAATCTCTATTCCAGATTTTTCAGAATAGTTTGAGCCGACGTTCCGCAGAAGCGATTCGGACACTACGATCTGCGTGCCGCTTTGTCAGTATAACCAATGACGAGAGGTCCTCTTTTGGCCAATAACACCAGTTGATCGACGTCGGCTCGATGACCGCAATCGCTGCAGAGCGGACCGCTGGGTGAAAAATCTGGGAAGCCTCAGTCAATGACCGCTCCGGAGCAACGGGCGAAATGAACGTCGGCTATGGAGCGACATATGCCACCGACCGGTAATGGCCGATAGGGTGAGTTCGCACTCGCGCCAGAAAGCTGCCACTGAAGTTTCAGCCCGGGATGCCATCGGCAGCTTTGCGGCAACGCAGCCCAACCGTCACTTTCGGCCATGAAGAGCCATTCAAGGATTTCCTCCATAGCGGCCATTTGTTCGCAATCTTGGTTGGCCGATGCCAGCTTGAGCCAGCAGACCGACCATCGGCCTGTACTATCATTGCATATGCAGACGAAGAACTAGTCCAGATCGGCCGGTCTGGTGAATAACTGTTAGATGCGCCAACACATGCTCTGGGACTGAAAATGCTATGACATATTCGATGTTCTACAATGACGAAGAAGGATTTGATAATTGGATAAAATCTCATTCGTTCGGGATTGTTATTAACTCAAGTCCTGGGCGGCTGAATCCAAGCTACGTCAAGGCACACAGACCTAATTGCGGGTCAATTCAAAGACATGCTGGCGCTACCACCGTATATTCAAAACACTGTTTTGACAGTGCAAGCGAAGCCATTGAGTATCTAAGAAGCGAAGATCTCCCCACGCCATCGTTTGGTTGCCCAACCTGCAAGGTATCGGCGCTGGAGCCAACGAGCGATCCTCGCCAACTAGCGGAAAGTGTCGAAAAATTACTGGCCAAAGGGTTCGCCTCGGCACCGCTCGGCAATCGTAAACCGCTGCATGTTGCAGCCTCGTCTACAACGCTGGTTCAACGTGATCCTGCTGTGGTTGCGTGGGTATTAGCACAAGCAAACGGGAAGTGCGAACTATGCACCACAGACGCCCCATTCCTTACCAGTAAAGACAGGCCTTATCTTGAAGTGCACCATGTAAGAACACTCGCTAGTGGCGGCCCTGACACGATCGACAACACAGTGGCACTTTGCCCAAACTGCCACCGCAGTATGCATTCTTCCAAATTCAAGGACGTGCTCCTTGAACAAATCTATGGTCGCCTTGCCCGACTGGTTCGATAGAGAAAAAGAGAAGCGCGTTCAACTATTCATTCAAGTCGACGCCGCTTCGCGGCTTAATACAGGCATTCGAACGTCTGCTTTCCAAAAGCTCAACGGTCCGTTCAGAGTCGGGAGTGTGAGTTCGACGGATCGACAAGCGGCCGTTTAAGATGATTATGGGTCGGGCGGCAGGTAACCGGCGCATTGCTGACCGACAAGCGATGGCAAGCGAACGGCCGTTGTGGCCGAGGTCCGGAACTGCATCGCGGAGAACAGGGCGGCAGGTTTCCGATCAGTTACCCGCCGTTCGGCCCACCTCGCTTTTGAGCACTCGAATTCCCGCTATTGGCCGTTATGAATAGCTAT
>Ga0138256_10009200_pt1 | contig 10368 bp, 9 predicted proteins | sample KNB2016incub_MG_FD_105486 | JGI IMG/M metagenome (GOLD analysis project Ga0138256, IMG submission 105486) | Active sludge microbial communities from wastewater in Klosterneuburg, Austria - KNB2014incub_MG | ecosystem: Engineered > WWTP > Activated sludge > Unclassified | place: Austria... | reverse complement strand
CCCGGGCCTGTATACCGCTCAACTTCTTTGTTACAGTCGATGCATAATGGCTGTTTAACTGTAAAAACAACTGGTTAGCCTTATTCAGGTCATTGGCCATCAGCACCAGATCCGGATTTGCCTGCAGGTTGGCCAGTACTTTAGGTCCGTTATTCAACAGGTCTACATTAGTGTAAAAATCATCCGCCATTTTTGCAAAATCGGATTGATAGGACTTGACCAGTGTTAATAGTTCCGGTGCCAGGAACTCTTCAGGCTGATCGTTGGTAAATTTCTGCATCAATACTTCAAAGAGTTTCTTATCCACCGCCGGACTATATTCCTTGTAGAGTTCACTGAGTGTTTCAATCGTTTTAGGTACAGCGTCTTTAAACGCATTATCCCCGTTTTTCTGTTTGATGCCTGCGAGATTGTTGATTCTGGAACCAAGTGCAAAAGCCTCAATACGGCTTATCGTTTCAGTATAATAATCCCTGGCCAAGCCATATTTATTAAGTTCCAGGTAGGCAGCTTCCAAATCACCGAGCAGGGTAGCATACTGTTCTTTAAAGGCAGGATTAGCGTTGACCCTTTTCTGAAATTCGGCCTCATAGGCCTTTTTCTTTGCCACTGCATTAGTACTGGTTAAACCCAGCACTTCTCCCTGCCATTTCTTCCAGGAATTGCTGATACTGGCATATTTAGCCGCATATTGAATCTTAATCTGCTCATCCCGGCGCATAAAACCATCTATTACGCCCAGTGCTTTGTCGCGGATTGCAATTTTTGCCGGGTCATTAACCTTTACAATTTGTTCCACCGCTGCTGAATGAAGGTATTGAGTGGTCCTGCCCGGAAAGCCAAAAACCATGGTAAAATCGCCTTCTTTCATGCCGTCCAGGGAAATAGAAAGTGCTTTTTTAGGCTTATAAGGCACATTATTCTCTGAAAATTCAGCGGGTTTATTATCGGTACCGGCATATATACGGAACATAGAGAAATCACCGGTATGACGGGGCCACATCCAGTTATCCGTGTCCTTTCCGAAATTCCCGATAGCGGACGGCGGCGCACCTACCAGACGTACATCTTTATAGGTTTCAGTAACAAAAAGGAAGTACTGGTTTCCTTCGAAAAAAGACCGGACAAAATAATCCTGATAAGCTTCCTTTTTTATTCCGCTACGTAAGGCAGCGATATTCTTATCTATGGCGGACTGACGTTCCTGTTCGGTCATACCTTGCGTAACCCCAGCCAGCGCTGATTTGGATACTTCCTCAATGCGTATAATAAAGGTTACAAACAAGCCCGGATTCGGGATTTCCTCTCCCTTATTACGGGCCCAGAACCCATCCCTGATATAATTTCGTTCGAGTGTTGAGTGATTTTGAATGGCATCAAAGCCACAATGGTGGTTGGTTAATACTAACCCCTGCTCTGAAATCACTTCACCGGTACAAAACCCTCCCAGACTCACAATCGCGTCTTTCAGACTTCCCTTGTTAATATTATATATATCACTGGCGGATATCTTCATCCCCATTGATTTCATCTGCTTTTCGTTCAGTTGCTGGAGAAATAACGGGAGCCACATACCTTCATCGGCGCGGGCTGTCATCACCAGTAAAAGAAAAAATGCGACAAAACTTCTTTTTATTGCTTTCATCGTTAATATATTTAAAGAAGTAAAATTAGTTCATTCATTCATACGGTAAAATCTGCTCATCGAATTAGTAATCGGGTCTGATTTTTGCACATTTGAAAATTAAAGGGAAAATCCGGGGTCTCGGCTGAAGCCGGAATCCGGATTTTTCTCCACACCACACTGTGAATGGGTGAAAAATAATGTGCATAACCGGCTGTGGAACGTTAACAGGAACGGGGACGAATGGCTTTTAAATTCACAGCTTCCGGTCTGGATATAGATCGGTGTACATAAATGCACATTTGTTCAATAACTGTCCACACCAGTTTATTAAAAAACAGCCGGATAGTTTTACGCCTGTACTAATGCACAGAGATGTGGAAATCTGAATGAGACCCGCTCCAGTACAGCATCCGGGATTGTGGATTACCGTAACCGGAATGTGTATATCATAGAATTTGTAATTTTGTATGGTCAAAAACAACGAAGTTTTCCACGAATCCACAGCTGTAATAATAATATACTCTTTTTTATAAAAATATATTAATACTATTATTGTATTAATCGCCCGGGTTAAAAATTTTGTTTTGAAAAATTGCACAGGCTGGTGGAATATTGCACCCTGATCAAACAAACAAAACCGAAAGAATCATGAACACTGTTTTACCGGATACCGCGATCGCCAATGTTGAAAAAACAGGATTCCTCGATATCGAGCTGGATCCAACACTGGATTTGTTTGCAGAGATCGAAAAACTCAAAAAAGAAAAAAACGCCGTGCTCCTGGCGCACTACTACCAGGAACCGGATATCCAGGATGTGGCGGATTATATCGGCGACAGTCTCGGATTAGCTCAGCAGGCTGAAAAAACCAACGCGGACATGATTGTTTTTGCCGGCGTGCATTTCATGGCGGAAACGGCCAAAATCTTGAACCCGCGCAAGAAAGTCGTGATCCCGGATTTTAAAGCCGGCTGCTCCCTGAGTGACAGCTGTCCCCCGCCGCTTTTCAAAAAGTTCAAAGAACAGCATCCCGATCATATCGTGGTGAGTTATATCAACTGCAGCGCTGGTATAAAGGCCCTTAGCGATGTGATCGTTACAAGCAGTAATGCCCGGGTGATTGTGGAGAGTTTTCCCAAAGACCAGAAAATTATTTTTGCACCGGATAAAAACCTGGGCGCCTATATCAACAAAGTGACCGGAAGGAATATGCTGCTGTGGAACGGGGCTTGTATGGTACACGAGATTTTCAGTCTGGAGAAAATTACCAAATTGAAAACCCGTCACCCGAATGCAAAATTTATTGCCCATCCGGAATGTGAGGAACCTGTACTTCGTCTTGCGGATTATATCGGCTCCACCACCGGCTTATTGAAGTATACGGAGAAAGATGATGCCATGGAATATATCGTGGCAACAGAGACCGGTATTCTTCACCAGATGATGAAGGCTTCACCTCACAAAACCTTTATTCCTGCTCCCCCCACGAATAATTGTGCCTGTAATGATTGTCCGCATATGAAACTGAATACCCTTGAGAAATTATATCTCTGTATGAAGTATGAATTGCCGGAAATAAACATGGATGAAGAACTACGGCTGGCAGCCCTGAAACCGATAAAACGAATGCTGGAGATCAGCAGCCAGGCCGGACTCTGAGGAAAAAACCAGTTATGAAAAACCCAATCCTTTTCTTTTATTTATTCTTTTCACTGGCTGTCACCGCCCAGCCGGTAAAGGACCTGATCAATCAGGGCCAGCAATTTCTGGGAGAAAAGAAGTTTACAGAAGCCATTGATATTTATAATAAAGCCTTTACTAAAGATTCCACCAATTATAATGTCTTTACCGGACGGGGTACCGCCTATTTTGAATTAAAGGAATTCCAGCTTAGTTATAATGATTTTTCAAGAGCCATTGCCCTCGAGCCGGATTCAGCCATTGCTTATCATTACCGCGCCAATCTTATGTATATACTGAATTATACAGAGGAGGCTATTGCGGATAATACAAAAGCGATTGAGCGGACCACGGATGAGAAATTCCTGCTAGGTTGTTTTATCAACCGGGGCAGTGCTAAAGTACAAAAACGGGATTTCAAAGGAGCGTATGAGGATTTTCACCGGGCCTACAGTTATGATACCACCGATATATCGGTGCTGAATAACCTGGGTACTGTCCTGGATAAACTGGACCGCCAGGAGGAAGCAATCATGTATCTGAAAAAAGCGATTGCCTTAGACAGCAGTTTTGTGGGTCCTTATGTTAATATCGGATTTCAATACAGCCAGCTGGGCAAGTATGAGGAAGCCCTGGTATACTTTAATAAGGCACTTGAATTGGAAAAAGAAGAACCCCTCACATTAAATAACCGGGGATTTACCCGTTTTAAACTCAATGATCTGTCCGGGGCCCTGGATGATATCAATAAATCCATCTTCTTTTTTGCCACCAATGCTTATGCATATAAGAACCGTGCCCTGGTATACCTGGCCCTTGATAAAAAAGAAGAAGCCTGCAGTGATCTGAAAAAAGCCAGGGAATTACAGTTTGAAAAACAGTATGGATCAGAAGTAAATGAATTACTGAAAAAGCACTGTCAGTAGGCTCAGGGTTGTATTTCGGAAAGCATGATTGAGGAACAGACCGATTCCCGTTTACCCGGATTCAGAAAATGTATATCCAGCTTTGTGATTTCATAATCTTTTATGCTAATCGTATTCATCAGCACTAATCCGCTTTCCCTGATCGAAACAGTATCTTTCGGGTAATATACCAGCCATATTTTTTCCCCCTTTTTTTCTTCCCCTTCCTGATATTCCCTGCGTATGGACTTTGTATAAAAATCAAAAGAAGCACTATTACTCCCCGGCCAGAAAAAAATGTTCTGAGTTTCTACTTTCCCTTTTATTTCAGCCGCCAGCCGGTTGCCTCCCTGGTAATTCAGCAACTGCGGATAAAAATTGGTGTTCAGCAAAAAGAAAGATAAAATAACGGCTGCCACTGAAAGACTGACCGCTTTTGCCAATGTATGCATGAGGCTGCTGCGGATAAAATGAATATACATACTCAATAAAAGAATAACCCCGGCAAGGATCCAGTAACTATTAACCTGGAAAGCCCAGAAATTCAGAATCGCGACTGCCAGCAGCATCAATAAGGTCAGTATCAGTTGTAAGTGGAAAAAGCGTTTCATTAATACGGACTGACCGGCAGAACGTACCAGAAAACCGGCAGTAAAAACAGCCGCAAAAGGAAAGCAACTGTTCAGGTAATGCGGAAGTTTAAAACCGGAGAAACTCACCAGCAGCAAAAAGAATATAAAAACAAGGATGGCGGCAGATCCAGAAATCGGCTTTTTCAGGTTGAGTAACCCATTGTATAAGGCAATATAAGCGAGAAAGGACCAGGGAGCAAACACCCATAGAAAAGTATGTATAAAAAAGAAATAATCCTGCTTCAGTGTATCCCCCATTCCCCCGGAAAACCGCTCGGTGCTCTGGTTAAATAAAATAAAGCGGATACCATCAATATGATCTTTTCCACGGATTATTTTTTCCGGGTGCAGATTAAACTGCAGGTAATAACAATACAGGACGGGACTGATAAAAACAAAAAACAGCAGGAGCAGCAGCCACCATTTCAGACCGAGGACAGACAACAACTCCCGGCGTGACCATGCAAGTATAATTACAAATAAGCCGGGCAGCAACACCCCGATAGCACCCTTGGTGGAAAAAGCCAGGGCCAGTCCTAATGCCGCACCCACCACATTGATCCATTTTTTAAACAACAGCAGATCGGTTAATTGCCAGGCAGCAACAGCAATCATCGCAGTGAGGATTGCATCCATCCTGACATCATTGGTGGCCAGGATATAGGAAACAGCCGAAGCGATGATCAGGGCCGCCAGCCTCCCGGTTTCTGCATTGTATAAGGATTTTGCCAGCCGATATACAGCATATACTCCAAGTATTGTGAGAAGAAAAGAGGGTAGTTTATAAGCAAAGCCCGTTACCCCAAACAGTTCATAACTCCAGGCCGCCAGCCAGAAATGCAGGTGTGGTTTGTCCAGGTAATCAGTACCATTATCGATCAGGTTCACATAATCGCCGGTGAGGTACATGTGCAGGGCAATATTGGCATGATGAGCGGAATCATTATCCATCAGCGGGACAAAGAGCCCGGCTGTACAGACCAGCCCAAGCAGGACAAAAAGAAACGTATATAGGTTGACCGGCAATACCGGCTTATCGGGTTGTTGCATTCCTCCGGCAAAGTAAATAAAGAAGTCCGGCATTTGATAAGCGGACCGGATTTCACCGGACAAGATTGTAAATTGTCCAAAAATCAGCCCATGCGTCCCATACTTTCCTTTTTAATTGTATCCCTGTTTATACAGGTACAAGCCAATGCCCGTGTAATCACTGACAGTATTCCCGCGGAACCGAAGGATGTGGAAAGCCAGGATGCAATTATTGCGGCGCTGTATTCGGTGATTTCCGGTCCGGCAGGACAAACCCGCAACTGGGACCGGATGCGGACCCTGTTTTTACCAGAAGCCAAACTCGTGGCCACCGGTAAGAAACCCGATGGAATGATGGGTAAACGGGTAATGACACTGGAAGATTATATAAAAATAGCCGGCCCCTCCCTGGAGAAGGACGGATTTTTTGAAAATGAAATCAGCCGGAAAACGGACCAATACGGCAGCGTGGTACAGATTTTCAGCACCTATGAATCACGGAGAACACTCAATGATGAGAAACCCTTTATGCGGGGTATCAATAGTATCCAATTATGGTTTGACGGGAAGCGCTGGTGGATTCTCACCGTTTTCTGGCAGGGAGAAACAACCGACAACCCGATTCCGAAAGCGTATCTGAATTAATCCGCCAGCTCGATCAGCAGACTGGCAATTTTATCCCGGATAAAATCACGCACTGTATTGAATTCCGCTGGCTCCATGTGTTTGGGATCAGGGATCTGCCAATCCACAAAGCGTTTGGCCGGCATCCAGGGACAGGCGTCGCCGCAACCCATCGTCACCACCACATCAAAAGGCGCAAAGGCCTTTACTTCATCCAGGCTCTTGCTGTCATGTGTGCTGAGATCATATCCCAGTACTTTCATCGCTGCAATCGCCTTCGGGTTTACGATACCAGAGGGTTTGGATCCTGCACTATAAGCCTCCACCTGGTCGCCACCGATGATTTTTGCAAAAGCCTGGCTCATCTGGCTGCGGTTGCTGTTTTCGATACAAACAAAGAGAAGTTTCTTCTTCATGCTTTCGTTGATTTGAATTTATGTTGTTGAGCGAGTGCAAAGCGCACAAGTAAGATCAGTACGGGTACTTCGATCAGGGGACCGATCACCGCGGCAAAAGCGGCCGGTGATGCAATCCCGAATACCGAAATGGCGACGGCGATTCCGAGTTCAAAATTATTTCCTGCCGCAGTAAATGCCAGGGAGACAGATTTCGGATAATCGGTTCCTGCTTTTTTCGACAGAAAGAAGGCCGAGAAAAACATGATGGCAAAATAAATGCTGAGCGGGATGGCAATCAGTAATACATCACCCGGAATTTGTACGATCAGTTTTCCTTTCAGGCTGAACATTACCAGGATGGTGAATAATAAAGCAATCAGCGTGATCGGACTGATGGCCGGGAGGTAGCGGTTATTGAACCAGTCTTCGCCCTTCCATTTGATTAATACATAGCGGGAAATCAATCCGGCCAGGAAGGGAATACCGAGATAGATAAACACGCTTTGCGCCACATCGCCGATGGTAATATTGACTTCATATCCTTTCAGTCCGAGTAAGGGCGGCAGTTTGGTAATAAAGATCCAGGCATAGAGACTATAAAAGAGTACCTGGAAAATACTGTTAAAAGCCACCAGTCCGGCGGCATAGAGCCGGTCGCCTCCGGCGAGATCGTTCCATACAATCACCATAGCGATACAGCGGGCGATCCCGATCAGGATCAGTCCGGTCATATAACCAGGATGATCACGCAGGAAAACCACCGCGAGCAGAAACATCAGGATGGGTCCCACGATCCAGTTCTGAACAAGGGAGAGTCCCAGTATTTTTTTATTAGCAAACACTTTTGGCAATTCTTCATACTTCACTTTCGCCAGGGGCGGATACATCATTAATACAAGGCCAATGGCAATCGGAATATTGGTGCTGCCGGATTGGAAAGAGTTGATAAAGCCCTCAGCAGAAGGAAAAAAATAACCAATGGCCACCCCCACTCCCATAGCCAGGAAGATCCAGAGGGTGAGGTAACGATCGAGGAAGGAGAGTTTTTTCAAAGCAGGGGAGGTTTGATAGTAGAAAAAGTTAGAAAGAAGATTATTGATTATTGGGGTCGTTTAAAGCAGAAAAAGGTTTAAAGCAGATTATTAATTATTGGGGTCGTTTAGAATAGCCGATTTTCTCTGATGAATTATTTAATAATCACATTACAGACTCTTTCTGCTTTAAACGACCGCAATAATAAATAATCTATAATAAGACACCCACTACGATGAGCAGCGCCAATAATTCTTCCTAACAGCATCCGCTTCCCGGCTCACAACATGCCGCCGGTTTTTCAGCGTAAACCGTAACGGAGAAGATCCCCGTCTTACCTGCTTTAAAATCTTCCAGTTCTTTAGTGCCGAGATAGCTGTTGAGGATATCGTCGGGGATCACGATCGGTTTTTCTTTTTGAACGGTGATATTTTTAAAACCATTCTTTTCAATCAGTCCGAGATAATCCTGTTTCTGGATGGCGCCGGCCACGCAGCCCGCATACATTTCCGCGTCTTTCTGTAAAGCTTCCGGTAATTCGCCCATCAGCACAACATCGGAAATGCTGAAGTGACCGCCAGGTTTCAGTACGCGGTAGATTTCGCTGATCACACCATCTTTGTTGGGGACGAGATTCAAGACGCAATTACTCACGATAACATCGGCCACATTGGAGGTCACGGGCATTTTTTCAATATCACCCTGGCGGAACTCCACATTATTAAAACCTCTTTTCTCTGCATTGGCCCGGGCTTTATCAATCATGGCCGGGGTAAAATCGATCCCGATTATTTTTCCGGACTCACCGGTTTCAGCACGGGCTATAAAACAATCGTTGCCCGCCCCGCTGCCGAGGTCGATCACGGTATCACCGGCTTTTATTTTCGCAAATTGGGTGGGTAAACCACAGCCCAGTCCCAGGTCCGCATCCGGGTTATACCCTTCCAGTTCGGTATAATCATCACTCATGATATTATACACTTCGGTGGAGCAGCAGCCCGATCCGCAGCAGGAGGACTGGTTGGTTTCCTTGTCCTGCAGGGCGATTTCGCTGTATTTCTGTTTTACGATTTCTTTGAGTTGTTCATCGGTTGTCATGATTGGGTATTTTTAAGGAGTTATTTTTTTATTCCGTAGTCTTCGTCATCCTTCGATACGACGCAGCAATATTGTCATTTGCCCTGTAAAATTTTGTTTGGCGTCTACTCCACGCATGAGGCGGGACAAGAGGATGACAACATCCTTTCGTTTCTTAAAAGGCTCCGTTGAAACGTTGTTTGAAACCATGAAATAGTAACTTCTTTTGTTCCTACGAAGCCGAATGTTGTTGTCATCCTGAGTAGACAGCCTCTTTAGATAAAGTACAGGGGTTTAGAAAAAAGGCCAGAGGCTGGCGTATCGAAGGATGAACCGCTAGCAACAAGCCTTCTCATTCTTCACTTTCAAATGATTAAAAAGTATATTGAATTCACTGCTGAATTTTTCAAAAGCTTTCCAGTTGATGCAATAGCAGCTGCGCGGACCCTCGACTGTCCCGTCGATCAGGCCGGCGTTTTTTAATTCTTTCAGGTGTTGGGATACGGTGCTTTGGGCCAGGGGCAGCACATCCACGATCTCCCCGCAAATACACTCATTCCGCTGCGCCAGTATTTTCAGGATCGCGATCCGGGCAGGATGGCTCATTGCTTTCGCAAAAGCCGCGAGATCCTGTTCTTTCTGGGTAAATTCTTCTTTTTTATGGAAGGCCATATTATGCGAATGATTTTTTAAAACTGCAAAAAAGGAAATGCTGAATCGTGTTGAATGGGGTAATATGATCAGTGTGAATACATTTAATTTTTTCAAACCAGCGGCGGATGGTGGCACTCATGCTTTCTTCACTGTATTGTTTCACCGGCAAACCGCTGCATTTTTCTGGTCCATTTTCTGCGAAAGTGCCGATCAGTAATTTACCGCCCGGATTGATGGCCTTTTGTGAAATACTGAGATAGGTTTGTACTTCATTGTCGGTCGTCAGGAAATGAAAGGTAGCCCGGTCGTGCCAGAAATCATAGGTTCTTTCCGGTCTGAACTCAGTAATATCAGTAACCACCCATTTTATTTTGGATGCGTTCGCGCCTAGTCTTTTTTTTGCCCTTTCGATAGCAGCTTCGGAAATATCCAGTACCGTAATATCGGTAAAACCGGCCGCCAGCAGGTGATCCGCCAACAGGCTGTCCCCACCGCCGATATCAATTACGGAAGCCTGGCGCGGAATGCCGAGTTCCTGAATGAAAGTCAATGAAACAGAAGGGTTGGGCTGGTACCAGCTGACTTCATTCAGCTGTTTGGTACTGTATACTTTTTCCCAGTGTGTTTTTTTGTCCATCTTTAAAATGTATATCGCAAATATACGATTAGAATTATTATTTCCAACTATTTTTATAGAAGGGGGTATGAGT
>Ga0138256_10009198_pt1 | contig 10370 bp, 9 predicted proteins | sample KNB2016incub_MG_FD_105486 | JGI IMG/M metagenome (GOLD analysis project Ga0138256, IMG submission 105486) | Active sludge microbial communities from wastewater in Klosterneuburg, Austria - KNB2014incub_MG | ecosystem: Engineered > WWTP > Activated sludge > Unclassified | place: Austria... | reverse complement strand
TTTGTTGGGCAAACCCAAGTGTTCCTTTGGAGTTACATAGCAGAGCATCGCACAGCCGAACCAACCGATCATCGCCGCTCCGATGCCGCTCGTGATGTGGTCGTAGCCCGGTGCGATGTCGGTCGTTAGCGGACCGAGCGTGTAAAAAGGAGCTTCGCCGCAGACCGCCAACTGCTTGTCCATATTCTCTTTGATGAGATGCATCGGGACGTGACCGGGACCTTCGATCATCGTTTGGCAATCCATTTCCCAAGCGATCTTCGTGAGTTCACCAAGAGTGTCGAGTTCGGCAAATTGGGCTTCGTCGTTGGCGTCTGCGATCGAGCCGGGACGCAAGCCGTCGCCTAAGCTAAACGAAACATCGTAGGTCCGCATGATCTCGCAGATCTCGCGAAATCGCGTGTACAAAAAGCTTTCCTCGTGGTGTGCGAGACACCATTTCGCCATGATCGAGCCGCCGCGTGAAACGATGCCCGTCGTCCGTTTCGCCGTCAAAGGAATATACGGCAGACGAACTCCGGCGTGGATCGTGAAATAATCAACGCCTTGTTCAGCTTGCTCGATCAGCGTGTCGCGGTAAATTTCCCACGTCAGATCTTCGGCTTTTCCGTTGACTTTTTCGAGTGCCTGATAGATCGGCACAGTACCGATCGGCACGGGCGAATTCCGCAAGATCCATTCCCGCGTGGCGTGGATATTCTTGCCGGTCGAAAGATCCATCACCGTATCCGCACCCCACAGCGTTGACCAGCGCATCTTTTCTACCTCTTCCTCAATCGAAGACGCAATCGCCGAATTTCCGATGTTGGCATTGATTTTCACCAGAAAATTTCGCCCGATGATCATCGGCTCGCTTTCGGGATGATTGATGTTCGCCGGGATGATCGCGCGGCCGCGGGCAACTTCATCACGCACAAATTCGGGTGTTACAAACTTTGGAACAGACGCTCCAAACGACTCTCCTTTGTGCTGATGATAAAGTGATGATCGATCATCAGTTTCGAGTTTTCCGTCTCCAGTTTCCAGCCTGTCCGAAACCGCAGCACTCATCTTCTCAAACGCGATCTGTCGGCCGAGATTCTCGCGGATGGCGATGAACTCCATTTCAGGCGTGATGATGCCTTTGCGGGCGTAATGTATTTGGGTGACGCACTGGCCGGGTTTTGCTCGGAGCGGCGCACGTTTGAGGCCTGGGAATTCTTCGAGCTCTCCATTTCGCGTTGCGGAGCCCTTACTCACGTGCGGGCTACTGACACGTGGGCTGCTGACACGTGCGAATTCTTCAGCACCTTTTGTGAGATATCCGTTGTCCTGCGGCAGCACCTCGCGGCCTTTGTATTCTTCGACGTCGCCGCGTGAGATTATCCAATCGCGCCGATGTGCGGGCAGGCCGTCGCGTACATTATGGCGATGATCGGGATCGGTCCACGGGCCGCTGGTGTCGTAAACGCGGACAGGCGGATTCTCTTCGATCGTGCCGTCCATTGCCTTGCTAGGCGTGAGCGATATCTCGCGGAATGGGACGCGTAACTGGAAGTTCTGTAATTCGGCAGATGAGCCCTTACTTACGTGCGGGCTGCTGACATAGATCTTCTGCGAAGCAGGCAACTTGGTTTCATCACTCGTGCGTTCCGTGTTAAGCCCTTGCTCACGCGCGGGCTTCTGCAAAGAATGGCCTTCTTGTGAGGCTGGTGGGCGGATGGTGTCGATGGTGGTCTCTATATCGCCCTTACTTCGTGCGGGCTTCCGCACCTCGGCGGCAGCCTCTTCTTTGACGTTTGATGTTTGTTTCTTTACTTGTGGCATCGTTTTTCTCCCTTCGTCGGCATTATCCGCATCAGGTTCAAGGAGTCGCGTAAACTATAAAGTTTACGCCTCTCAGCCTGTCTAACAAGCTCCTCCGAAATCCATGTCTGACTTTTTGTATCTTATCGACTTCGCGCCTGTTTCGCCAATCTTTGAGCTATTGTTCCCGGTTATACATTAGCCGCCGTGCACGGGCGTTTAACATAGAACGTACAAGGAATTTTGCCTGGCCGCCGCTTGCCGGCGAATTTGAGAATCCCAAGTCAGCAATGAGAATCAACCTCGCTCTGGATATTCTTGTCAGCCGGAATCGACCTAGCAATGCGGGCCTCGGCGTTTCATTTACGGAATACCGCAGGCACATGAAACCGAAATAGACCAGAAAAGGGGAAAAGCAGCAATGAAGTTAAAGGAAATTGGCGATCAGGTGATAGTACTCACAGGCGCGACAAGCGGGATCGGGCTGACAACGGCCCGAATGGCGGCTAAACAAGGCGCCCGGCTAATGTTGATCGCGAGAAATGAACAAGCGTTACGGGATCTAACGAACGAGATAAACAATAGCGGCGGCATCGCACAATATCACGCCGCGGATGTCGCAAACGAAGCTGACCTGCGCGAGGCGGCACGCCGAACGGTCGAAGCATGGGGCCGCATCGACACATGGGTAAATGATGCAGGCGTCGCAATTTACGGAAAACTAGTGGAAATTTCCGAAGATGATGCGAGACGTCTTTTTGACACCGATTTTTGGGGCGTCGTAAATGGTTCGCGTGTCGCAGTGGATCATTTACGTGAGAATGGCGGAGCGCTAATAAATCTCGGCAGTGAGGTTTCAGATGCCTCGGTACCGTTGATCGGCATGTACGCCTCGGCAAAACATGCCGTTAAGGGATTTACTGACGGCTTGCGCATGGAGCTTGAGGCCGACAACTTGCCGATCTCGGTAACTCTTATCAAACCAACCTCGATACACACGCCATTCGTCGAAAATGCGCGGAACTATTTGCCGTTTGAGCCAATGGTCCCGGCACCGGTCTATTCACCGGACCTTGTCGCGGAGGCGATCTTGTATTGCGCTCAAAACCGGGTGCGAGATTTCTTTGTCGGTGAAATGGCGGCGGTCCACTCTGGAATGGCGTCTTACGCTCCGCGTCTAAACGATAAGTTTATGGAGTGGACGGCGGAATCAATGCAGAACTCGGGCGAGCCGTCCGTAATAGATCGACGCGACGGCCTTTACGAATCGAATTCGTCACTACGCGAACGCGGTTCGTCCGACCGGATCGTACTTGAGGACAGCGTTTATCAACGGGTGAAAATGCACCCCGTATTGACCGCCGGGCTAGTGGCCGGCGGTGGTGTTGCAATCGCGGCCCTTGCCGGATCCTGGTTAGCAAAAACCGGCAAGAAAGGCCATAGGCAACTTGAAACAGGAAGCTTTAAAGAAAGCAAAGGGAGACAATTTATGGATACGAACATGAACATTTCAGAACACATGGAGGTCGTCGGTTCGGACGGCATGCACGTCGGCACTGTTGACAAGGTCGAGGGAAGTCAGATCAAGCTGACCAAGGACGATTCGCCGGACGGCAAGCATCACCTTATTCCGGTGAACGATGTCGATTCGGTCAAGCAAAACCGCGTTATGCTGGCTCAAACGGCAACCGATGCTAAAGCAAACTGGCAATCGGCTTGAATCACCGTTGCCGCAATTGGGAGACGCTGACCTAGTCTCCAGGACCGGAACGGGCAAAATATTTGCCCATTCCTCGTAAAGAGCATTTTGTTAGTGAACAAGGAGTTAGAAATATGGCCAACAGATATGGCAGAGATATAGGCCGCCGCGGACGTGAACGTTCAGGAAGCGAAGGCGGCTACGGCGGCGTTAACCGGACTAGCGCATACGGCGACGAGCAATGGAGAGAGGACGAATCCTATTTCGGCGGCAGCCGCCAATTCGGGTCCGGAAACTCGAGCGGCAGCGGCGGCGATCACGATAGGTATGACCGAGGATACGGGAGAACTGCTATTCCCGATAGCGGGAGCGAATATCTCGAAAGGACCAGAAGGGACAACGATTATTCACTCGGGCCCGGAAGCGAATCGAAAGGACGTTATTCAGGCCCACGCCCGACGGATTACCGGAACTATGGTTCAGATTATCCTTCGTCCGAGCGCGGTTATATGCGCGACTATGAAAACGGCCGCGATGAGCGTGGCTGGTGGGATAAGACCTCTGACGAGGTTGCGTCTTGGTTCGGTGACGACGAGGCCGCAAGCCGGCGGCAGCAGGATATGCGGTCAGGCGGCGGGCATCGCGGCCGCGGGCCAAGCGGCTATGTCCGATCGGACGACCGAATTCGCGAAGACATAAACGACCGGCTCACCGATTACGACTATCTCGACGCTACGAATATATCGGTAGAAGTTAAGGGCTGTGAGGTAACACTTACCGGAACCGTTGACAGCCGTTACGCAAAACGCGTTGCAGAGGACATCGCCGACGATGTTTCGGGTGTAAAGAATGTTGAGAATCGCTTGCGGGTAAATGCGGGCAGCAGCACGTCCGCGGGGACGGAAGCGACATACTCAGCAACGTCCGGGACCACGGCGTCAGGAGCCCAAGCGAAGGGCAAGTCCTCCGGGACATAAGACAAACGATCAGAAGCAGGCGGATCGACCGGCCCGCCTGCTTCCCGGACCGCGGGAAAAACGTGACGGAGGCAAGACTATGGCGGAATGCGAAGTGTGCGGAAACGATTACTATCGTTCATTCGAGGTGGTTACGGCTGGCAATCGGCATGTGTTCGATTCTTTTGAGTGCGCAATTCATAAGTTGGCGCCGGCCTGCTCTCATTGCGGCTGCCGAATAATCGGACATGGCATTGAGGCAAACCAGACATATTTTTGCTGTGCTCGCTGCGCGGGGACCGCGGGCGTTGACGGGGCCGTTGACCATGTTACGGCTGCCAGCCGGAACGAAACCCCGGCGGAACGCGGCCCCGGCACGGCCGGCGGCCACCTGCTTTGAAAACGAATTGAAGAATATTGCGGCTTGGCTCGTCTAACTAATGGTTCATTCCATAAAGTTCGATTTCTGCACGGTCCTTTTCGCAGCGGACGGCCGGCGTAGGATGATAAATTTTAACGGATATAAAATGTGGTTTTGACGAAAGAATGCTGCTTCGATCCGCCAGGCGGGATCAACATCAAATTGGCTTAAAACCGGAGGAAATGCGATCACGTTGAAAAAATATTTGAATCTGTTCATCACGGCGTTGGCTGTATTTACCGTCTCATGTGCAAATGCGGCACCAACGGGCCGCGCTGACAATGCGGTTTTCGAGACGCAGGACGGCTCGAGGCTGCGTGTCGAAACCGTTGCTTCAGGCCTTGAGGTCCCATGGGGCTTTGCATGGCTGCCGAACGGCGGCCTTCTCGTCACTGAGCGGCCCGGCCGCGTTCGGATCATCGAAAACGGTAAATTACGGCCGGAGCCCGTTTTCACTGTGCCGGATGTAGAGCCGTCGGGCGAAAGCGGCCTGATGGATATTTCCGTACATCCCGACTTTGCAAAAAATTCGTTTGTTTTTCTCGCCTATGCTTACAACTCCGACGGCAAGCGGGTAAAGGTCGTTCGGTACAGATATTCAGGCGGAAAGCTGGTCCAGGACCGGGTCGTCATCGAAAATATTCCCGGAGCTCCTAACCACGCCGGAACCCGGTCAAGGTTTGGGCCGGACCTTAAACTTTATGTCACCACGGGAGATTCAACAGATTGGAACCTTGCGCAGGATATCAATTCGCTCGCCGGCAAGACCCTTCGGCTCAACGACGACGGGTCGGTACCGGCTGATAATCCGTTTGTGGGCCGAGCGGGATACAGGCCTGAAATTTGGACAACCGGCCACCGCAATGCCCAGGGCCTGGCATGGCAGCCGGGCAGCAGGCTGATGTTCCAGACCGAACACGGCCCGAGCGGGTTTGAAGGCCGCGGCGGCGGCGCTGACGAAGTAAATATTGTCGAGGCCGGAAAGAATTATGGCTGGCCAATAATTTGGGGAACCAAAACACAGACGGGCCTGGAAGCCCCTTTGCTTTTGTACACGCCGGCCTGCGCTCCCGCGAGTGCAGCCTTTTATACCGGCGGCAAACTGGCCGGACTAAAGAACAATTTCTTTTTCGGCTGCCTCCGCGGCACTAAACTCATTCGGGTCATTTTGGACGGCCGCCGGGCCGTTCGTCAGGAAAACTTGTTCGATGGTGAGTTTGGCCGTATCCGCGAGGTTGGTGAGGGGCCGGACGGGCTTCTTTACTTCTCGACGTCAAATCGTGACGGCCGCGGCACGCGGGCGGCGGATGACGACCGGATATTGAGAATAGTACCGGCCAATTGACCCGGCCGGCGCCTGACAGGGAGGTTGAAAATGGCGAAGGATAATAATTCACAGACCACAACCGGAATTGGCCAAATGAAATGGGCCTTGATCCTTGCGGCGGTTCTACTTCTGCTTGTGGCAGGGATGGTCGTTTTTACCATTTTTGGCGGAATGGAGCTTGCAGATCCTTGGGGCAAACAGCCCGGGCCGGGGCCTTAGGGCGGGCGATCTTTATTCATCTCCCGCATGTTGATAGGACGTGCAGTTCTTGTCATCACACAATGACCAAAGCTCTTGAGGACAATGTGAAGTCATTAATATTATTCGCCGCCGCCACATTACTACTTGGCTGCGGCCCTTCGACAAACCCCGACATCGGCGTCAATACCAATTCCGCTTCGATCAGTACGGCAAGTCCCACGCCGACAGTGACTCCGCGTCCGATGAATACGATCATCGGAGAACCGGCCCCGCACGGCAGTCCGCTGCCGCCTGATGCGAAAGGCGTTCAGGCTGCGATAGATGTCGTTCATGAATATTATGCGGCGATAAACGCAAAAGATTACCGAAAGGCATACGAACTTTGGTCTGGCAAGGGCGAAGCGAGCAAGCAGACTTTTGAAAGTTTCAGCGACGGCTTTACAAACACTGCCTCGGTCGAGATCGATACGAGCGGCGAACCCGGCATACCAGAAGGAGCTGCCGGATCTCAATACGTAAAGATCCCGCTGTTGATAAAGGCCAGAACGAAAGACGGACACGTGCAAAACTTTTGGGGCGAATATACGCTTCGCCGATCGATGGTGGACGGGGCGACCGCCGACCAGCGGGCATGGCGCCTGTATTCGGCCCAAATTAAAGAGCTATGACCATCGGGTGACGAAATGCAAGAAGCTGCCGTCGGCTGCGTTCATTAGTTGTGACAGGGAATTAATTTACGAACAGGGGAATCACAAAATGAATATTCTTAAGCTAATTTTTACAAACACTGCTTTTGTGCTGCTGCTCGGTATTGTTCAGGCCGCGGCACAGACACAGGCGACGGGGAAACTGCCGCCATCCATTCGTACAACCGGCGAGGCGACCGTAACGGCAAAACCCGACCGGGCCCAAATCGACGTTGGTGTGGTCACACAGTCCGATACGTCGCAGGCCGCCGTCACACAAAACGCGCAAAAACTTGAGGCAGCACTTTCAAAACTTCGGCAACTGCTCGGCGCTAACGCTGATATCAAAACAGTCAGCTACAGCGTCACGCCGAACTATCGCTATCCAAAGGAAGGCGGCGAACCTACGATCACGGGCTACACGGCGACAAACATCGTCCGCGTGACCCTCGACGATCTGACAAAGGTTGGCGACGTTATCGACACGGCATCGCAGGCCGGCTCGAACCGAATTCAGAACCTGCGGTTCATGCTCAAAGACGAAGGCCCGGTCCAAGCCCAGGCCCTTCGCGAGGCCGCGGTCAAGGCAAAGGCAAAGTCACAGGCATTGGCATCTGCACTCGGACTCAATATCGTTCGCGTACTGTCGGTGGCCGAAAGCGGCGGACCGTCGGTTCCGATCCGCGAGGTTGCTTTCGCCAGAGCGCAGGACGCCTCGACCCCGATCGAGCCGGGAATGATCGAGATCCGTGTCTCGGTCGAGCTTGTTGTCGAAGTGTCTCAATAGGCCGGTAATTCGTTGATAAAAAACACCCCGCGATGCACGGCTTTCGCGGGGTGTTTTTAGATCTGATCCTAAAGAGCTCACCGCAGCGAAACCCGCTATTCGTTCTCAAGCAGCTTTCGGGCCTCGGCAAGCTCCGCCTTATGTTCGTCGCTGACCGACGGATAGCGAAGATCCATTGACTCAAGTTTCGTAGCAATGACTTCAGAAACAGCCAGCCGCGTAAACCATTTTCTGTCGGCGGGAATAATATACCAAGGTGCATGTTCTGTTGAAGTGGCCTCGATCGCTTCCGCATAGACGGTCATATATTCATCCCAATGGGTACGTTCCTTGACGTCGCCCATCGAGAATTTCCAGTTCTTCTCCTCTTCTTCAATACGATCGAGAAATCTTTCTTTCTGCTCCTTTTTCGATATATTCAGAAAGAACTTTAGAATGTGGGTCCCGTTTTCAGTCAAATGCTGTTCCCAATCGCGGATGCGGCCAAACCGCTTTTTCCATATTTGTTTATCGTTCTTGATCTCGGGTGCGAGGTGCTGGCCTTGAAGTATCTCGGGATGAACACGGACAACGAGCACTTCTTCGTAATGCGAGCGGTTAAAAATGCCGATCTTCCCGCGTTCAGGAAGATTTTTCTGGCACCGCCATAAAAAATCATGCGAAAGTTCTTCGTCCGAAGGCTGCTTGAACGATATGACCGAGACACCCTGCGGATTGACGCCGCTCATAACATGCTCTATGGCCCCGTCCTTGCCCGCCGCGTCCATCGCCTGAAACACGATCAGCAGCGAAAAAATGTCCTGTGCGTAAAGCACGTCCTGAAGCTTCTTTAACCGACTCACGTTCTTTGCCAAGTCTTCCACCGCTCCGGCTTTATCGGTATAATCGCCGGTAGAATCGGTCGAATGTTCTTTTAGGTCAAGCTTTGTGTCTTTTTTTACGCAGAATTTTTCTATATTCATATCCTGTACATTTGCCCCGATTTGCCAATAGCGTATAACGAATAGCCGGAAACAGCTATTGACAGTCATCTGTTCGTGACTCAACCTTTTGAGAAGGCCTTGTTCCGGCCGTTTTATATGAGATTTCTGATAACGACGTTTGCCTTGCTGATGCCTCTTTTATGTTTTGGCCAGCCTAATCTTGTACCGCAAAAGATAATTCTAAAGAACGGGAGATCATTTGATCTCAACCTACCCGCAAATTTCGAGATCGTGCCCGCGGCCGAGGGCCTAAAGCGAGTGCGGTTTTTCGCTAAATCACCAGACGGACGGATCTTTGTAACCGACATGTACAATCTTGCTGACAACAAACGCGGCAGGATATTCATACTTGACGGCCTTGATCCTAAGACCGGCAAGTTCGCGGCGGTCAAAGTTTATATGTCCGGCCTGCACAACCCGAACAGCGTGCAATTCTATCGCGATGCGAATGGCCGGGACTGGATCTACATTGCCGAAACCGGAAAGCTGACAAGGCGCAGATTCAAAAGCGGTGAGGAAAGCCCTACGGATGCGAACCCGCAAACGCTCGCGACGTTCCCTGACTACGGCCTAAGCTACAAATACGGCGGCTGGCACCTGACACGGACCATTGCTTTCGGCGCGAATGGAAAGATGTATGTCTCCGTCGGCTCGAGCTGCAATTCGTGTTTAGAAAAGGAAGATGTGAGGGCGACGATTCTCGAAATGGATCCCGATGGCACCAAACAGCGGATCTTTGCAAAAGGGCTGCGAAATGCCGTCGGCCTTAGGTGGTTTGGCGAACACCTTTTTGCAACTAATCAGGGTTCCGACCACCTTGGAACCGCGCGGCCCGACGAAACTTTCTATGCGGTCAGGGACGGTGCCGATTATGGCTGGCCGTACTGTCATTCATCAAACGGCAAGATCTTTGCTGATCCAAAATTGAAGCGTCCGTCCGGCTGCGGCGGCGTACCGGCCCCGTACGCTTGGTTCCCAGCCCGTAGTTCCGCTCTCGGTTTCGATTATTTTGATGACGCGGACGCTCCCGAATCAATTAGAGGAGCTTTCCTGGTCGCCCTTCACGGCTCGACAAACAAAGCGATCGGACACGGCTATAAGATCGTGACCATGAGAAAGGGCGAACCGCTGCACGATCTGGTAAATGGTTTTCTAAAAGGCGGAAAGGTTCTCGGCCGTCCGTGCGACATATTCAAACTATCACCAAATGCCTTTCTTTTTACGGACGATTATTCGGGCATCGTCTATCTCGTGCGCAAAAAAGGAACGGAAGCCGCAATTGTCGAGGCCGCTCCGGCAGCGAATCAGACTGAAGCCGCAGCACCGCCGCAGACCGCGAATTCAAACACCGGCACATCTCCAACGACATGTTTTTCGTTGATTATTTTTCTTGCCGCAGCCGGCACACGCATTCTTGTTTAATGTCCTTTAAGGTTTGGGACGTGTTACGATAAAAAATTCTCTGATATTTGCGCTATGAACATCGGCATTACGGTTTATCCAACTTACGGCGGCAGCGGCATCG
>Ga0138256_10009197_pt1 | contig 10370 bp, 2 predicted proteins | sample KNB2016incub_MG_FD_105486 | JGI IMG/M metagenome (GOLD analysis project Ga0138256, IMG submission 105486) | Active sludge microbial communities from wastewater in Klosterneuburg, Austria - KNB2014incub_MG | ecosystem: Engineered > WWTP > Activated sludge > Unclassified | place: Austria... | reverse complement strand
TAATGACAGGTGCATTCAAGGCTGCGACAACATTTGTGTTCTGAGAAATAATATCTGAGAAACAACCATTTTCACTGACTTGCAATCGCACTGTCTGTGGACCTGGTGAACTCCAACTCAACTGGTATGGACCGGCACCTGATCCCGATACAATTGTAGCGGGAGTGAAATCAAAATCATAAGCAGCTCCACCTGAAGCATTGCCGGTAAAGGTCAATGTTGCCTCATCCGTTATACAAATAACTGGATCTAAGACGAAGTCTGCAGTGATGGAATCAAAAACTGTTATTGTATAAGGCTCAGTAAAAGGACATCCGCCAACGACTGCGGTGAATGTAACCTGATGTTGTCCGGCTGTAGCCACCTTCGGATCAAATAATCCCTCCATTACATCCACAATCCCCGGTCCAGCCCATGTGCCTACACCTGGGCTTCCATTGACCAGTACTTCGAGATCGATGATTGTAGGATTGTTGAGACATGCACTGTCCTGACCTGAAATGACAATTGTTGGTGGTGGACAATTTTGAGCAATGCAACTCGACATCACTATGATATCATCGCAAGGTCCTGCACTGATAACCGTTACTGTGATATTCACCACATCTCCAGGATTCAGACCAGTCACTTGCCAATTACTGGTGCCAGTTGGCATAGCAGGTCCATTGTTGATGGATACCAGATACCCACTAGCACCTGCTACATCATCCCAATCGAAATCAACAGATGAAAGGGTTGAAGAGCAATTGATAATCGGAGCCTGGAAATTACTGACTACTGTAAGATGTGAAATAGAAGAGGTATCGCATCCGGGCTCTATGACCGTTAAAGTGATTAATTTATCTCCTGGCACAGCCCAACTTACATTGTATGGACCAATACCACTTCCTGTGACATTGGTTGGGCTATCAAAATCCCAAATAACTTCAGCGTTTACACTAGCTGTACCTGTGAAGGTTACAACCATATTGGAATCAGCACAAGCGGCAGGATCAGATGTAAAAGCAGCCAGGGGAGCTGGTTTAATATCAACCATAAAACAAGTAGAAGAACCATCACCACATTCATTTGTAGCATACACACAAATATCTGCCGGTCCTGAATTTGTAAAATCAAACTCCGCAATATTAGAGCCATCCTGATTGATTGGTACATTGCCTGGACCAGACCAGGTATACGTAAGTGGCTCACCAAAAGGATCTTCAATCACTTCAAAAAACACACCATTCTGCGCACAGATTAATGTGTCAGTGAATCCCATATTAGGGGCGACAGGCTGGTAAGTTGCTGCGACAAAACAAAACTGCTCAATGAAAAAAGTACAGTTTCCTGCCGCGGTTATGATAGTTGCATATAAAGTGTAACAACCATCATCCAAAGTTTCATAAGGTATGTTGTCATAAACCGGTGTTGCACCATCGTACCATTGCCAATCAATATCTGCATTGGAAGGAACTAAATCCTCAATGATGGGTGTAAGTACAAAATCACCGTTATCACAAGTCAATTCAATATAAGCGTTGATGGCCGCAAGAGTTACGTTTAATTCAGCTGTAGAATCACAACCATTCGAACTACCATTCGGGTACATGAGTTCATAGGTACCGGCATTATCATAAAATTCACCTTCGTAAATAAGTGATTCTTCACAATGTAAGGTATCGAGTTGGCCGACCTCGACCATATCATATTCCTCAACAATCCAAATGCTATCGAATATGCAGCCGGCAGCATCTTCATAGCTTTGCATATACTCCCCGGCACCAGATATAGACACTGATCCCCAATTGAAAGGAAATTCTTCAGGGCAGAAAATTGCCTCTGGTTTCTCTTCTTCGGGTATTTCATATACTTCAAGGTCAAAACACGGAATCATATCACCAACATCACATCCACTGAATGCCTGGGCACAAATCTGGTATGTGCCCGGAGCCAGATCTTCCGGAATGTCAATAGTCAATTGTGGATCTGTTGTCTCGATGGTATCATTTGGAGTCCATTCAAGAAACCACCAATATCCGTGTGCCCCGTCCACTGAAGGAGAGGCTTCAAAGGTCAGACCATCGAATCCCTGGCAAACGAGTGTTTCTCCAGCGTCTACGTTATCAATATCACTTTGCAATTGTGGCTGATAAACACCATCTGCCACTTCAATGGTATAATCACAATCTGCACCGGCACTCCCATCAAAAACTAAGTAGTATGTCTGGCCAATAACCAATCCTGAAGCAAACATTGTAAAGGTAGACCCTTCAGGTGCACCGGCTTCACAATCAAGCACCTCACCGGAACCGGTCCATGGGCAAGAGCCTAAAATGGCAGCTTGAAGTTCATTCTGACCTCCGTCACAATTTCCAACATGAATCTGGAAAAAAACATCAGTAGCTATAGGAATGAATTGAAAATACTGCGGATTGTGGATGGCAGTCATGTTCCCACACCAACCATTATAGGCTCCATCAGGTTGATTATCTTCAGTAGCATCGCAAAGATCCTCAAGGCATACTAATGGAGCTTCCCCACAAGTTGCTCCCGCTGGTGGATCAGGATCACATTGAGCATTACTTTCTGCAACAGAAAAAAGTAAGCTAAGAATTATACAAAAACCTGTAAACAGGCCTGATTTGGGTGAAACCATACTTTTACTTTTTTTACGAAACATTTACTCTTGCGAGCCTAAATATAGAAATAAAATCGGGCTGTGAAAGAGCAGATTTGCTGGTCTGGAATCTCTCGGATCTGACCCGGTTTTTTTTATTTATTCATCATCTTAACAGGGTTATATCTCCGTGAAATACTTCTGTTTTTCCATTAATTAACTGAACTTCAAGCAAATAGGCAAAGACGCCTGGATTAGCATTTTCGCCGGTGGAGGTTTGCCCATTCCAGAATACGGATCCATCTGATGGATTAAAATTTGTCTTCCCAAAAACAGCATTTCCCCACCTGTCAAATATGATCCATTGCAACACCTTTTCAATTCCCGGCGTCGGATTCAAACGGACTTCATCATTGATGCCATCCCCATTTGGTGAAAAGACGTTGGCCATATAATATTTGGCTTTTTCAACCACATAGACGATCACTTTATCACTTCTTTCGCATCCGGTGACCGAAGTGACAAAAAGGGTATAGTTGGTCGTCTCTCCCGGACTTACATCAAAATCCGGACAATCTGCGCAAAGATTTACACCTGACGAATCCCACCAGATAGATCCGATATCCGAATCCATAAGATCTGTGGTTCCGGAGAGTGTTGCAGTTTCCCCAAGATGGATATCAAGATCAGGACCTGCATCAACAGTAAATGAAAAAACAGGTTCGATTTGAACAGTCGTATCGAATATACATGCCCTGGCATCGGAAATAGTCAACGTGTAGATACCTGCTGGTAATCCTTCAAATAGAGGAGTCAATTGGGGTGTCCCTCCATTAAGTTGAAATGAGAAAGGTTCAATTCCACCCTGCAAACCAGTTACTTCAAGGGAGGCATTAGCATCTCCGCTGCATTCGGGCGATGATATTTCAAGAAATGCCATGCTGATCGCATCTGGCACTTCCATGAGATGAAACATGGCTGTATCTCTGCAACTATTGTCAAGACGTTGGACGATCAACCTATAAACACCAGTATCTCTTGCCTGAATGTTTACTGCGGAAGGGTCACTCAGTATCAGTCCTCCTGCTGAAGTCCAGGAATAAAGAAGTGGCATCGGAGTTGAAGCCGAACCATCAAATAGTACATCCCGCTCTTTACAACGAATTTCACCACTAAGTTGAATGTCTGCTCTGGGTGAAATAGTATCATGCGGGACTAGAATAGTATCGCGCGTCTCGCAACCATTTGGTCCACTCACAGATGCTGCAAATGGGCCGGGTTGCATGACATTGAAAACAGTAGATGCCCCCAGGGTATCCCCGTTCATATTCTCCCAGGCAATGGAAAACTGAGGGATATCGACCATAGCTCTTATAGCAGCTGATAATCGAGCACATGTGAAGGTATCTGATGACAGCGAAATGATGGGGAAATGAGGGGGATCGAGTATAATCGTATCAAATGCCATACAACGATTAGCTCCTTGTATCTCAAAAGTATATTGTCCTGGCAGATTCACCATCAGAATAGAATCACTTGAAAGTAATTGGCCAGTGGGGTCAAACCAACTATATGATACGATCGAATCAGCAGATGCTGCCTGAAGGGTGGCAAGACGGTCACATCTTAATGAATCAGCTTGCAAAACATACGTCGGGATGACAAAATTACTATCTACCAACACATCATATTCTCCGGGACACCCATTCAGTCCAAATGCAGAAAGGTGATAATACCCCGGTTGATCTACTGTGATAATCGATTCATTGAAGTCAATAATCCCAGGACCACTCCATTGATATGAAGTTATCGAATCCAGTGACTGCGATATGATCTGTATAGTATCAAGACATGCAAGTGTATCCGATTCAAAGATGACAAAAGGTGGAATGGTATCATACGGGATTTGGATATATAGGATTCCGATACAACCTGATGGGCTGATCCCAAACAGTCGGTGCTCCCCTTCCTGTCCCGACATAAGTGTTGGTCCCTGCACTACTGAAAGATCCGGTAATTCCCAATATATCTGGGAATAAGAAAACCCGGAATGAGGAACAAAATGCAATTCGGCAACCTGATCAATACAAGTGATAGTATCCGAAGTATAGCCAAAGGGTGGAATCCTGTAGTCCGCTGAGACCGGCACCTCAGCCAACACAACACAACCTGTATTCGTATCCGTCATCATCACAATATACAATCCAAAATCTCCAATGGTGATCATGGATTGGTCCGCATCATTCCCTGAATAATTTATCCATTGAAACACATCAGCATCTTGCGAAACCACCCCGACCATGATAGAATCTGTTTCGCAGTCAAGCGTATCTGTAACAATCTGATAATCAAAAATGTCACCTCCACGTTCTATGATGATATCGGCTTGATTGTTACAACCGTTTGGAGCAAAAACCGAAACAGTATAAACACCTTCCTGACCAGTTTGTATCGTGGTTTGATTTCCAAGATTTCCCTGGGGTCCATTCCAGGAATAAGTTACTCCCGGTGTCATGGAGGATACTGTCAATGTAATAACTTCATTGCAGTTAAGTGTATCCGTTGGTGAAACGGATATATCCGGAAGCTGGAAATCCTCGTTGAATAAAAAAGTAGCTGTTCTTGTACAACCATTAGGAAAAGTTCCAACCAATGTATAAATTCCAGGATCAGTAAGAGTTGGTCTGTAGAAATTGGAGAAAAAATTATTTGGACCTGTCCAGTTCCAGCCAGTCAACCGGTCAGGAAAAGTATTACTTACGCCTAAGGTCTGATTTTGACAATCTTTATCGAGGATGATGATGTCAACAGGTATGGTAGAAGTATCAATTGGAATATCAACTGTTCTTGTAGTGGAACACCCATTTGTGTTGGTTACATTCAGCACATAAGTACCCGGTACTGTAACAGTGATATTGGGTTGAGAAGACATGAATCCGAAAGGGCCAGTCCAAAGTACCGTCCCATCAGTGGGTAAATAAATTGGATTGAGCGCCACTGTTGGTTGATAACAGGTGATCGTGCCCCCATCTACAAATATCTGGGGATACCCCTGATCTGCCTGAACAATGACACTAGCTATTCCTTCACATACTCCATCAGTAACATCGACAAAATACTGCCCTGCCTGATCAACTGAAATTGAAGCAGCGTTTGGAGGTGATATGATGTTGCCAACCTGCGTGGACCACTGGTAAGCAAAAGGTCCACCTGCACCGGATGTCGTACCGAAGAGATCTACTGATCCGTTACCACAAGTCAAGGTGTCAGGCATATCAATCATAACCGAGAGTACCCGGGAACTGATTCGGATCTCAACTACAGTATCACATAGTCCTGGCCCATCATGCGTCTGGTAAAAAATACCATCAGCGGTGTAATCTTGTCCACCATATGAAAATACTTCTCCATTACATAAATTGGTTGTTACATCGACTGTATCCGGTTTAGCGGTCACCGAAACTGAAATACATGAAGATGTCAGGTCACCACACACTACTCCATTGGATACTGCCTGCACTAAAGCACTGTAATCTCCATTGGAAAATAAATTATACACTGCGGTGGTATCAGAGATGACATAGCTGATGCCACAAATCGAATAATTTCCGACAGGAGGAATGGCCGAAAATGATGAGCCATTTTGTAGAATAGTATTTCCGGATATTAACAGATATTCATACGCATATAGTAAAGGCGAAGGGGTGTTATTTCCAAAATCGACCGCTATATCTGATGATTGAATATTTTCTCCGGAACAAACATTGAAAGAAGAAGGCATCAATGTTCCGGCATTCGGATTACACTCAATACAGTTGAGGCCTTGTGGGTTACAAAAGATCAAAGTAATATTCGCTATAGATCCTAATTCGAATTCGCTGTGATCCTGAATTAAAAATTGCCAAACACCGTTAGCAGAACCAGTATTAAAATCTTCCAGACATCCAATGTGTGGATGATAGGTACCAGTGTATGGCGTTATCGCCTGCCATGCCTGAAAGTTGTCCCATATATCGGCAAACCCTGGATCTGGCGCTGCAGGTGTACCACAAGGAACAAAATCAATATTCCACCTTGAAAGATTTGTAAACGATGTCGAAGTGGTAGGACCTATCAACTGAACGGCGGTTCCCGCCGGTGAAACAAGTGTGATAGTGAGGTCCCCCAGAAACTCATGCATGAAATCAATTTCCACTCCACAAATACCTTGTGTCGGACTTGAAAGATTATTGTCTACCAATCCTGATACTGAAAATTGAACTGTAATCATACCATTGTCCGGAATATCTACCGCGGACATTAAAGTACATTGGCTGAGCGTATCTGCACAAAGTGAAATCAAATACAGTATAGTCAGCACTCCGCGAAGTGAACTCTTCACTATACGGTTTATATCAAATATGTTTTTAGGTTTTACCGGCATTCCATGTCTTTTCGTAACGATTCTGCTTATCTAACATTGATCCCGGGGTGAGAGGCAATAGTTTGACAAAAGTTTCCCTGTTCGAAAAAGAGCCCTCCAATTTGTGAGGAGGGCTCTAAAAACAAGAGAAATGGGCAAGTAAAATCTTTCTGGAATCAATGCATTAAAAGTTGATTCCGGCATTTTATTTTATCGGATAATCGTGATATCTCCGGCAAGGTTATCTCTTAGTCCATCACCATAAAGAATTTCCATGCGATACACATACACGCCTGGGTTCAGGTCTTCACCGTCAAACTTTCCATCCCATCCTTCCGTAGGTTCATTCGGCGGGATATTAGCATCCTTGTAAACCAGATCTCCCCATCGGTCATATATTTCCATTACCGTGATCTCTGTGACATCGGCATCCGTAAATAGCGTGAAGTAATCATTAAGATTGTCTCCATTAGGGCTAAATACATTTGGTACATAAACATCACGTTTACGAACTACCTGGAAAGAAATTGACTTTTCTATATAACAACCTCGGATATCATACGCTTCGAGTGTTATCGTACCTGCGAGATAAGCCTCTAATTGCAACACGGTGCAATTGGTACAAATCACAGAATCGCCTAATTTCCAAACTGAAGAATCAGGAATCGATGAAGAACCTGTGTATAGGTAACTCAGGGTGATGGTATCGCCCAATGCAAATACGAAATTGTCATTGACATAATTGACAATCGTTAAATCCACAACTACAAGTGGATAAATCGTAAACGTATCCGTCAATTTACATCCCGTGGCATCCGTAACTTCAAGCGAATAATGACCTGGAGCTAAATTATTGAATACCGGAGAAGGTACCGGTGGTGCATTGTTTAGTGAATAAGAATATGGACTGATACCTCCGGTAACCGAAGAAACCTGAGCTGAACCTGGAGGATCACCTTCGCAATCAGGGGACTGAACCAATAATAGCATATCCGTTGGGAAATCACCTATTTGATCAATCACCACCTGGTCTGTAGCTGTGCATCCTGTGAGATCGTTGGTCACTATCAGCGTGTAGGTACCAGCACCTGAAGCAACAGGGTTAGGAATATCAGTTTGTGAAAGTGTTCCACCAATGGTAGTCCACAAATAGCTAAAGTTAGGTCCGGTACTAGTTCCACTTCCACCAAGTGAGGCTGTAGATTGCGTACAATCCAGTGTTGCCGTTGCGCCTGCATCGGCGACAGGATTTGCTTCTATAATTACTTCAACCGTAGCCATATCATCAGGACATGGTCCACTGCCCATAATTACATAATCAAATGTATACGTACCAGGAGCCTGCGTTACTATATTGAACGTACCTGCTGTGCTGTTAAATGCACTACCTGTGCTTGGGTTCTGTGATGATTCAATCCATAAACCACCGGCATCTTCACCTGTTAATAATGATGCCAGTGTTACTACCTGATTTTCTCCGAAGCAATAATCAAGCGGAGAAGATGCTACACCTGCAACAGGTGTACGAAGCACATTAATGGTAACAGTAGAATTTGGATCACAATATGTAGCAAGACCTGACAATTCATATTGCAAAGTATATAAACCAGGATCTGCAGAATTTGCATCAAATATATCAGGAGGAATAATAACTGCAGGATTTGATCCCGGAGGTTCATTAATCACTGTCCATGCTCCTCCAGATGCTGTTTGTGGTAAGACCAATGTACTTAAGCTGATAGAGCCAAGGTCATTACATAGATCAGGAGCAACACCAAGATCAACCGGAGGACATGCACATGAGGTAATCGTCACTGTCAAAGGATAAGGTCTGTCAGTACAAGGTGCAATCGCGGTTGCTGTGGTATATGTGAATGTGTATGTACCGGCATTCAGACCATTGAAATTGACATTGGCCAGATTGCTCAGGTTCGCTGTAGATGGACCTGAATTCTGTACCCAGGTGCCAGTCTGATCACCAGCAGTGACAAGTGAATTGAAATTAATGGAGGTTGAAGGTCCGCCGGGTTCCTGTATATCGCAAGCAGTAGCCGTTGCCGTCACAGTGGCGAAAGGAGATGTAAATCCTACAACAGTAAAATCATCCTCTCCAACACATCATGCATTAATCCTCACTGTTACAGAGTAGTTACCAGCTGCATTTACGGTTGCCATTTGTCCCGTGCCTAATCCTCCACTCCATTGATAATTGTCATATCCTGCTCCTGCATCTAATACAGCTGTTCCTGCATCGCATATAGTTGAGTCACCGGTTATGGTTGGGCTCAATGTAGAGTTTGCAAGCGTTATTACAGTATCATAAGCTGTACATCCTGTAGGATCGATTACGATCACTGAGAAAGTATCTTCAACAGTTACAATGATTTGATCTGTTGATTCTCCAGTTGACCAAAGTACAGATGCATATCCCGGAGGAACAGCAAGTGTTGCCTGATCACCAGGGCAGAATGTCAATGTACCGTTGATCTGGACAGTTTCCTGGAATGGTGTATTGACAGTTGTTACGGCACTATTGGTACATCCATTGGCATCCGTGATCGTAACGGCATAAGGTCCGGCTGTATTGATCGTAATGGTTGGTGTTGTTTCTGTAGTACTCCACACATACGTGTAACCTGCAGTGGCCGTCATCTGTGTATTACCGCCAACACAAAAATCAGGTGTTCCGGTAATCGCCACAAATGGCACAGGGTGATTGGTTACTGTATAAGCTGCATTTCCTACACAACCTACTCCATCCACAACCGTTACGGTATATAATCCTGCTGTTGAAGTGATGATAGATTGTGTCACAGCAGAGCCTGCATTGGCTGACCACAAATACGTTGCATACGGCCCGCCTGCATCAAGGGTAGTGGATTCAGAAGTCTGACAAATTATATTATCTCCTGTAATAACAGGTACAAAAGGAGTTTCAACAATGGTGTGATTTGCTGTTGATGTACAACCATTACTATTGGTTACTGTCACCGTATAAGTTCCTTCCTCAACGGTAATAGTCTGAGTGCTGGCAGTTGTACTCCATAGATATGACGTAAATCCTGCGCCTGCATCAAGGGTTGCCTGGACGTTGGCACAAATGGATACAGGGCCTGAAATGGCTGCTATAAAATCTGCCGATGTGATAGTAATACTATCCGATCCGGTACAACCTGTATTATCACCAACCGTAACAATATACGTACCAGGTGAAGTCACATTTACAGATGCTGTGACTGCGCTACCAGCATTTGCCGACCATTGATAGGAGTTAAATCCAAGTGCGGCGGATAACGTGATTGTTTCACCGGTACAAATGATATTGTCACCCGCCAGACCAGGATCTAGAGTGGCTGTTTCTAAGACTGT
>Ga0138256_10009196_pt1 | contig 10370 bp, 7 predicted proteins | sample KNB2016incub_MG_FD_105486 | JGI IMG/M metagenome (GOLD analysis project Ga0138256, IMG submission 105486) | Active sludge microbial communities from wastewater in Klosterneuburg, Austria - KNB2014incub_MG | ecosystem: Engineered > WWTP > Activated sludge > Unclassified | place: Austria... | reverse complement strand
GGTGGATACGGATAACCAAACGTTTTCCAAACGCAATACCCTGATCGATACGGCAACCCACACAATCAATGCCCAGTACTACATCTGGAATTCAGATGCCTCCGGACGCTATATGGCCGGGCGTCTGCTGGCAGCTGCCGAGCGCGGAGTCAAGGTGCGGATCCTGCTCGATGACATCAATGTGGCTGTCCGTGATGCCGTGCTGGTAGCTTTTGCCAATCATCCGCGCGTTGAAGTCCGAATTTATAACCCGACGGCTTCCCGGTCCGGCATCGGTCGCCTGTTCGACTTTGTGCGCGACTTCGACCGACTCAACCGGCGCATGCACAACAAGGCTTTTATCGTCGATGGGGCGGTTGCCATCGTCGGTGGCCGGAATATCGGTGACGAATATTTCGATCTGGATCCAGCCAGGAACTTTCGCGACCGCGAGGTCCTGGCAGCGGGACCGGTGGTGGCAGGCGTGACGGCGGGCTTTAACGAGTTCTGGATGAGCCGGTGGACGTTTCTCGCCAGTTCGCTGGCTGGCGACCCATTGAGTCCGGCGCAGCTGGCCACAGCGCATGACCGCCTGGATGCGGCCGGAGCAGATCTGCAGGCGCTCGGCCATGCGCCACCTGCCGTCCGGGCGGGTGCTGACAAATACGCCTCGGACTTGCTGCTGCGCCTGGTGTGGGCGCCCGTGCAGCTGGCGCTGGATCTGCCGCCAGATACGGAGGCCATGGATGATTCATCGCGGCCGCAGGCTGTGGCGCAGGCATTGCAGCGCCTGACACTGTCCGCACAGAGCGAAATCCTGCTGGAGTCGGCCTATCTGATCCTCAGTGACGACTCGCTGGCCGAAATGGCCGAACTTGCCGGACATGGCGTCAGTATCCGCGCGCTGACCAATTCGCTGGCATCCAACGATCTGGTCACCAACCATTCAGGCTATGCGCGCCACCGCAAGGCCATGCTCGCGAGCGGCATCAAACTGTTCGAGTTGCGGCCGGATGCGGCTGCGTGTCAGCGGCTGATTACGACCGCAGGCGCCTGTGCAGACACGCGCGAGTTTGCCTTGCATTCGAAGTCGCTGGTTCTGGACCGGCGTATCGTCTATGTGGGCTCATTCAATATCAATCTGCGCTCGACCTACCTCAATTCAGAAACCGCGCTGATTATCGACAGCCCGGTACTGGCGGAGAGGATTGCTTTATCCATCGACGAGCTGATGGCGCCCGACAGCAGCTGGCAGGTGCTGCGCTCTGCATCCGGTGGTCTCGAATGGCGTACCGACACGGCTTCGGGTCTGGTGGTGACAAGGCATGAACCGATGACGGGCTTCTGGCGACGTGTCGAGTCGCGCATCTTCCGTTTGTTCCCGATGGAAAAGTACCTCTAGCGCGAGCGGCGCAGTCGGACCTCGATTCAGTCAAACAGGTAAAACAGGAGGCCGTCGGCCAGCTTGGGTTCGAACCAGGTCGATTTCGGTGGCATGACCTGATCAGCATCAGCGACTGCCATCAGCGCGTCGAGGCTGGTGGGGAACAGCGCAAATGCCACGGCCATCTCGCCGCTGTCGACCCGACGTTCGAGTTCTGACAGGCCACGGATGCCGCCGACGAAGTCGATACGCCTGTCGCGTCGCGGGTCGCCGATGCCGAGTACCGGCGCCAGCAGCTGGTCCTGCAGCAGGCTCACGTCCAGGCTCGCAACCGGATCATCCGGTATGAGTCCGGGTTTGAGATCGAGCCGGTACCAGTGTTTGTCGAGATACAGACCGAACTGTCCCGCGCGGGTCGGTCGCGCCTGCCCGTCGACGGCCGTGACCGTGAATTGTTTGCTGATGCGGGCCAGAAATGCCTTCGCGCTCTGGCCGTGCAGATCCTTGACCAGCCGGTTGTAATCAAAGATGCGCATCTGGTCGTGCGGAAAAGCCACGCACAGGAAGTAGTTGTAGTCTTCATCGCCGCTGTGGCGGGGGTTGGCCGCCGCGCGCTGTGCGGCGACGCGTGAGGCTGAGGCGGAGCGATGATGGCCGTCGGCGATATAGAGGGCCGGCATCGCCGCCACGATCTGCGTGATGCGCCGGATCGATAATTCATCGTCCAGCACCCACAGCGTGTGGGCCACGCCATCATCTGCCACCACATCGTATGCCGGAGCAGCTTCTGTGGCGCTGGCGATAATGGTGCCCAGCGCAGCGTTGGCCCGATAGGCGAGCAGTACCGGTCCGGTCTGCGCATTCAGTGCGCTGATCTGGCGGACGCGGTCGTCTTCCTTGTCCGGGCGCGTGAACTCGTGTTTGCGGATGCGATTGCGGTCGTACTCGGCCACGCGGCCGACTCAGGCGATACCGGTCTGCACGTGATCGCCCATGCGCAGCCGGTAGATGTAGTAGCAGGGTTTGCGATCGCGGGTGAGCACGCCCGATTCAATCAGCCTGTGCAGATTCGCGTTGCCTTTGGCATAGACCTCGGGCGCGTATGGATCGGTGCCTTCAGGCAGGTCGATCTCGGGCTTTGAGATATGCAGAAAGCTGAACGGCCGGCCGGCCGCGCGGGTGCGCGCCTCATCGGTGTTGAGCACATCGTAGGGCGGTGCTGCCACAGCAGCTGCCTGGTCAGCCACCGGGCGCAGTGCCCGGAACGGGCGGATAAGTGTCGTCATGCAAGAAATCCTGATTAGCGGAAGGGCCGCGCCGGACAGTGGCGTTTAACTCAGTCCCAGTACCTCGAAAGCTGCGCGTTCGCCAGACTCCATTGCGCCTTCCATGCCGCGATTCGACACTGCCGTGTGCTCGCCGCAGAAATGAATACGGCCATGCGCATTGCCGACCGCACTGGCAAATGCCGTGACCTGTCCCGGTGCCCAGACAGCCCAGTCGCCCGCGGAGAAGGGGTCGTGATACCAGGACTGGTAGGCTGCCACTTCAACCTTGCCGACAGCTGCCGGGCGCGTCTTGTAGAAATCGTCCATTATCGCCGCGACAGCAGCTTTCTCTTCCAGGGTATCCATCCACGTGGCATTCCGCCCGCGGATCCAGATCGTGAGGCTGGTGATTTCCTGTGGTGTCTTGCCCTTGCGTTCCGGGATCACCATGCCAGCCAGGCCGTTGCTGAAGATGTTCGGGTTGCGGCCATCTTCTTCCCAGAAAGGCTTCTTGATGGCCAGGTGCACCATGTTGATCTGCTGTGAGCTGAGGGTATTGATGGCAAGGCCTTGCGCACCGCCGATCAGCGGATCGATATGCACGCGCCGAAGCACCGAATTAGGCATTGAGCAAACCACGTGATCGGCCTTGTAGACCGTGCCGTCGGCACAATGCACTTCCGCACCTGAACCCGTCGTGCGGATACCGATCACGTTGCGATCGAATTGCACCGGCTTTTTGAGTCCACCGGCCATGGCCTCCGGAATTGACTGGTTGCCGCCGACAGCCGTGTAGCCAAATGTCTTGCCGCCGAGCTGCGCCTGTATCATCGCGAAGGTGAAACCAAATAACACCATCATCGCCGACACGTCGTAGGCGGTGGTGCCGTGATTGGGATTGGTATTCCAGCACAGCTCGATTATCTCGTCAGAAACGCCGAGGCTTGCCAGCCAGTCGTGCAGTGATACATCGTATTTGGCATTGGCCGGATCAAGCCATGCATCGCCGGTCTTGAGCGGATTGTTCTTGCCGATGACCGGCATCAGGTAGGCCCAGGGCGGCAGCTGCTTCATGCCTTCCGGAAGTGGATTTTTCGGAGACGTCGCCCAGTCGGCCTTCGGGATCAGCTTGCCGTCCAGTACCAGCTCCCGGTCGTTGAAGAAGGGCACGATCGGCGTGACATCGATGAGCCCGATCTTGAATCTCTTGCAGGCATCCATCAGTCGGGCGTAACCGGGGCCAAAGGAAGTACCGCCGGATTCGGGGCTGCCGTTGATATTGCGGTGGGACAGGATGCGGCCGCCAACCCGCTTCCGGCCCTCGATTACCTGTACATCGATGCCCTGTTCCTCGAGCAGCAGTGCGGCATTCAGGCCGGACAGCCCGGCGCCGATGACGATGACCTTCGCGCGGTTCTGGGCGCGTACTGGTCCGAGCGCTGCTGCGACTGGTATCGCGCTGATGCCCTTGATGATCGTGCGGCGGCTGATACCTGAGGTATTTTGCATGGCTCGTGTTCCTGGCTGCAGCGGCGGAATGCCGTGATGCTACACCGTCGTGCTGTATGGCGTGAAATGCCGTACAAAGGCGGTTGGCCGCTGGTCGGTGGCCTCAACTAGACTTGCCTTGCGCTTTTTTGTATCTGGCAGGAGATCTCAATGGCTGAGCGAACGACAGGTCTGATCGATCGCCGGGCAATGCTCGGCGTACTTGGCGGTAGTGTCGTGGCCAGTGCCTTGCCGGCCGCACCGCTGCTGCCCTCGGCAGCACTGCAGCTCGACCTGGAGAAGCCTGAGGACAATCTGACGGCATGGATGAAGATGCGCGGCAGCCTTGAGTCCCAGGATGTTTACTTCTGGTTCACCGGTGGCCTTGATCTGGCCGTGCCGGGCGAAGCTATCCGGCCGATCATCAACGTTGAAACCACCATCCTGCGGCGTACGCAGCGGCTGGCTGCACACACCTGGCACGTGACTGACTGGGAGGCAAGCATCTATCGCGATCCGGAGAGCGACGAGATCGTCGACCAGGTCAGGAATCCGGTCACCGGCAAGATGGTTCAGCCGCTTCACTACCGCGAGGGGCCGGTGACCTTTGAGTACAGCGCAGAGCGCCAGCCGCGGCTCGTCGGGTTGCCGACGCCATTTGAGGAAAAGACCGAGCCCTTCCATCAGCGCTGGCGCCAGGCTGGCGACGATCTGTGGATGGTCAAGGAGCTGTACATCTGGGGCATACCGCAGTGGCTGGATATCAAGCAGTTTCGTGACGAGACGCCGGAAACGCCGATCAACGTGTCCTCGATCACCACCATGAAGTCGAGCCTGCGCGATGTCCTGGATCCTGCGCTGGCCTCGGTGCCAACCGAGTATTTCTACCAGGCCACTTCCGACTGGCTGCCGTGGATGAAGATGGGTCAGCGTCCGGGTTTCGTCGTCTGGCATGAAGCCGGCAAGAAGATCTTCAGCCTCGACGACGTGCCGTCGGGAACCCGTGCGGCCATCGAGGCGATTCATCCCCAGTGGTTCAACCGGCCGGTACCATGGGAGGAATTCACCAATATGTTTTTTCTCTATCGGCAGCAGTACGGCAAGAAATGATGTCATTCAGGGTGATGGGCAATGAGTAATCTCGGGTTGAACCGTTTTGTGTTGGCCGGGTGGCTGCTGTTGTTCTGCGCGCAGGCCCCCGCCTGGGCTGGCATATGTCGCAGCGAGTTGCGACCCTTGTTGTTGCAGGCCGAGCCTGATGCCACGGCTCTTGCATCGGTGCGCACTGTTTGTGAAGCAGAGGCGAATGCGGGCGATGCCGATGCCACCTATCAGCTCGCGCTCTTTCACCTGGGGCTGGGTGGCGAATGGAGTCCGGCGGAGGCGATTCCGCTGATCCGTTCGGCAGCCGAGCGGGATATTCCGGAAGCGCAGTACTGGCTGGCGTGGCAGTCAGAGAGCGGACCTGAACTGCCCCACGACCAGGCTGTCGCGCTTGACTGGTATGAGCGTGCGGCCGCGGGCCGGCATCGCCTGGCGCTGCAGCGCCTGGCAGAAGCCTGGGAGCGCGGCGAGCTGGGTTTGCCGGTCGATGAGAAACAAGCGCTGAAGCTGCGCGCACAGATCCGGAAATGTGAAGACGAGAATCGCCGTTGACCGGCAACGCAGATCCGCTACCAGTAGCGGACCCGGCCCGTATCGACGTGGATGAAATCAGAGTCGCGGTAATAGCCAACGCCACCGGCACGCAGACGCATACTCGCATCGCGCAGATTAGCCGTCGCAACGCCGGGCAGCCGTATATCGATGGCGCGACCCGACAGGTGCAGACTGCTTCTCGCTACGCCGCTGCTGTTGTGAGCCAGCATCTCGTTGGTAGCTGGCGACCGGAATGCGGAAATGATTTCGAAGGGCGCCCGGCTGTCGACCTGTCCCCGAAGGACATAAAGGATATCGAGCAGCTGCGGGTCAATCGGATGCACCTCACCGCTGCGGAAATCGCGCAGCAGCTGGTTGATGCTGAGCAGTGCATCGGGGATGTATCGTCCAGCCTCGCTGTATTCCAGTTCGAGCGATTCGCCGGTATGGGTGTGATGGAAAGCCAGACGCCGGGGTGCTCCTGCTGCACGCAGCAGACCGGGCCAGATCAGCACCGGTGTGGAGAGTGCAGCGAGGGCAAGAAAGTGACGCCTGCTGGTTGTTTGACCGGCCATTTTCGCGCTCCGTCGGAGGGGCAGCCTGATGCAGCCGATTGTTTCAGACGCAGTGCCTGCGAGGCAAGCCTCGCTCTTCGCCCGGCGGCTGGTTTGTCGCATTGGAAGCCCAATTTGCAAAGCGAGTCACATTCAGGCGCCCATGTCTTGGCCATTGCTGCGTTGCTGTGGGTCCTGCTGTGGCTCCCGGCAGGCGAAGCAGCAGCCCCCCAGGCTGCCGTAGCCGTTGAGTTGCAGTCACATGTGCTGCGGCTCGGTGAGACCGGCGGGATCTATGTGCAGGGTCTCGCCATCGCTTCAGCATCGCTGCTGACGGAATTCTATGCGTCGCGCGACTATGTGCCGGTCTGGACCAGTGAGGCGCGGATCGACGAGCTCTTTGAGCTGCTGGCAACTGCTGAAACTCATGGCCTGGATTCCAGCGACTACTATCTGCCGCAACTTCGCAAGCTGCGGGTACAGAACCGGTCGGGCGACGATCCGGCTCTGGGGGCTGCGCTCGATCTGCTGTTGACCGAAAGCCTGATCCGCTTCGGTTATCACCAGCGTTTCGGCAAGGTCAATCCGGCACGTATGGAGCCCACGTGGAATTTCACCCGCCAGTTTCAGCCGGGACGCGCACCGCTGTCTGCGCTGCAGGAGGTGGTCGCCGCACCCTCGCTGCAGAAGCTGCTCGGGCAGTGGATCGAGCGGGCACCGCTCTACCGCGCCTTGCAGGCGGCGCTGGCGCACTACCGGAGCATTGCTCTTGCCGGTGGTTGGCCGGTGATTGCTCCGGGCCCGACGCTGCGCGAAGGCGATACAGATACGCGCGTGCCCGTGCTGCGCCGCTATCTGTTCATCAGTGGCGATCTGCCGTCTGCAGGCGCGGTCGCTGATGAACATTTCGACGCGGTGCTGACCGGGGGCGTACGCGCGTTTCAGGAACGGCACGCGCTCACAGCAGATGGTATAGCCGGTCCGGCCACGCTGGCTGCAATCAACGTCCCCGTCGAAAGCCGCATTGATCAGCTGCGCCTGTCGCTGGAACGGGCGCGCTGGGTGGCCGATGACACCGCCGGCGATGTCATCGTGGTAAATATTGCCGGTTCTGAAGTATTTGCCGCACGCAATGGCCAGTATTTCTGGACCCGGCGTGCGGTGGTCGGACGGATAACCCGACAGACACCGGTCTTCAGGGGTTCGATGACCTGGCTGGAACTGAACCCGACCTGGACCGTGCCACCGACGATTCTGCGTGAGGATATATTGCCGCACCTGCGCCGTGATCCAGGCTATCTGCAGGCACAGGGGATCAATGTCATTGATGCGGGCGGTCGTGTGATCGATCCGCTCACGATCGACTGGCAGCGCGTCGGGAACCGTCCGCCGTGGACTTTCCGGCAGGTGCCAGGCCCGAAGAACGCGCTGGGCCGGATCAAGTTCATGTTCCCCAATCCGTATGCCGTATTCCTGCACGATACGCCGGCCCGTGGCCTGTTTGAGCGCAGCGGACGCCTGCTCAGTTCGGGTTGCGTGCGTATCCAAGATCCGCTGTCTCTGGCGGAAATCGTGCTGGCCGATCCGGTGCGCTGGAACCAGCAGACCTTGCAGGCGGCGATCGACACCGGGAAAACCCAGACCGTGAGTCTGCCGAGGCCCTGGCCGGTCCTGATCCTGTACTGGACGGCCGAGCTGGATGCGACAGGCCGCGTGCGTTTTCTGCCTGATGTCTACGACCGTGACCCGGCCTTGCTGGCGGCGCTGAACGGCGAAGTACGGCTGGAGTTTCCACCTGGTTCAGGCTGACTGGCTTGAGATTCCGGAACCAGCTAAGGTGAGCGCCGATCCGGATTGGGTATTTTCTGATGAAGCGCATTTTCAGAGCCGTCAAGCTCAGCCTCGTATTGGCCTTTCTGGCTGCCTGTGGCGGCGGCGGTAGTCTCGGTAATGAGCTGGGTCTGCGCATCATTAATGCCTCGCCAGACGCGCCGCCGATCAACTTTATCCTCGACGGCACCTTGTGGTTTAGTCTCGACTACAAGCTCGGCACACGGTTTAACTATCTGACCCCCGGGTCCCGGCAGATGGAGTTGCAGGTACTGCTGCCGAGTGCCCCTGTCCTCATCGATGCACCGCCTGTATCTCTGGCAGGCGGGCATGAATACACCACGATTGCCGTGGGCAAGCTCAGCGAGGCGGGTAGTTCCACGCTGCAGATGCTCAGCATCGATAACCCGGTTGCGACGGTGCCAGCCGGAATGACACGCGTACAGTTCGTGCATGCAGCGCCTGACATTGCCGCAGCCATCGATGTCTATCTGACCGCACCCGCTGACAGCCTGGCCGCTGCGACGCCGCAGTTTTCGATCAGCTATATCCAGCAACCGACAGCCCTGCAGCTGGATATTCTGTCCGGAATCGGGCGGATTCGGGTGACGCCATCGGGTGACAGGAATACGGTGCTGTTTGATTCTGGCGAGGTCACCCTGCGATCTACGGCCAGCCTGCTGTTCGTCGTCGTTACAAATACCGGGGCCGGGGCGGCGCCGGTTTCCCTGCTGATCAATGACGGTCTCTTTAGTACCGAGATCCTTGATGCAGGTACTCCCGCCGATGTGCGGGTGTACAACGTATCGCCTGATCTGCCTTCACTGGTTGCGACTGCCGAGCGCGCCTTGCGCAAGGACACGCTGCCGCCCGACCCGCCGCTCGCATCGCCCTGTATCTACGATTCCACGCTGGCAGCTGACAATGTGTTGTGTGTGGCACCGCCGCCCGAGGTCACGCCAGTTGTTGCCGGCCTCACCTACCCGGCAGCGGCCAGCTATGTGGGCCTGGATTTCCGCACCCTGCCGCCGGCAGGTTACGCGTTTCTCAATTCCGCCAACTTCTATTCATTAAAGGTTGCGGCGACAGATGCGCCTGCGACCACCCTGTTTGGCACCAGTTTGTCACTGGTCCAGGGTAAACGCAGCTCGCTGCTGACGGTGGGCCTGGTACCGCAGCCGGTAGAGAGTGTGGTTACTGCAAAGATCCTGGCCGTGCTGAATGACGAAATACGGCCGGTAGCGAGAGTCGGCAAGTTCCGCATCGTCGACGCTTCTGTGGCGGGCGGCACCGTTGACGTTTATATCAAGACGCAGGGCACTGACTTGAGCAGTGAGACTGCGAGTCTGCCGAATCTCGGTCTCGGTAGCGCGACAGGCCACCTCGGCTTTGCGCCGGGGCCCTATACGGTGAGCTTTACCACGGCGGGTACCAAGACCGTACTGGCCAGCGTCAATGTCAATGCACTGAGCGCCAGCGTCTTCACAGTTGTGCTGGTAGATACTGCCCGCTCGATACCGCCGAACGACGGTACCCCGCCTGAGGTGCTGGTGATCGACGATCTGCTCTGAGGAAAAGCAGATCGCCAGTCGGCTGGCTGGTAGCCGGACTGGCGAGGCGTGCGGCGGCTGACTTCAGGCGCCGGGTGAGTTCGGATTATCGAAGCGGAAGCCGCGGCCCTGTACGCTTTCCATGACGTCGATGGACAGCCCGTCGGCGCGTGTTGCGCTCCACGGGTCTACATCGATGGTGATCGGCTCGACACTGAGACTTATGCTGCCCGGTCGCGGCGCCTCGAGTGACATGCTGTGCTTCCAGCTGCCGTTGATCCGGAGGCAGATCGCCTTGCCGGGATTCTTGGCCAGGGCGTTCTGCATGATGTCCATCGCAGCCGGACTGATCCGGATCGCCGGTGGCTTGTCTCCGGCTGGCGGGCTAACGCCGAGCACCGCACCGAGTTCACCGGAATCGAACATCTCCTTGATGATGTCGCAGCCACCGACCAGTTCACCGGCCACATAGAGCTGCGGAATCGTCGGCCAGTTGCCGTAGGCCTTGATGCCTTCGCGAATCTCGGCGTTCTGCAGGACATCCACAACCTGGTAGTCGGGCAGGATCATGTCCAGTGCCTCGACCGTCTTGGCGGAAAATCCGCACTGGGGCTGGGCGCGGTTGCCTTTCATGAACAGCACAACGCGGTTTTCACGCAACAGGCCGTCGATCGCATCG
>Ga0138256_10009195_pt1 | contig 10370 bp, 5 predicted proteins | sample KNB2016incub_MG_FD_105486 | JGI IMG/M metagenome (GOLD analysis project Ga0138256, IMG submission 105486) | Active sludge microbial communities from wastewater in Klosterneuburg, Austria - KNB2014incub_MG | ecosystem: Engineered > WWTP > Activated sludge > Unclassified | place: Austria... | reverse complement strand
GTACGTGGGCAGTGGCAATGACCGGGATCCCATCCTGGTGAACATCGGAGGCACGGTGCCTACCAACACGCGAGCGGAGCAATTGCCGTGATCAGCTCGGACATTGCATCGGCCGATCGAAGATCAACGATCATCCATGCGGCGGTGAGAACCCCCACCAGGATGAGCACACTGAGGATGCTGTACCTGATGCCGGTGAGGATTTCATCGGTACCGACAGGCCACCTACCCGCATTTACGCATCACCTCTGCTCTTGATAACTCCTTGTACACCCTGAACCTATCGGGACCTCTTCTATTCGTAGGATACGGACTTCTATGTTTGTAGTTGATCCGAGCCGCGACCACATGAACACCACCTTCCGTTCCTTGTCGGTCACGCTGCTCGCCCTGCTCTGCCATCCTTCGGTGCATGCACAGTGCTGCGACCACCACTTGGTGATGCAGGACGGCTACGGCGATGGATGGAACGGCGGTCATCTGGAGGTCCGCATCAACGGCGTGTCCATCGGCACCTTCGCGGCCACAGGCGCGGGGAGCACCAGCGTGTTCACGGCCTGCAACGGGGACATCATTTCCTTGTACTACACGGCCGCCGATTGGGAGAACGAGAACACCTACCAGCTCTTTGGCCCTTTCGGCGCGGTCCTCTTCGCCGATGGCCCCACACCGGGAACCGGCCTGGTCGCCTCCATTGTCAGTGATTGCTCCACGGTGCCGGTGCCCGGTAGCGTGCCCTGCGCGGCCTTGCCGATCGATACTGTGGATTGCATCACGGTGAACAACAACACCGCGCCGGGGAGCGGCATCGGTCCCGGTTGCGCGAACTACAACGGCGGCGACCTCTGGTTCACGATGCCCGTACCACCTTCCGGCAATGTGAGCGCGGGAACGGCCAATGCCGGTGGGTTGAATGATACCGGTGTGGCCCTGTGGAGCGGCCCGGATTGCTTCAACCTGGTACAACGCGCGTGCGATGATGACGGCGGTGCGGATTACTACTCGCTGGCCGCAGCTTATGAACTGCCACCGGGGGAAATGCTCTTCATCCAGGTGTACGGCTACGGCGGTGCCACAGGCGCATTCCAACTCTGCGTGAACGACCTCGGCACAGTCACCCTGGAAAGCTCCGAACTGCCCATCGTGCTCATCAACACACTGGGCCAGGAGATCCCCTATGATGGCAAGGTGGACGCGTTGATGGAGATGAAGTACAACGGCCCGGGCACCATTACCTACCTCACGGACCCGAGCAATGAATACAACGGGCACATCGGCCTTGGCATTCGCGGCGCCACCTCCTCCGGTTACCCGCAACGGCCCTACGCCGTGGAGACGCGGAACGATCTGGGCGCCAACAACAACGTGCCGCTATTGGGCATGCCCGCAGAGAACGATTGGGTGCTGCTCTCCAACTGGAACGACCGTTCCTTGGTGCGCAACGCACTCGCCTTCCACCTGGCCCGCGCCATGGGCCAGTACGCACCACGCACCCACCTCTGCGAAGTGCTTGTGGACAGTGCGTACAAAGGCATCTATGTGTTCGGCGAGAAGATCAAGCGTGATGGAGGCCGCGTGGATATCGCGAAGCTCACCGGTGATGAGAACACCGGCGACGATGTGACCGGCGGCTACATCCTGCAACAGAATCTCTGGTCGCCAGCGAACAGTTTCGAATCGAACTATTCACCCATCGACCACCCCGGCTTCGACGTGCATTTCCTGTACGAGTATCCGGCACCGGACACCATCTCCGATCCGCAACGAGCCTACATCGCCGCCTTCGTGGACAGCGTGGAGACCGCGCTGTACGGCACCGCTTGGACGGACCCGGCCACCGGTTACCGCAAGTACCTCGATGTGCCTTCGTTCATCAACTACTTCCTCGTGAATGAAGTGGCGCGCAACGCGGACGGCTTCAAGAAGAGCGTCTTCTTCCACAAGGACAAGAACAGCAACGGGGGCAAGCTGAAGGCCGGGCCGGTGTGGGACTTCGATTGGGCGTGGAAGAACATCTGGGGCTGCTCCACCTGCCAACCCACCGATGGATCGGGCTGGACACACCTCGTGAACGATTGCCCAACGGACAATTACTCCGCCGGTTGGTACATCCGCATGTTGCAGGACAGCACCTTCACCGCCGAACTGCGCTGCACCTACGACGAGCAGCGCCAAGGTGCGCTCTCCACATCAAGCATCTTCGCCTACATCGATAGCACCGCCGCCGTGGTGCAGAACGCGCAGGACCGCCACTTCCGCAAGTGGCCCATGTTATTGGGGGTCAGTGGTCCGGCCCCGGAAGTACTGGCGTGCGCCACCACCTACGCCGCCGAATTGGACACCCTCAAGAGCTGGATCGCCGAACGTCTCACCTGGCTCGATGCGAACATGCCTGGCGTGTGCGCACCGTTAAGTGCGCCAAGGATCGTCGCCACGGCCGACTTCACCTGCTTCCCGAACCCCAGCGACGGTCCGGTGCATTTCCATGGAACGCTCGATGGCCACGGCCCTTGGGAATTGAGCATCCACGACCTCGCGTGGCGCATCGTGGCCAGTGTGCGGCTGCCTTCCGGCAGGTGTGATGTGGATCTGCAACTGCCGCATGGTGGCACCTACATCTATGAGTTGCACGATGCGGACAGGATGTTACGGACAGGCAGGGTGGTGGTATACTAGGCGGGCTGCAAAGGCGTCCCGGACCGAGCCACGAAATACATTTCCATCTCCCCCTTGCCCTTCGCCTGCACTTTGCCGCGCGGGGTGAAGTCGAACACGCGACCCGCGTGTTCACGAACCAGCGCATACGTCGCTTCGCTGATGTTAACCTGCCCCACTTCGCCACTGCTCTCCATCCGGCTCGCCGTGTTCACCGTATCGCCCCGGATGTCGTACTGGAATTTCTTCACACCCACGATGCCGGCGACGACCGGGCAGGTCTGGATGTCGATGCGAATGTTGAGGGCGATCATGAACCGTCAGTTCTGTAATACCAGTTTGGCGATACCCGGTCCGATCACATTCCATACGGTTTCGTCGGCATACATGCCATTGCATAGCACGACCACCCCGATACCGAGGTCCGGCAGCACGAGCAGCACACTGCAGTAGCCGGGGTCGCGGCCGACGTGGAAGACATAACGGCCCAGGACCGGGTCGCGGTAACTCCACCAGCCGATGCCGATGGCGGTCCGTTTCCCGGGGATATCGCGTTGCACGGTCCACATCCGCTCCAACGTGGCGTGTTGCAACACAGCGACCGGTGGAATGAACGAACTATCTCCGTGGATCCGTAACAGATGCGCCATCCATACGGACAGGTCCCGGACGTTGGTGAGCGTTCCACCGCTCGGACCATGTTCCCGGCCGATCTCCTTTCGCACTGCTTTCTGCACCATCAGCGTACCATGCCCGCGGATCGGATGGTCCGGATCCTCCATGCCGAATTGGTTGAGGCGATGAACGGAGCCCGAATTCCCGATGACCTCATGTGGCATGGTCCGATCATCCAGCGCGATCGTGCCTTCGTCGTACGTGGCATCGGGCATACCAACGACGTTGAACACATGTTCGCTTACGTACCGTTCGAAGCATTCCCCGCTGACGCGCTCGATGATCAGTCCCAGAAGATCATAACCGGCATTGCTGTACGTACTGCCATCGAACCGACCGCCTGGATCGAATTGAAGCCGGACCGATCGCGCCATGTCGATGACGAAAGCGGCCAGCGCGGTACTGTCCTGAGGAGCCCGCTTCATTTCATGGTCCCAGGGTAGTCCGGAGGCATGGGTGAGCAATTGAGCGATCGTGATCCGGTCATAGCGCCTGTCGCGCAATGTGAACTCCGGCAGATGGACCACCACACGATCCTCGATACGTATGCGACCTTGCTCGACCAATTGCATGATGGCGGTCGCGGTGAAGAGTTTGCTGATCGAACTGATCGGTGAGATGATGTCCGCGGTGAACAAGTGCCCGGAGCCCAGCTCCCTTTCACCGTAGCCCTTCGTCAACAATACTTCACCATTTCGCACGATCCCGATGGAGAGGCCAACGATGCTTGCGCTATCCATTTGTCGGCCCACGAAGGAGTCAACGATGGTTTCGATCCCCGCCGATGATGACTGCGCTTGAACCTGCCAAGCACATAGCGCAGCGAACGAACACAGTGCGAATGAGGATCCCACGGGACAGGTGCGTTCGCGCGCGGCAGGTGAGCCCTGTCGGTCGTTCATGGCATCAAGATAGACCCTGCGATGGGATCGCGGTGCGCTTGTTCCGCAGCGACCTTGATGAACACCCGTGCCGATCGGTGACCTCGGCACAGTTCGAGGGATATTGGTATCCGGCGCTTGTCATGATCCGATCATCGGCGGTCGGTCACCTCGTTGCTGTATGAAGCGCGTGGTGGTGCTTCACACCTTGACGAAGTACATCTCCATTTCCCCCTTCCCTTTCGCCTGCACTTTGCCGCGTGGGGTGAAGGTGAAGGCGTTGGTGGTTGGCGGTTGTTCGTTGTTCGTTGGTGGTTGTCCGTTGTTGGTTGTTCGGCTGGCGACCACCGCGTCCTTGTTCCGGTCGACCCTGAGGGTCGACGCTGCACCGGCTTCGTTGATGCGAACGTCCTTCACCAGGGCATACGTCGCTTCGCTGATGTTAACCTGCCCTACTTCACCGGAAGACTCCATGCGGCTTGCCGTGTTCACCGTATCGCCCCAGATGTCGTACTGGAATTTCTTCACACCCACGATGCCCGCGACGACCGGGCCGGTGTGAATGCCGACGCGCATCTCGAAGGCGGGCAAGCTCATCGCATCGCGCTCCTGCTTCCGCGTGATCATGAAGGCCTGCATCTCGAGCGCCGCATGAACAACATCGGCCGGTGAAGAGGTCTTCGGATCCGGCAATCCGCCTGCGCACATGTAGGCATCGCCGATGGTCTTGATCTTCTCGATGCCGCGCGCGGTGATGATGTTGTCGAACGCCTTGAAGCAGGTGTTCAATTCCTCGACGAGCTCTTGTGGCGTGAGCTTCTCGCTCGCTTCGGTGAAGCCTTTGAAGTCGGTGAAGAGGATGGTGGCATTGTCGAAGTGTTTCGCCCTCGCTGCACCGGTGTCCTTCAATTCCTCAGCCACTTCCTCCGGTAGGATATTCAACAACAATTCCTCGCTGCGCTTCTTCTCCTTGCTGATGCGGTTGCGCTGGAAGAAGAAAACAGCGGCGAAGACCAGTACAAATACGAAGCCGCCTACGAAGCCATTGCGCACCACGCGCGCGCGCTTCAATTGTTCGGCAGCGAGAACATCCTTCTTCTCTTGTTCGGCAGCAAGGAGCGCCTTGCGCTGCTCGAATTCCGATTTGAATTGAAAACGGATCATCTCGCTCCGGTTCTCCGCATTGCTCAGACTGTCCCGGGTTGCGATGTAGAGTTCGTACATCTCCAGGGCCGGCGCCTGTTGTCCCTGTCGCTTGTATAGGATCCAAAGCGTACGGGCTGCTATGGCCAAAGGCTGCGCCGCGTCGGCCTCCTGTGCCATACGCAAGGCCCGCTCCGCGAGATCAGTAGCGATGCCCCAGTCGCCGTCGTTCTTGTACATGATGGCCATGTTGCCCAGCGTGAGCGCCTCGCCGTGCCGGTTGCCGACGCTCTGGTGCATTTCCAGTGCACGTTGGTAGTACGCGAGCGCGCCGGGCGTATCGTCGCGCTCATCGCGGATGGAGCCGAGCATGTCCAACGCAAGGGCCATGCCTTCGCGAGAGCCCACCTTCTCATAAAGCTCCAAGCTACGCAGGAGGTCGGCTTCCACACGGGTCGTGTCCTGCAGGCGGCTCCGGGCCACCGCGATGCTGTATACGGCTTTGGCCGCCCCAAGCGTATCGCCGATGCGGAACAGGATGTCATAGGCGCTCTGGTAATAAGTAATGGCGGAGTCCAGTTCACCTTGGATCTTGTTCAAGTTGCCGATGTTGGCCATGGTCCCGGCCATTCCCTCCTCATCGTGGCGTGCGCGCTGAAGTTCAAGGCCGTGGGCGAACATGTCGATGGCAGTGGCTTGGTCACCCCGCACGGCATTGCCTACCCCGAGCATGGTGTAGGCCTTGATGATCCATACGGTATCATGCTGTGCCCGTGTCTGCTTCATGAAGAGTTCGGCAAGTGACAGCGCACTATCGGTCCGGGAAAAGAGATAGCACTCCCAAATGAGCGCCGCACCCGCCCGGGACCGGGAACTGTCCGCCAACGTGGAATTGTTCCAAGCGCGTTGGAGCGAATCGCAATCAACAACACCGCTGTCACCTTGCGCAAGCGCCCCGAATGGCCGGATCAGCCCGAGGAGTGAGACCAGCAGAACATGTGCGATGGGATGCCGCATGTTACCAAGGTATCCATCAGGTCCGCTCCACAAAGTACATCTCCATTTCCCCCTTGCCCTTCGCTTGCACTTTGCCGCGCGGGGTGAAGGTGAATGCAGGGCGGGTTGTTCGTTGTTCGTTGTTGGTTGTTCGGCTGGCGACCACCGCGTCCTTGTTCCTGTCCACCCTGTGGGTCGACGCTACACCGGCTTCGTTGATGCGAACCTCCTTCACCAGCGCGTACGTCGCTTCACTGATGTTCACCTGCCCGACTTCTCCGCTGCTTTCCATACGGCTCGCGGTGTTCACGGTATCGCCCCAGATGTCGTACTGGAACTTCTTCACGCCTACGATGCCAGCTACGACGGGGCCGGTGTGGATGCCGATACGGATCTCGAAGAAGGGTAGCCCAGCCGCGATCTTCCGCGCCTTGCCTTCGGCGATGAAGTCGCGCATCTCGAAGGCGGCCTTGATCACATCCGTGGCGTGCGTGGTGTTGGGCGTGGGCAATCCACCGGCGGCCATGTAGGCGTCACCGATGGTCTTGATCTTCTCGATGCCGTACTTCTCGCAGATCACGTCGAAGGCACTGAAGCATTCGTGCAGGTCCTTCACCAGTTGCTTGGGCGTCACCAATTCGCTCATGGCGGTGAAGCCTGAAAAGTCGGTGAAGAGCACGGTGACCTGATCGATCTGGACAGCTTCGGCCTCGCCCTTCGACTTCAACTCACTGGCCACCTCTGCTGGCAGGATGTTCAACAGGAGTGCATCGGATCGCTTTTTTCCCCGATGAACACTGACTGCCAATGCGACCAAGAGCAGCAGCCCACCAGCTGCCGAGAAGAGCACGATGCGCTGCTGCCTGATGCTGGCCTGTTGCCGCTGGATCTCCAAGGCGCTTTCCCGCTCTTTCACGGTGCCTTCGTAGGCCGCCACTGCTCCCTGGTTCGAAACGGCTTGGAGTGAATCGCTCATGCTGATGTACGCTAGGGCCTGTTCTGCGGCCTTCTCCTGCGCGCCGCTCAGCCGGTAGCGCTGCGCCAATTCCTTGCGGTACTTGAGCACCAGTGGGAGGGCGCTGAACGCGAGGGCCTGTTCCAAGGCGCGCTCGAGGTACCGATCGGCCGTGACCGCATCACCGACCGTCCTACCATAGAGGTAGTTGCAATAGTCCACTTCGCAATTGCCATTCGTAGAGGTCAAAGGCAATGGGCTGATGCGACCGAGCACGTTCAGCGAGTCGAGCAGCATGCGTGCACTATCGGGTCGATCGGTCCAGATGTATGCTGGTATGATGTGTGACCATGTGATCGCCTTATGGTTGGTGTCATTGGGTCCATTGGGTGGGAGCGTGCTGCGGTAATAGGCGAGTGCTTTCAGGGTATCGCCTCGAACAAGTTCGATCTCGCCAAGGCTCATCAACGCAGTCGCCGTTTGCACCTTGTTGTGCTCTCGCTGGAACCCCTCCAAGGCCTCGCGCAGGAGGGGTTCGGCCCGGTCCGCATTGCCCCATTCCTGATAAGCCCAGCCCATCACCAGGGTTTCGTTGTTCACGAATTCCGGCTCGAACTCCCTGAAGATCTCCCGAGCCTTCAGGTAGTGCTCCACGGCCAAGGCGAACTGGTGGCTGATCAAGTAGTAGCCACCGATGCCGTGGTGGCAGGAGCCCACATTGAGCCGTGGTCCGGTGCGTTCATAGCGTTCCAGGGCTTCCTGATAGAAGAGGAGCCGTTGCTCTTGTGCACCCATATCATTATACACTGTACGAATGAAAAGCAAGGGTGATCCCTCGCCTTGCGGTTCATGGATCGCGTCCAGCAGGGCGATGCTCTCCTTGAATGCTGCCAGCGCCTCCGGATAGCGCTTTTCAGAATGGAGACGGTCCCCTTCGAACATGAGCGATATGGCCAAGCCCTTCGGGTAGTTGAGCTCGATGGCCAAGGTCCGGGCCTCTTCGGTAAGGGAGCGGATGGTGCTGAACTCGCCAGTATCTCTCATCGTCATGCCCAGCTCGTGAAGCAGGTCCACCCGTGTAGTGGTCCGGCCTTCGGTCTTCAGCCGCGCGCGTATCGAGTCGATCTTGTTCGTCTGGGCGAGCAGTTGGAAAGAAGCAAGGAATGTCCAGAGCAGGCAGGATCCCATCCGGGTGCGCAGTGGTCGATGAGTTGGCCCCATGATTCAAGTCTATGCCTCAGTGCCAGCGAACGAAGTACATCTCCATCTCCCCCTTGCCCTTCGCCCGCACTTTTCCGCGCGGGGTGAAGGTGAATGCAGGGCGGGTTGTTCGTTGTTCGTTGTTGGTTGTTCGGCTGGCGACCACCGCGTCCTTGTTACGGTCGACCCTGAGGGTCGACGTTACACCGGCTTCGTTGATGCGAACCTCCTTCACCAGCGCGTAGGTCGCTTCACTGATGTTCACCTGCCCGACTTCTCCGCTGCTTTCCATACGGCTCGCGGTGTTCACGGTATCGCCCCAGATGTCGTAGCTGAATTTCTTCACGCCTACGATGCCGGCTACCACGGGGCCGGTATGGATACCGATGCGGATCTCGAAGAAGGGTAGCCCAGCCGCGATCTTCCGTGCCTTGCCTTCGGCGATGAAGTCGCGCATCTCGAAGGCGGCCTTGATCACATCCGTGGCGTGCGTGGTGTTGGGCGTGGGCAATCCACCGGCGGCCATGTAAGCGTCACCGATGGTCTTGATCTTCTCGATGCCGTACTTCTCGCAGATCAGGTCGAAGGCACTGAAGCATTCGTGCAGGTCCTTCACCAATTGCTGCGGGCTGACCTGCTCGCTCATGGCCGTGAAGCCCTTGAAGTCCGTGAACAATACGGTCACATGGTCGAAATGCTTCGCGTCAGCGTGCCCTTTCCCCTTCAATTCCGCAGCCACCTGTGCCGGCAGGATGTTCAGCAACAGTTCATCGGAGCGTTTCTTTCCGCGATGGACACTGTACGCAAGGGCGATGAGCAAGAGGAGTCCCGTTCCGATGGAGAATAGCATGATGCGCTGTTGTCGGATGCTCCCTTGTTGCTGCAGGATCTCCAACGCGCTTTCCCGCTCCTTCACTTCGCCCTCATAGCTGGCCACTTTCTTCCGGTCGGCGTCGGTGGTCAGTGAATCGTTCACGCGCGTGAAGAGCATCAACGTGTCCAGCGCCATCTGCACCGTTCCGCGCTTCCTGTAGCGGGTAACGAGTTCCTTCCGGTACTTCTGGATGTATTTGATCAGGTCCTGCTGCTGGGCACTGCGCAGGGCGCGTTCCAAGGCCTCGTCCGCTTCGGCATCATTTCCTCGGGCCCGCAGGTAGAGGTAGTGGTAGTAGTCCAGTTCGATCTCGCCCTTCACCGATGAGATGGGCAGGTGTACCAGATGGGCCAGTGAATCGGCGAAGGCCAGATAGTGGCCGGCACTGTCCAGTTGATGCAGGCCGATATGGATGTTCACCAGCGACAAGATGCGGGGAGCGAGCAACTGTGGTGTGCATCGGCCCCAGTACGGGCGGCTTTCGTTCATCTGCTGCAAAGCGCCGAGCGTGTCGCCCAGCTGGAGCAGTACGTTGGCCAGCGCGTTGTACGAAGCGATCACGTTCGACAAGAGCCCGACCTTGAGGTTCTCCTGCAATGCCTGTCGTTGATAGATCTCCGCCTTCTGTAGATTTCCCCAGGAGAGGTATACGGCACCGATGGGCCATAGCTCGTTGGCGTAGCCTGCGGGATCGAATTCCGCGAAGATCTCCCTGGCGCGGAGGTAGTGCTCGATGGCCTTGTCGCCCTGGCCCGTGAAATAGTAATAGCCGCCCAGGCCATGTTGGCAGATGCCGATGTTCTCCGCAGGGCCGTGCTTTTCATAGTACGCGAGCTTCGCCAGATAGAAGTCCCGTTTTTCCTCCTGTAGGCCGGCATCGTTGAACACCTGCCTGATGAAGCTCAAGGGTGAAAGCAGGCCTTGCCGCACGCCCTCCTTGTCCAGCAGTTGGATGCACTGCTTGAAACGCTCCAGCGCTTCCGCGTAGTTC
>Ga0138256_10009194_pt1 | contig 10371 bp, 8 predicted proteins | sample KNB2016incub_MG_FD_105486 | JGI IMG/M metagenome (GOLD analysis project Ga0138256, IMG submission 105486) | Active sludge microbial communities from wastewater in Klosterneuburg, Austria - KNB2014incub_MG | ecosystem: Engineered > WWTP > Activated sludge > Unclassified | place: Austria... | reverse complement strand
GAGCGTCACCTTCGCCTCCGACGCGAGCGGCCATTTCTCGGTGGACGGGCAGTTGATCGACGGCACGGTGCGCTTCCTCGTCGATACGGGCGCGACCTTCGTCACCTTGCCGGGCGCGGAGGCGCTGCGGCTCGGCATCGACTTCAAGCGCGGCCAGCCCGCGGTGTCGCAGACGGCCAACGGCCGCGTGCTCGTGTACCGGGTGCGGCTCGACTCGGTGAGCGTGGGCGGGATGATCCTGAACGGCGTCGATGCGGCGGTCCACGACTCGCCGGGCCTCGACGTGGCGCTGCTCGGCATGAGCTTCCTCAACCGCACGGAGATGCGCCGCGAGGGCGGCAACCTCACGCTGACGAAGCGCTACTAGGCGACCGCCCTTCGTTCAGCAGGACGGCCAGTTCTTGCGGATCATCGCGTAGGCCGAGTGGTTGTGGATGGACTCGAAATTCTCCGATTCCACCACGTAGGCCTCGATGCGCGCGTCCTCGTTCAGCTTGGCCGCGATGTCGCGCACCATGTCCTCGACGAATTTGGGGTTGTCGTAGGCGAGTTCGGTGACGTATTTCTCGTCCGGGCGCTTGAGCAGGCCGTAGAGCTCGCTCGAGGCCTGCTTTTCCGCCAGGTCGATGAGCTCCTCGATCCACACGAAGCTCTGCACGCGCGCCGCGATGGTGACGTGCGAGCGCTGGTTGTGCGCGCCGTAGGCGGAGATCTTCTTCGAGCACGGGCACAGGCTCGTCACCGGCACCAGGACCTGCAACGAGAAGACCTCGTTTCCGTCGACGATCTCGCCCGTGAAGGTGACCTCGTAGTCGAGCAGGCTCTCGACGCCGGAGACCGGCGCCTTCTTGAGCACGAAGTACGGAAAGCGCATTTCGATCCGGCCCGTTTCCGCCTCGAGCTTCTTCACCATCTCGCGCAGCATCAGGCGGAAGGTGTCGACGGTGACCTCGCGTTCGTGGGCGTTCAGGATCTCCACGAAGCGCGACATGTGCGTACCCTTGAACTGGTGCGGCAGGCCCACGTACATGTCGAAGGCGGCGACGGTGTGCTGCACGCCGCCGGCACGCTCCGCGATGCGCATCGGGTGGCGGATGGACTTGATGCCGACCCGGTCGATGGCGAGCCGCCGCCCGTCCGGCGTGGCCTGCACGTCGGGAATGGGAAGGTTGGCGCGCTGGTTCATGGGGGTGCCTTTCACGGGAGGGCCAGTATAGAAGGGGCAGGTGGGGGTGGGCAAAGCGTCCCTCGATGGGACCTCGGCCCCAGCCGGGGGTTCGCTAGCGGCTCGCCGGATACGGGGCGAGGCCCTGGAAAGGCGGCTCGCGGCCGACGAGCGACTCGAGGAGCACCAGTTCCGCATCCGAATGGTTGCGGAAGGGGCCCGGGTCCGCGCGCATCGCCGTGGCGCCCTCCCGGATGAGGAGGGGCTCTTCGTGATGCCGGGTGACGATGCGTTTGGTCGACATGCCGGGGCCGTCGAGGTCGGCCTCGCCGTAGCACAGGCAGAAATAGACTTCGGACGGCAGGACCTCCACGTAAGCCCCGGTGCCCCGGATGCCGATGGTGGCCCTCTGGGCCCGGACCTGCACGGGCTTTTTCCCGAAGACCGAGAGCACGCTGCCGGCCTCGATCAGGATGCGGCTGAGGACACCCCGCGTCTCGGCGAACTCGATCGAGGTGTTGCTGCGCAGGAGGAAGGCGTCGTCCTGGATCACGATGACGGCTTGACTGCCCGCCCCGGTGGTGACGCGGTCCTTCGGGCCGACGGGCGTGCCGACCTTCGCCTCGCGCCCGTTCACGGTGGCGCGGCCTTCGAGCCGATTGACGCCGGGGATGGCCGGGAGGTCACCCTTGGCGAGGGCGCGACTCATGACTCCCGACAAGCCGGCCGCGCCGAGCGACCCGGAGGCCACAAGCTGAAGAATGAATTTTCGGCGCTGAAGAAACCGGGAGATGGATGCATTTTGAATCATTTTGGCTTCTTTTCGAAGACGATGTCCCAGGTTCCGTGGCCCAGACGCAGCCCACGCTGTTCGAATTTCGTCTGCGGGCGGCTGCCCGGCCTTTCGGCGAATCCCGGATGGCGATTGGCCAGTGACGGCTCGTTCGACAGCGTCGCCAGGATATGTTCGGCGTATTCCTGCCAGTCCGTCGCGGCGTGCAGGTACCCGCCCGGTGCCAGCCGCGAGGCCAGCAGCTGGATGAAAGCCGGCTGGAGTAGCCGCCGCTTGTGGTGCCGCTTCTTGGGCCAGGGATCCGGAAAGAAGACATGGATGCCGGCGAGGGAGTCGTCGGGGATCATTTCACGGACGACTTCGACGGCATCGTGCTGGACCACGCGGACATTTGTGAGTGCTTGCTCTTGAAGGCGCTTGAGCAGCGCGCCAACGCCCGGCGTATGCACTTCCACGCCGAGATAGTCATTGCCGGGGCTCTCGGCGGCAATCCGGGCGGTGGTTTCACCCATCCCGAATCCGATTTCGAGGATCTTCGGCGCCGGGCGGCCGAAGGCGGCGTCGAGATCCAGCGGCGAGGGCGCGAAGGCGATCCCGAACCGGGGCATCAGCTCGTCGTAGGCCCGATGCTGGCCGGGCGAGAAACGTCCCTGGCGAAGGACGAAGCTGCGGATGGGCCGGGGATGCGCGTTCATCCGCGGATTTTACGCGAGCGGCGCGGCACGTCCTGCCGAAACCGTCAGGACGTCTTTCCGATGAGCCCCTCGGACGGCGAGCTGGGCTGGGCCCGGTAGGGCTTTTTCGGCATGCGGCCGGCGAGCCAGGCCTCGCGCCCGCCTTCCACCGCGAGCTTCATGGCCCGGGCCATGCGCACGGGGTCGCGGGCCGCGGCGATGGCGGTGTTCATGAGGACGGCGTCGCAACCGAGCTCCATCGCCACGGCGGCGTCGGAAGCCGTGCCGATGCCGGCATCGACCAGCACCGGGATCTTCGCCCGGTCGCGGATGATCTGGAGGTTCCAGGGGTTCAGGATGCCCATCCCCGACCCGATGAGGGAGGCGAGAGGCATCACGGCCACGCACCCGATGTCCTCGAGCATGCTCGCCATGATCGGATCGTCGCTGCAGTAGACCATCACCTGGAAACCCTCGGCGACGAGCGTCTTCGCGGCGGCGAGCGTTTCCGGCATGTTCGGAAAGAGCGTGTGCGCGTCGCCCAGCACCTCGAGCTTCACGAGCGCGTGGCCGTCGAGCAGTTCCCGCGCGAGCCGGAGCGTGCGCACGGCATCCTCGGCGGTGTAGCAGCCGGCGGTGTTGGGCAGGATCGTGAATCGCGAGGGCGGCAGCACGTCGAGCAGGTTCGGCTGGTCCGCGTCCTGCCCGATGTTGACGCGGCGGATGGCGACGGTGTCGATCTGCGCACCGCTCGCCTCGATGGCCTCGCGGGTCTCGCCGAAGTCGCGGTACTTGCCGGTGCCCACGAGCAGGCGCGACGCGTAGGATTTTCCCGCGATGACGAGGGGGTCGTCCATCAGCCGCCTCCCACCGCGACCACGACCTCGAGCCGGTCGCCGTCGGCGAGGGTGGTTTCGTCGTAGCGGCTGCGGGGCACGATCTCGCCATTGCGCTCGATCGCGATGCGCCTGCCCTCGATGCCCATCTCGCCCACGAGGCCACGCACCGTGATCGGCGGGGGGAAGCGCCGCTCGGCGCCGTTGATCGTCAACCGGATGTCCATGGGCGAATTCTAGCGCGCCCCCGCCTGCCCCGCGCCTCGGGCGCGCTCACATCTGGCGGAAGAGGTGCGCGTAGGCCCGCGAAACCGGGAGCTCGGTCTTCGCGCCGTCCTTGAGGCGCACGAACAGGCGCCCGCCAAGATCGCGGCGCGTGGCGGCGACGAAGCGCAGGTTCACCACCGTGGAGCGGTGGACCTGCGCGAACTCCTCGGGATCGAGCTGCCGGACCACATCGGAAAGCGCCGTGCGGATGAGGTACTCGCCGTCTCGCGACATCACGCAGGTGTATTTGTCCTGCGCCTGGAAGTAGAGCACCTCGTCCACCGGCACCTGGTGAACCTCCTCGCCCTTGAGGGCGCGCACCCACTTGAGCCTCCCCGCGCCCGAGCCCGGAAGCGTTGCAGCGATGCGGCGAAGCACCTCGTCGATGCCCCGGGGCGCCTCCTGGCTCGCGAGCTTCGCCTTCAGGCGATCGATGGCGCGCACGAGCCGGTCGTCGGAGACGGGCTTCACGAGGTAGTCCACGGCGTCGCGGTCGAAGGCCTCCACCGCGTACTGGTCGTAGGCCGTCACGAAGACGACGTGGGCCGCGCCCTCGATGCGCGAGGCGAGCTCGAGTCCCGTGAGGCCGGGCATGCGGATGTCGAGGAAGGCGCAGTCGGGTTCCTCTTCGCGGATGGCGGCCAGTGCCTCGGCGCCGTTGCGCGCGGCGGGCAGGATGCGGGCGCCCGGCCAGAGCGCCTCGAGCCGGGCGCGCAGGTACTCGGCAAGAGCCGGCTCGTCGTCCGCCACGAGCAGGGTCGGATTCGCGTTCAATGCGCTCCCCCCGGAAGAGTCACCGTGGCGATGGTCCCGCCGGCCGGACCTTCGCGGATCGAGAGCCGGCCGGCTTCGCCGTACGCGAGACGCAAGCGCTCGCGGATGTTCTCGAGGCCGACGCCGCCGGAGCCCGAGTCCCGGAATCCCACGCCGGTGTCGGTCACCTGGAGAACGAGGCGGTCTTCCTCGAGCCTCGCGGAAATCTCGACGGCGCCGCCTTCGATCTTCGGCTCGAGCCCGTGGCGGATGGCATTCTCGACGAGCGGCTGCAGCAGCATGGGCGGGATCTCGATCGCGGCGAGTGCCTCGGGCAAGTCGACCCGGGTCGTGAGCCGGTCGGCCATGCGCACGGCGAGCACCTCGAGGAAATCGTGGAGCATGGCGAACTCGTCCGCCAGCGTCGTGGTGCTGCGGCGCGTGGCGGCGAGCGAGGCGCGCAGGAACCGGATGAACGCCTCGAGCATGTGTTTCGCGCGGGCCGGATCGGCATCGATGAGGCTCGTCGCGTTGGCGAGGGTGTTGAAGAGGAAATGGGGCTCGATCTGGGCCTGCAGGGCGCGCAGGTTGGCGAGGGTCGCCTGGCGCTCGACCTGCTCGGCGCGCAGGCGTTCGGCCACCAGCGCCGCTTTCGACTTCGCCTCGCGCTCCCTCGCGAAGAAGATCGCCGAGAGGATCGCCGAGATCACCAGGCTGTTGAGCAGGATGCTCCCGACCCGCTTCGGCGAGGTGTAGAAGCTCGCGAGGTCCATGTCGAGCAGGGTGCCCGCGATGGCGAATCCCGCGAGGACCCCGAGGCAGGCGATGCCGGAGTAGTAGACCGCCACCACGATCCCGCCTCGGCGGTGCACGCGCCGGTCGAGCCCGGCGACGCCCCCGACGAAGTAGAAGGCGTGGATCGTGTAGCCGATGCACTGCGCGATGACGAAGACCCGGCCCACCATCTCGAGGCTGACGCCGCGGGAATTGAACAGCAGGCCCACGAGCACGAACGCGGCGGTGAGAAGCAGGTTCCAGATGAAGGTGTAGACGAGGTCGCGTCCGTGCGACGGGTCGAACCGCCGGAAGTACGGGATGATCTCGAGCGGGTGGTAGTCCCCCGGTTCGCGTGGGCTGCAGGCGGGGCTTGCGACGGCGGTAGGCATGGCGGAATCGTAGCCGCAAAGCGACAGCCGGGGCAGGCTTGCGACGAATGGACGGCGCGCGGCGCGAACGGCGCGGGCCTTTCGCGAACGGCGGCTGCCGATCGCCGCCGACTGCCCGGGCCCGTGTAAAATGCGCTTCACCTCGCGGGTGTAGCTCAATGGCAGAGCAGAAGCTTCCCAAGCTTACGACGAGGGTTCGATTCCCTTCACCCGCTCCACGCGAATTCGCAGGCGTTCCCCCCGCGGGGGCGCCGACAAGGCCCCAGAGCCCATGAGCGCAGCCGCCCGGTTGTCCGAGCGAATGCGTGCGTTGCCCCGTTCGGGGCGCGCGCGCCGCCTGCTGCGCTGGCTCGTCGGCGGGCTTCTGGTCGTGGCCTTGCTCGGGTTTTTCGTCGCGCCGCCTCTCGTCCGCTCGCAGGCCGAAAAGATGCTGGGCGAGAAGCTGCGCCGGCCGGTCACGGTCGAGAACGTCCGGGTGAATCCCTTCGCACCCTCCATCACGGTGAAGGGCCTTGCGGTGCGGGAGCGGGACGGCTCGTCCGTCGCGGCCGGCTTCGAGGAACTCTACGTGCGGATGTCCTACACGTCCCTGTTCCGGTTCGCGCCCGTGGTGAGCGCCGTGCGCCTCACGCGCCCGACGCTCCAGCTCGCCCGGCGCGCCGACCGCTCCTACAACTTCCAGGACCTCATCGACGAAGCGCTCGCGCCCTCGCCGAAGCCGGTCGAGCCGGCGGAGCCGCTCCGGTTCTCGGTGAACAACATCGAGATCGACGGCGGGCGCATCGTCTTCGACGACGCCGTGGCGGGCGAGAAACACGAGGTGTCGGATCTTCGCGTGGGGCTTCCGTTCTTCTCGAGCCTGCCCTCGCACGTCGATATCGACGTGCAGCCGGAGCTCTCCGCGCGGGTGAACGGCGCGCCCCTCGCGGTGAAGGGAGAGACCCACCCCTTCAAGGACACCAACGAGACCACGGTCGACGTCAACCTCGATGCCCTCTCGCTGCCGAGGATCGCGGACTATTCGCCCGTGCCGCTCGGCTTCCGGCTGGAATCGGGGGCGCTCGACACGCGAATCCGCTTGCGCTTCGTGACGCGCGGCGCGAAGGCCATCGGGCTCACGGCCACGGGAACGGCGGGTCTTTCGAAGGTCTCGGTGCGGGATGCGTCCGGGGCGCCCCTGGTTTCCTTCGAGCGGTTCGAGACGGACATCGAGACGATCGACGTCTTCGCGAGGCAAGCGAAGGTACGCTCGGTTCGCCTGGAGCGGCCCTTCGCCAACGTCGTTCGCGCGAAGGACGGTCGCCTCAACCTGGTGGAGGTTCTGCCCAAGGCCGCGACCGAGGCGACGCCCGCGGGGACGGCAGCGGGCAAGCCGGATGGCAAGTCGCCCCCGGACCCGAAGGCATTCCGATTCTCGGTCGAGGACATCGTCGTCGCGTCCGGCCAGGTGAACGTGGCGGATCTCTCGGTCACGCCGCGACCCTTCAAGACGGAGCTCGGCGCGATCGAGGTGGGCGTGAAGCAGCTCTCCAACCACCCGGGTGGCAAGGCGAAGGTCACGGCGAGCTTCACGACGGATGGCCTCGGCACTTTCCGCCACGAGGGCGCGCTGCAACTGGCGCCTGTCGCGGCAGAGGGCCGCGTGTCCGGCGAAGGATTCCGGCTCGCCCGCGTCTATCCCTATCTCGAGCCGGTCCTCAACGTCGACATCGCGGATGGCACGCTCGATTTCGACGCGGGCTATGCGCTCGCCGACGAATCCGGGGCGACCCGGGTGCGCGTCTCGGGCGCGAGCGCCACCCTTCGCGCGGTCGTTCTGCGCTATCCGGGCGAGAAGGATGCCTTCGTTCGCCTGCCCCTCGCCCACGTACGGGACACCTCCGCCGATATCGGCGCGCGACAGGTCATCGTCGGCGAGGTGCTCGCGAAGGGCGGCGTGGTGAACGCGCATCGCGAGGCCGACGGCAAGCTCCGGTTCGACCGCCTCCTCAAGCAGCAGGCGAGCCCGACCGGCGTGGCGAAGGGGCCGCAGACGGCCGAGGCCGGCGGCTCGCCCTGGCGCATCGACCTCAAGCGCAGCGCGATCGAGGGCTTCGCCGCGACCTTCACCGACGAAGTGCCCCAGCCGCCCGTGATCGTGAAGGTCACGCGGATCCAGGGGCTCGCGGAGAACTGGTCCAACGCACCGGGCACGCGCGCGACGGTGCGGGTGGGCGCGACCGTGAACGGCGCGGGCACCGTGTCGGCGCGAGGGCCGGTCACGATGTCGCCGTTCGCGGCGGAACTCGACGTGGAGGCCAAGCGGCTCGAGTTCGCGTTCGCGCAGCCCTATCTCGACAAGCGCACGAACCTCGCGCTCACCTCGGGCTCGCTCTCTGCGCGCGGACGGCTGCGGGCGAGCGCCCCCCCCGACGGCCCGTTCAACGCCGCCTTCCAGGGGGACGTGACGATCGGCGACTTCGCTTCCGTCGACCGCTTGAGCCGCGAGGACTTCGCCAACTGGCGTTCCCTGCACGTGGGTGGCATCGACTTCGCCCTCTCGCCCTTCAAGGCCCACGTCGGGGAGGTCGCGCTATCGGATTTCTACGCGCGGATCATCCTGTCGGCCGCGGGCCGCCTCAACCTCGCAGACGTGATGCGCGAGGAAGGCGACGAGGCGAAGAGCCTCACGGACACCGAGCTTCGCCGCGACGGTCGCGCCGTCGATGCGCCGCGAGAAGCCCCGGCGAAGGCGCCGGATGAGAAGGGTCCGGATTCGCCCGCGAAGCCGCCGGCCGACATCCGCATCGGACGCGTCATGCTGCAAGGCGGGCAGGTCGCCTTCAGCGATTTCTTCGTGCGTCCCAACTACGCCGCCAACCTGAAGGCCATCGGAGGCGGCGTGAGCGAGATGACCTCGCAGAAGCCCGGCGTCGTCGAGCTCTCCGCGCGCCTGGACGGCACGGCACCGGTGGAGGCTGCCGGCCGCCTCAACGTGCTCTCGCCCGACCTGCTCGTGGATCTCTCCGCCACCGCGAAGGACATCGAGTTGCCCGCGTTCTCGCCCTATGCGATCAAGTACGCGGGCTACGGCATCGAGCGCGGCAAGCTGTCGGTGCGCCTCAAGTACCTCGTCGAGAACCGCAAGCTCGCGGCCGAGAACAACGTCTACCTGGACCAGCTCACCTTCGGGCCGAAGGTGGAGAGCCCCACGGCCACCAAGCTGCCGGTGCTGCTCGCCGTCTCGCTCCTGCGGGACCGAAACGGCGTCATCGACATCGACCTGCCCATCTCGGGGTCGATCGACGACCCGCAGTTCAGCGTGTGGGGCATCATCGGCCGGGTCATCGTGAACCTCATCGCGAAGGCGGCGACGGCGCCGTTCGCCCTGCTGGGCGCCGCGTTGGGCGGCGGCGGCGAGGAGCTCGCCTACCTGGAGTTCGCGCCGGGGGGCGCCCGGCTCGAGAAGGCGGGGACGGACAAGCTCGCCTCCATCGCCAAGGCGCTCGGCAATCGTCCCGGCCTCAAGCTCGACATCGCCGGTCGCGCCGACCCGGCGACGGACCAGGAAGCGTTGCGAGCGCTTTCGCTCGAGCGGGCCGTGAAGGCCGAAAAGGCCAAGAGCCTCTCGCGCGACGCCGCGAAGGCCGCGAGCCTCGACGAGATCGCGGTCACGAAGGAGGAGTACCCCCGGTTCCTCACCGCCGCCTACAAGGAGGCGAAGTTCACGCGGCCGCGCAACTTCATCGGGATGCTCAAGGACCTGCCGGTCGCCGAGATGGAGTCGCTCATGCTGGCGAACGCGCCGGTCGGCGACGAGGAACTGCGATCGCTCGCCAACGCGCGGGCGCAGGCCGCCAAGGACTGGCTGGTGGGCCCGGGCGCCGTCGCGCCCGACCGCGTGTTCCTCGTGGCGCCGCGGCTCGGCGCGGAGGCGATCCGCGACAAGGGGCGGGCGAACCGCGTCGATTTCGCCCTGAAATAGGGCATCGCGTCCGCCCGCCCGGACCCGGCCGCCGGTGCGGCTTTTTCGTTTGAATGGCGGCTCGCGAACCCCGTAGAATCCCCGGCAGACGGCGAGAAACGGAATCATTCTCGGCGCACACCGCAGCCCGAAAATCCCCAGGAGAGGACGATGACCCCGGAACAGATCCTGAAATTGCCGTCCATGCCGGCGGCGAGCCCCAGCTACCCGATGGGCCCGTACCGGTTCGTGAACCGCGAGTACCTGATCATCACCTACGAGACGGACAAGGACCTGCTGCGCGAGGCCGTGCCAGAGCCCCTCGAGCCCAATCCCGAAGGCCATGTGCTCTACGAGTGGATCCGCATGCCGGACAGCTCCGGCTTCGGCGACTACACCGAGAGCGGCGTGGTGATTCCCTGCCTCTTCCAGGGCCAGCCGATCAACTTCACCGCGCAGATGTACCTCGACGACGAGCCGCCCATCTCCGCGGGCCGCGAGATCTGGGGCTTCCCGAAGAAGTACGCGCATCCGAAGCTCGAGGTGTGCTCGGACACCATCACGGGGACGCTGCACTACGCCGGCCAGCTGGTCGCGATGGGCACGATGGCCTACAAGCACGCCGAGGCCCCCGGCGGCATCGAGGCCACCGCCAAGGGCATGACCAAGACCCAGTGCAACCTCAAGATCATCCCGGACGTCGACGGCAGCCCGAAGATCTGCCAGCTCGTGGCCTACAACCTCACGGACATCACGATCAAGGGCAGCTGGGTC
>Ga0138256_10009193_pt1 | contig 10371 bp, 4 predicted proteins | sample KNB2016incub_MG_FD_105486 | JGI IMG/M metagenome (GOLD analysis project Ga0138256, IMG submission 105486) | Active sludge microbial communities from wastewater in Klosterneuburg, Austria - KNB2014incub_MG | ecosystem: Engineered > WWTP > Activated sludge > Unclassified | place: Austria... | reverse complement strand
GCGCTGATGCGCACGGCAATGCCGTTGAACTGCGCCATGCCCGACAGCGGCTCGATGGCATCGGGGCCGTCCGCCGCCAGGAGGTTCGCGTTGACGCCGCGCGTCTTCGAGGCCACCGACAGGCCCGTGGCCGACTGGTGACCCCAGCCGTGCGGCAGCGCGACGGCGCCGGGCATCAGGTCGGCGCTGAGCGCGACCGGGACCTCGAGCGCGCCGGCCGCGGACTCCACGCGCGCCGTCGTGCCGTCGGCGATACCCAGCCGCGCCGCGTCGGCGGGGTGCATGTACAGGTAATTGGTGTGGCGCCGGCCCTTCACGAAGGCCGCGTCGTTGTGCGCCCAGGAATTGTGGGTGTAGCGCTCGCGCCGCGTGATCAGCCGGAATTCATCGCGCGTGCCAAGCGCCTGCTCGTGGCTGCGCGGCAGGCGCACCGCGGCGAGTTCCAGCAGCGCCGCCGGCGCCAGCTCCACCTTGCCGCTCGCGGTGAGCACGCGCTGGCCGAGGTAGTTGTTGCCGCCGTTGCGCGGCAGCGGCTTGCCGTGCGGGAATTTGCGCAGCCCGCGCGTGCCGCCGAGATTCGCGACACGCAGGATGAGATCGAGCACGCGATCGGGCAGCGCCTTCAGCCGCGGCCCCACGAAGGGCAGGCGCCGCGCCAGCTCGCCGGCGTCGAGCACGGCCTGCAGCAGGCGCGAGCCGAACAACGGCGCGCCGCAGCCCGCCGCCAGCCGCGCCAGGATCCAGCTCTCATCGCGCGCCTCGCCGGGCGGCGCCACCATGCGCCCGGTGTACTGGATCCACGGCTCGGGCATCAGGCCGGAAAACGTGAAGAACGAGAACGGCAGGTCGGGCCGCTCGGCGAAGTGCGAGCCGGGCAGGATGTAGTCCGCGAGCTCCGCCGTCTCGTTGCGCACCAGCTCGATGCTGACGCGCAGCTCCAGTTCGCCGAAGGCCTGCGCCATGCGCGCGCTGTTGGTGCCGGTCAGCAGCGGGTTGCCGGAGATCACGAACATCGCGCGCACCTGGTCGGGTCCGGGCACGAGGATCTCGTCGGCCAGCAGCGCGGTGGGCAGCGCGCCGAGAAAGCTCGGTGTGTTGCCGATGCGCGAGCGGAACACCTTCGCGTCGGCGTTGGCGGTGGCTTTCGCGTAATCGACGATGCCCCGGCCCATCAGCGCGCCGCCGCGCCGATCGAGGTTGCCGGTGACGGCGTTGATGACCTCGAGCAGCCAGAACGCGGTGCTGCCGTTGCTGCCCTGGTTGATGCCGGTGGAGCCATAGAGCGCCGCGCCATCGGCCGCGAGGTAGGCCGCCACCAGCTCGCGCAGCGTATCGGCCGGCACGCCGGTGACCTCGGCCTGCTTCTCCGGCGTCCAAGGCGCGACGAGCGCCGCGACCTGCGCGAAGCCGTTCATGTGCGTCTCGACCGCCTCGCGCCGGATGCCGTCGCGCGCGATGACTTCCTGGAGGAACGCCAGCAGGAAGAACACGTCGGTGTCGGGCCGGATGAACACCTGCTCGCCAACGGCCTTTGCCGTCTCGGTGCGGCGCGGGTTGAGGTGAACCACGCGCCCCCCGCGCTGCACGATGCCCTCGAGGCGGCGCACCGGGTCCGGCAGGTTGATGAAGCTCATCTTGGAGATGGCCGGGTTGCCGCCGATGATCACCAGGAAGCGCGTGGCATCGACATCGGGAAAGGTCAGTGCCATCGGCGAGCCGTACATGTGCTTGCCGACCAGGAACTTGTTGTTGCAGTCGAGGCTGCCGGTGGTGAAGACCTTGGCGGTGTTCAGGCCCTGCGCGAAGCCGGTGATCAGCATCGGCATCAGCAGGCTGAAGCTGATCGGGTTGCCGAAATAGAGCCCGACCGCATCGTCGCCGTGACGTGCGCGAATGGCGCGCAGGCGGGTGCCGATTTCATCGAGGGCCTGCGACCAGCCGATCGGCTCGAAACGACCGTCGACCTTCTTCAGCGGCGTGGTGAGGCGATCGGGCGAGGCGCGCACGTTCTCGAGCGTGAGGCCCTTGTTGCAGGCGAAGCCGCGCGAGGCCACGTGTCCGGTGTCCGGCGCGACCTGCGTGATGCGATCGCCCTCAACGGTGACGGCGAGGCCGCACTGGTTCTCGCAGATGCGGCAGAACGTGAGCTTCTGTTCGGCCATGACGGCGTCCCGTGTGGCGGTTGTTGTTATGGGCGGCATGCGCCGCGGCCGATTATGCCGGCGCGGGCAGTGCGCGTTGATTACACCTCGGACAGCATGGCGCCCGCGCGCCCGGCTCGCCCTGCGCCGCCTGGCCTGCGATCATGCGCGCTCGCAAAACAACCGACCGGTACGAGGAACCCGATGGCCTATGTCAGTGTGAAATACGAATGCCGGGCACCGGCCGCCACCACCGCGGTGTCGCTGGCGCAGATGTACGACACCACGCTGGAGCAGATCGCCTGGATCGATTCGCTCGGCCTGCCCGTCACGATCAACTTCTGCGAGCACCACGGCGCCGAGGACGGCTACCTGCCGAGCCCGCTGCTGATGGCCGCGGCGGCCGCGCGCCTCACGCGTCACGTGCGCCTGCAGGTGAACGTGCTGCTGCCCTACCTGGACCCGCTGCGCGTGGCCGAGGACGTGGCGGTGCTCGATCACCTGAGCCACGGCCGCGCCGAGGTACTGCTGCTGGGCGGCTACGTGGCCTCGGAGCTCGCGATGTTCGGCGTGGAAGCACGTGAGCGCGGCACGCTGATGGAGGAGGGCGTACGTGCGCTTAAGGAAGCATGGACGGGCGAGCCCTTCACCTACCGCGGCCGCCCCGCGCGCATCTTCCCGCGTCCGCTGCAGCAACCGCACCCGCCGATCTTCATGGGCGGCAGCGCCGCACCGGCCGCGCGCCGCGCGGCGCGCGAGGGCGATGCCTTCATCGGCGGCATGCCGCACCTGAACGAGATCTACGCGAGCGAGTGCGCGGCGCTGGGCAAGCCGCCGCGCTTCCAGGGCGAGCTGCCGATGGGCTTCCTGTACGTGTCCGAAGATCCCGAGCGCGACTGGGCGCGCATCGCGCCCTACTGCCTCTACGAGACCAACTGCTACGCGCGCTGGCAGCAGAGCAGCAGCGTGGACATGCTGTTCGGCTCGGCGGTGAGCACCGACGAGTTGAGGAAGCTCGGCACCTACCAGGTGCTGCGCGCGGAGGACGTGCTGGCGCGCGCGGCGCGGATGGCGCCGAACGACTGCATCATGCTGCACCCGCTGGTGGGCGGGCTCGATGCGGACCTGAGCTGGGAAACGCTGCGCAACTTCTTCGACAAGGTGGCGCCACGGCTGAACATCAACGGTATTTGAGCCGTGTCGCGAACATCGGGGCGATCGGCGTTCGGCCCCGGCGTCAGTCGACCACGCCCGTCTGCACCGTCGGCGGATCGCCCATCGTCACGTTGAAGTCCAGCCCGGTGACTGTGCCGTCTGCCGCCCGGACGTAACTGAACCACAATCCCTGGGTGGCGCTCGGCGTCGCCGGCGGCGGACCCACGGGTGTGCAGATGATGTTGCCCTGCGGATCCACGCCGCCGAACGTCACGCCCGAACTCTCCCATTTTCCGGTCGCGTACAGTTCCAGCACGGAGTAACCGAAGACCTGGTAGGAGGCGATCGCCCACCCCGTGACGGTGCCGCTGTATGTAGTGGTGCTGATGCAGCCGTTGCGATGCGACTCGGTGAACTTGGTGACCTGCCCGGTGGCCGCGGTGATCGTGGCGGCCGTTCCCTCGAAGCGGGCGGTAATCGTGCCGGAGTACGTGTGGTCGACCCGGGAGGTGATCGGGTTCTCCTGCGGCTGGCTCCAGCCCTGCGTCATCAACGTCACGACGCCGCTCGGCTGTCCGGCGCCGACCTGGACCGTCGCATCGCCGAAGGCGTTCGGGTCGACCTGGCTAATGGCCCGCACGGTGAACGTGCCCGCTTCGTTGCCTGCGGTGAACAGTCCGTCCGGGTCGATGGTGCCGCCACCATCCGGCAGCGCCCAGTCCACCGCGGGGTTGTCGGTGCCGCTGACGTCGGCGGCGAACTGCACCGTGCCGCCCGGCTGGACGCTGGCATTGGCGGGATCCACGGTGACAGAAATGGTGAAACAGCGGTTCGCGAGGATCTCCTCACGGGCGTCCGGGTCCCCTGCGTAGAGCGGCGACCACGCGTACCAGCACAGGATGTCGAGATCCGAGGCGTTGTTCTCGTCGATCTCCAGGCGCTCGGTGCCAACCTCCAGCTGCAACGTCGTGAGGGTTGGCACCCCGTAGCGGCTGGATCCGGAGCGGTCGAGGTCGAAGGACTCGAGACGGTTGCTGCCGGTGTAGCCGTCGCCGTTCAGGTCGTATTCGCTGTAGTCGCGCGCGGCGGGATTCACCTCGTCCTCGTAGGCCGGGGCCTCGTAGAAACGCTCCACGTAGAGTTGCAGGTCCCCTTCGTCGAAGCCTCCGTCGTTGTCCACGTCCAGCAGGGTCCGGCGGATGTGCCAGGTGGCGGGGTCGGGAGCGCCCACGGGATCCAGCGACAACACCGTCGCGTAGGCGTCGATGACGGATTCCGCTCCCCGGGTGTTGGCGAGAATGGCGCCGATGGTGTCCGCCACCGGGCCGTTACGCAGTTCCGGCGAAATCCGCCACAGGTAGCTCGCGAGCCCCGCCACCTGCGGTGCCGCGAAACTGGTGCCCAGCTCGAACACGTCTGGCTCCATCAAGGGCACGGTGCCCACCGCGGCCAGGTCTGCCCCGGGCTCGGAGTAGCCGGCGCGCAGGTTCTGGTTCGGATCCACGGCGCCCACGATGAGGATGTTGCCCGGTGCGTCGGCTCCGGTGAGGGCGAGCTGGCTGAGGAGATCGTCGAGTCGCGTCTGGTCCTGCGGCCCCATCGTCAACGAGGGGAAGCAGGGACCCGGCGGGCACTCGACGGTGGGCTCCCACAGCTGCGCGTCGGTGGCGAAACTGAAGTCCGCGTCCGCCCGAGACGCGACGGTGGTGGCGTAGGTCCACGGCGCGAGGCGCGCCCCGGGGTAGATCGCGCCCACGGCCTCTTCATTTTCGTTGCCCGCGGCGGTGGTGAGCAGCACGCGCTCCTCCAGTTCGCGCACGAACGAGCGCACATGCGCCCCGGTGAGCGCACGGTCCACGGCACGGGCGATGTTCAGGTTCGCGGGCGTGCACGGATCCCCGCAGCCGTCGAAGCCGAGCGAGGTGTTCACCACCGCCTTGCCGCTGGCCGGAATCGCCTGCTGGATGGCGAAGTTGTCCGCGAGCAACGTCTGCCCGGCGACGTTGATGGCCCTGACAGTCAGGCAGCCGGGGAAAGGGTTTGCGCCGGTAGGCACGGCGTCGTCGATCGCGGCCGCCAGCGTGCCGAGGACGTCATAGCCGTGATACTGGAAGCCCGCTTGTGGCAGCCGCGTGCTGCCGGCGTACTGCACGCCCGGCACCTCCAGGCCGAAGTCCTGGTACACGCTGGAGTCCGGCACGGGCCGGCGGAAATAGTCCACCACGACGACGGTCACCGGGTCCGCGCAATCGCCCTGCAGTGCCTGCACGTTCCATGCCGCGGGGAAACGTACGTCGTTCAGGTGCTCCATGACGAGGGTGCCGTTAGCTGGCGGCGAGGGCGCCAGGTTCGCGACCGCCTCGCGGCCGGGCACCGCGAGCAGGATGCCGGGGCGGGACTGGAAGTCGTCGGCGCGCGCGTCCAGCGCGGCGAGGCCGGCCTGGCGCGGCAGCGCCACCACGAGGAACGGCTGTCCCGGCTGCATCCCTGCAATTCGCCCGTTGATGGCAGACAGCGCCGCATTGATCTGTCCCACCGTGGCTTCGGCGTCGAAGGCGGCGTCCAGGCGCGTCAGGATGACGCCGTTGACGATGTCTTCCATGTCGGCCGCAACAGGCGGCAGCGAGGTGAGCGCCGTCAACGCGAGCTCATCCGCCTCGCCCTCCAGCAGCACGCCCGGCACCTCCGGACGCAGGTCGGCATCGATGCGGAAATACACCCGCTGCTGGTCGCTCTGGGTGAACAGCGCGACCAGGTCGCCGTTGGGCTGTGCGTTGCCCATGGCATCCGTCGCGCTGGGTTGGACGCCGGACCAGTCCCCGACATTGCCATCGAGGATCACCGTCGCGGCCCAGACCAATGCACTGACGGCCGAGCCCAGCACCACGGCGAAGAGCATCCCGAGGGCATCGCCACGGCGTACGGTACGCGAGGCGAGCACGCCCAGGAGCAACGCCAGTAACACCAGGGCCCACGGGGAAAGCAGCGGAATCATCTGCGGAACCCCGTTCCCCGGGGGCGCGAACGAGACCGTCGGCAGCGAACCGCCCTCCGGCCCGACGATGGCGTCGCCTCCGCCGCCATCGCCGGTCACCCGGACTGCCGCTGCCGCACTCGTCGCCTGCCCGAGCGCTGCCCGCGGAATGTAAGTTTCGATCACGGTCGAGCCAAGCGTCCCGTTGCCGAAACCCACGGGCCAGCCGCCGGCGTCCACTGGCAGCGGAGCACCGAGCACCGCCGCGGTACATACACGGCGCGCCACGCCCGAGACGGATCCGCCGCCCGTGTCCGTGGCCACCGTGGTGACCAGCGCCTGCTCTATGCCGCCAACGCTGCCCTTGGGCGTGGAAATCGTGCAACCGGTTTGGGCGTTCAGGTCGAGGTCTAGCAGTACCTCGTAAGTCGTGGTTGCGCCTCGAGCCACGGACGCGAGCAGCAGCAACGCCAGGATTGCAAACAGTATCGGGGCGCGAGGATCGATCAGTGGTCTCGCCGGACTGCTTTCGCCCGGTCTTGTTCGCGCAATAGTCACGCGCGGCGGGAGATCAAGGGGTGTGGTCTTGTTGCGCATGGCCCGCTCCCGTTTGAACGTGCTGCAACCATTACCCGGGGACGCATCGGCACCGTAGGGGTACCACAGTGGCGATTGCATGCTGCGCCGAAAATCCTGCGCGTGCAATAACGAGACTGGGCCCTGCCCGATGCTTCGTCCCGACGGGAAACTGGAACGCGCGCCGGTGATCCGGCCCGTGGCAGACCCGCGTATCCGGTTCGGACACAGCGCGAACCACCCCACGGTTGCGGTGGTGCGCCGGTCCCAGCCAACCCACAGGAGGAGTTCCGCATGAAAGTACGCGCACTGTTCCCCGCGACGGCTCTTTGCACGCTCATCGCTCTTGCCGGCGCGCCGGCAGCACAGGCGGCCGGGGAAAAAGTCTCGCTGGTGCAGAAGGCAATCGAGCTGAATGCAGAAGGGCCGTATGCCGGCGCCTTCGACACCCTGATCGCGGCCGTGCTCGCGGCGGACCCCGCGGTGGTCTCGACGTTGAGCGACAACAGCCAGGAGACCATTTTCGCGCCCACCGACGATGCGTTCGCCGCGCTCGGGTTGACGAGCGAGAACATCGGCTCGGCGCTCGACCAGGCCACTCTCACCACGGTGCTGCTGTACCACGTTGCGCCGGGGCGCCGTTACGCCGAGGACGTCGTGAGCGCCGAGCGGGTGCGCACCCTTCTCAAGGGCAAGAAAGGCTTCTTCCAGGTCGATGGCACCGTGCTCACCGACAACCTGGGGCGCACCAGCAACATCATCGCGACCGATGTGGAAGCGGATAACGGCGTGATCCACGCGATCGACAACGTGCTGCTGCCGGTTGCACCCTGAAGCCCGACATTGATGGTCTCGACCTCGGGGGGGCATCAGCCCCCCGTTTTTTGTCCGTAACCGATCCGACGAAGGAACGGCAACGGAGCGCTGCGCAGCGCGGCATGGACGAGATGGCGGAGCGGGACGCGGAGGAAGGCGACGCGCTGGTCGCGCAGCTGATCGCGCACGCGCTGCAACCGCGCTTCCGGCACGTCCACGTCCGGGAGAACGACGATATCGTGCTCTGGGACAACCGGCGCACCATGCACTGCACCTTCAGCCATCCGGTGGAGCAGGTGCGCATCGTGCAATGCAGCACGATCCGCGGTACTGTCGCGATCGGCAGGATCCTCGGGGACGAACGGGAGGCAGCGCGGGCATGGGCGACTACGATCTGGTCATTCGCGGCGGCACGCTGCTCGACGGCTCGGGCGGCGAACCGTACATCGCCGACGTGGGGGTGCGCGGCGGGCTGATCGCCGACGTGGGGCCGCGACTCGGGCGCGCTCGCGAGGAGATCGACGCCGCGGGGCTGCTGGTCACGCCCGGCTTCGTCGACATCCACACCCACTACGACGGCCAGGCGACCTGGGAGAACCGCCTGGTACCGTCCTCGGCGCACGGCGTGACCACCGCGATCATGGGCAACTGCGGCGTGGGCTTTGCGCCCTGCCGGCCCGAGCACCGCGAGCCGCTGATCCGCCTGATGGAGGGCGTGGAGGACATCCCGTTTCCGGTGCTGACGCAGGGCCTGCCCTGGACCTGGGAAAGCTTCCCGGAGTACCTGGACCTGCTCGCCTCACGTCGCTACGACATGGACATCGCCTGCTACCTGCCGCACGCGGCGCTGCGCGTCTACGTGATGGGCGAACGCGGCGCGAACCGCGAGCCGGCCACGCCGGCCGACATCGCACGCATGTGCGAGCTGCTCGGCGAGGCACTCGACGCCGGCGCGATGGGCATCGCCACCTCGCGCACGATCTTCCACCGCTCCAGCGACGGCAGACCGATCCCGACGCTCGAAGCCGGTGACGACGAACTCCTGGCGCTGGCCGACACGCTGCGCGCCAGGGGCACGGGCGTGTTCCAGATCGTGGAGGACATGCACGAACCCGACACAAGCCTGGCGCACATGCGCCGCATCGCCGAGCGCGCGGGGCGCCCGCTCACCTTCTCGATCGGTACCGGCAACACCGGTCCGTGGCACTGGCCGCGGCTGCTGGAGGAACTGGGCGAGGCCAACGCCGCCGGGATCACCATGAAGGCGCAGCTGCTGCCGCGCGCGATCGGCATGATGCTCGGCCACGAGCTGACGCTGAACCCGTTCTATTCCACCGCGACCTACGCCGAACTGGCCCGGTTGCCGCTCGCGCAGCGTCTGCACGAACTGCGCAGCCCCGAAGTGCGCGCGCGCATCCTGGCCGAACCGCCGGAGGCTGATCCCGCGCTGGTGCTGGGACGCATGGTGCGCGACTTCGACCACATGTTCCTGCTCGGCGATCCACCCGACTACGAGCAACCGCGCGAGCAGAGCATCACCTCGCGCGCGCGCCGGCTCGGCATGAGTGCGGAGGAACTCGCCTACGACCTGATGCTGGAAGGCGACGGACGCGGCAAGCTCTACCTTGCGATGGCCAACTACGCCGAGGGCAAGCTCGATGCGCTGGGCACCATGCTGCGCCATCCCGACGTGCTGCCGGGGCTGGGCGACGGCGGCGCGCACTGTGCCACGATCTGCGACGGCAGCTACTCCACGTTCACGCTGATGCACTGGGGCCGCGACCGCGCCGAGGGGCGCCTGCCGCTGGCGCAACTGGTGCACGGACTCGCCCGCGCCACGGCGCTCACGATGGGACTGCGCGACCGCGGCCTGCTGGCGCCGGGCCACAAGGCGGACATCAACGTGATCGACCTCGGGCGGCTCGCGCTGCATCCGCCGGAACTGACGCCCGACCTGCCCGGCGGCGGGCGCCGTCTGCTGCAGCGTGCCGAAGGCTATGTCGCGACCATCGTCAACGGGCGCACTGTCTACCGCGACGGGCAACACAGCGGCGAGTTGCCGGGACGGCTGGTGCGGGGGGAACGGGCGCGGCCGGGTTGAGGCGCGCGGGGCGTAGCGGACCTGACGAAATGGAATTCCAGGGGTTCGCCGCATCACGGCTCGCGCGTCCAGACCGGCTCTCCTGCCGGTTTGTCGGATGCGTGTGACTTCTCACCCATGCGCCCTGTCCAAACACAAAGGCCACCTTGATGGTGGCCTATGCATATGGAGCGGGTGATGGGAATCGAACCCACGCTAGCAGCTTGGGAAGCTGCAGTTCTACCATTGAACTACACCCGCGAGCGAACGGCGCCATTCTAACCATCGGCGGCGCGCATTCAAAGCCCGGGTTCACGCAGGGCCTCGCCGGTGTCCGGCCGTAGGTCGGAATTCATGTCGACATTGTCCGGCTGAAGCCGGACCCACGGTGGAGCGTCCGGCTGAAGCCGGACCCACGAAGAGCCGGACCCACGGGGCCTCAGTATTCGTAGGTGCCGTGCGCGAGGTTCTCGAAGCGCGTGAATTCGCGCTGGAACGCGAGCTTCACGGTGCCGATGGGGCCGTTACGCTGCTTGCCGATGATGATCTCGGCCACGCCCTTCTCCGGCGTGTCCTCGTGGTAGACCTCGTCGCGGTAGATGAACGCGATCACGTCGGCGTCCTGCTCG
>Ga0138256_10009192_pt1 | contig 10371 bp, 7 predicted proteins | sample KNB2016incub_MG_FD_105486 | JGI IMG/M metagenome (GOLD analysis project Ga0138256, IMG submission 105486) | Active sludge microbial communities from wastewater in Klosterneuburg, Austria - KNB2014incub_MG | ecosystem: Engineered > WWTP > Activated sludge > Unclassified | place: Austria... | reverse complement strand
ATCAGTCCGGGCATCTCGGCCTCGGCCAGTTCGATCTCTTTACGGCCCCACTCGGCGAGGGTCATATCCTTCACCTTGTATGTGAGCTTCTCTTTGGTCTGCGGCATGGTGGTCGTGTTCATCGGGCGGCAAATGTAAAGGCTTTCAGCCGTGTGGTCTACCGCTGGACGGCCCAGCGGCGAAAGGGTTTGGTTATGTTCGCATCATGGGCGCAGTGCTCCAACAGATCGAAGCGGCAAAGAGTTCGGGGCGCAAGCTCCTGGCCGTGCTGATCGACCCCGACTTCGGGCAGGACGAGGCCCTGCTGGAGCGCACGGTACAGAACGCCTGCATGGCCAAGGCCGACCTGATCTTCGTGGGCGGCAGTTTGCTCACGTCCGCAGCGTTCGACCGCTGTGTGCATCTGGTGAAGCAATGGAGCGACCGCCCCGTAGTACTCTTCCCAGGCAGCCCCGCGCAATTGAGCGTGCATGCCGACGCGGTGCTCTTCCTCTCATTGATCAGCGGCCGCAACCCCGAACTGCTCATTGGCCACCACGTCACCGCTGCGCCCACCGTGCGCGCCCTTGGTCTGGAAGCGATCCCTACCGGCTATATGTTGGTGGATGGCGGCAAGCCCACCACGGTGAGTTACGTGAGCCAGACGTTCCCGATCCCGCACGACAAACCAGGTATCGCCGCCGCCACGGCCATCGCCGGGGAACTGCTCGGCCTGCGCACCATCTATATGGATACCGGAAGCGGCGCCCTGCGCACCGTGAGCCCGGAGATGATCGCTGCCGTGCGCGCTTCGGTGGAGGCGCCGATCATCATCGGCGGTGGTATTCGCGATGCGGCCACTGCTCGCGCACTATGCGAGGCGGGTGCGGATGTGCTGGTGATGGGCACCGCCTTCGAGCAGGATCCCGAGCTGATCTTCGCGATGAGCGAGGCGGTGCACGGGTGAGGGTTCAAAAGTCCTGCCGCAGGATAGTCGTCATCGTTTCAAGAAGGAAGCTGCCTGGACCCTCCCGAGGGTATCCTCGAAACGGACCACATACATGCCTGGCATAAGTCCGGATGTCGGCACCATCCCGTTCGCACAAAAGAACTTCGCTACTACCCTACCATCCAGCGCAACGACTTCGACCGAGCCCGGCGCTGCGATGTTCAACACATCCAGGACCGGGTCGTGCACTGGCATGAACGGATCAGCGGAGGAAGAAGGTGCCTGCACCCCTAAGTGGATCTCACAAGTGCCGGTGCCTCCTACGTTCGACCCGAACTGCACGATGTCGTTGTCGGTCATGCACACGAGCCAGGCCATCCCCGATACACCGACACAACCACATGTATGTAACAGACCACCATCGCCACCAATGCCTTGGATCCAATGCGCGGTAGCAAAGGTCCCGCCCCCGCCCAAGGGTGCTATACCTATCCGCTTCCTATCCGACCCGTTCACGGGGATCGTATCGATGGTGATCACCAACATGTCCGCAACGCCGGGCACCGCGAACACGTTATTGACCGTGTCGCCCACAAGGACATCGAAATCATAGAGCACGCGTTCCACAGTATCACCGGGTGGGTAGTAGAAGACCTGACCGAGTTCGTTGTCTCGGATCGCCCCATCATACCAAGTCCCGCCGAAATTCCCCGTGGTTCGGATCCTATGGAAAGTGGAACCGCTGATCGTGGTATCGGGGTAGGATGGGTCATACTCATGGTACCAACCATCGAAAGGATATCCAGGGCCGATCCAGAAACCGGTGGCCCATGTCGCGTTCGAGTCGGGCAGCGCATCGAACTGGCCATGCCCTTGCGGAGCGAGCAATAGTAAAAGCGGAACGAACAGAGCGATGCGCGACGACCTCATGGTGCCCCAAGATACAGGCATCCTCCTCATGTCATAAAGGCTTGCGCAACCACACGCACAGCAGCATGCCCTGCTTGGTCCACTTCATATAGGGGACAAGCACGGGATCAAGCACCTTGGGAAGGAAGGTCTTGTCGACATAGAAATTCTGATGCGCGACCTGGTACCCGTGCTTCGCCGCGAAAGACCGGAAAGTGAGCGGAGCGAACTCGAATAGATGATAGGGCTCGTGCATCGGGCTCAGGTTGGCCACCATGTCCGTTCCGCCTAGCCGGTAATAGAAGTTCACCAGGCGATTCACGAGCCAATTGGACGACGGCACTTCGATACGCATCACACCGCCCGGCTTCAACCAGCGCATGCCGCGAAGGATCGCGGCCGATGGATCGTACATGTGCTCGAGCACCACAGCGAAGGAGATGAAGTCGAAGTGCGCCTCCGGATATTCGATGGTCTCGATCATGCCCAGCTTCAACCGTTCCGGGTCCAAGCCCATTCGGTTGATCGCCCTTTCATGGAAAGGATTGGAGGGTTCGAAACCGTACGTATCAAAACCCGCCTTGGCCATGGCCAGCATGCCCTTGCCGATCCCCGCCCCCACATCCAGCGCCCTTATCTGTGCGCGGTCCGGCAAGAGCGTCCTCGCACGGTCGAGCTCCTCCACGAAGTAGTTCTCCTCCAGCGTGAAGTACTCCTCGTTCCAATACGCTTCAGGCGGCACGCCGTAGTGGTCCTGTAGGTCGAAAGGGATCGGCTGTGGATCGCTGTAGACCAGATCGCAATTGGAGCAACGCCGGATCGTGGTAGAGATCCCCACCACTTTCCGCGGATGCCGACCCTGCGAGTGGTTGAGACGCCTGCCCAGGATCTTGTGCCCGACCGCAGGAGAGCCGCACATATTGCACGCCGTTACCGGGTCGAAATGGTAGCTGTATCGGCCCTGTCTCATCTGATCTCGTTCCCGGTAGCGTAGACGGGGGCAGCGTCCTTGCGTTGCTCCATCCAATTCGATCCCCGGTACGAAGATGTGGTGCTTCAGGCCGTTGAGCGCTCCCCGGATCAGAACCGTAGGCTCACACCTGCCAATACGTTCAAAGGAGCTTGCGGGAACAGGCCCACCATTTCCTGCCTGCGGCCTTCATACACATAACTGTACACCCAGCCGTTGCTTTCGTACAACTCGCTGAAGAGGTTGCGCACCGTGATGTGCAGATCGATCCCTTTCAAGCCCTTCATCCCCAGCAACGTCACATTAGCCCGAAGGTCGTTCACGAAATAGGGGTCGAGCATTCTGTCCGGGCTGGAGGTGTTGTCCAAATACTGTGCTCCTACATAACGGGCTATCCAGGTCACTTCCGCAGAGCCCTTGTCCGGTCGGTGCCATACACGGAACGCGGCTTCACCGCTCGCGATCATGGAAGGCGAGAACGCGAGGTCCTTGTCCACATGCTCCTGTGTTCGTTGCCCGCCCAGGTCCCAGTCATCCACGAACTCGGTGAAGGCGGGCACCTTGTTGCGGCTGAGCGTCACGTTGCCGCGAAAGGTCAGCCAGGACAGGATCCGCGCGGCCAGGGATAGTTCGGCACCGGTTCGATAGCTACGCGGAACGTTGGTGCGCAACGCAGCACCCACATCGTTCAGTTCACCGGTGAGCACGAGTTGGTCCGTGTAGTCCATGTAATAGAGGTTCAGCCCTCCGCTGAAGCGCCCACTGCGCCGCTCGTAGCCCAACTCATAGTCGAACAAGCGTTCGCTGCGCGGACGACCGCTCGGCGTGGTTTCCACCAGATCGTCCCGGTTCGGCTCACGGTTGCCCACCGCGAAGGAGGCGTAGACCTTGCCACCCTCATGCGCACGCCACAACGCACCGGCCTTGGGATTGAAGAAGGTGTGGCGCACCTGCTGCGTGATGTTCTCCAGATCGTTGTCATACCCGAGGAACCTATGGTCGACCTGGCGGATCTGCAGGTCGCCGTACACATCGAAGTGATCGCCCAGCGCGAGGGTGAGCTTGCCGAAGAGGTTCACATCCGTCTTCCGCGCCTCGTTGTCATAGTAGCGATGACCGATGTCCGTGTTCCCCGCATACCGCGCCCAGATCACCTCCCCGAAGTGCTCGCCTTCGTATAGCGCGTAACTACCACCGATCACCAGTCGGTGCCGCCCGAGATCCGCATGCACACCGAGGTTCGCTCCGGTCAACGTATTGTCCAGCCAACGCCTGCGCACGAGATCGGTCGAGGTGATGGTATCGCCGTCGATCACGGCCGTGGCGATGCCATAGATGGCGAGGTCGTCGTCCGTGCGGAACTGTTCATAGTAACCCGCTCCGGGAACGTGGAATAACGTGAGGTGCACGGCGGCGCGATCACCGAAGCGTTGGTCCAACAAAAGTTGGTAGTGCGTCTGGTCGTAATTGTCGACCTCGTTCCTATAGGTGTACCCATTGTAGGTGCGTGCGGTGTCGATCACTTCGCGTGGCACACCACCCCAGGCCTGATACGTCACCTCTTTACCCCGGAAAGTGATGAACCGCAACGATCGTGTACGTCCCATCCACGCCCCTTGCAGGAAGTAGCTTTTCAGATCGGCGCTGGCCCGATCGATGTAACCGTCACTGGTGATCGAAGAGAGACGCACATCCAAACTGAAGCGATGGGCGAGCAGACCGGTGCCCGCACTGACCGAATAACGCTGCGTGTTGAAGGATCCACCGCTCACGCTCACCAGCCCCCACGGCTCCCGGCGCACAGCCGTGGTGCGCACGTTCACGCTCGCACCGAACGCCGCAGGACCATTGGTACTGGTGCCCACACCGCGTTGGACTTCGATGTCCTCGGCGCTGGTGGCGAGGTCGGGCATATTAACCAGAAAGGCGCCCTTGCTTTCCGCATCGTTGAACGGCACGCCGTTCACGGTAATGTTCGTGCGCGTGGCATCGCTCCCACGGATGCGCATATAGGTGTAACCAATGCCCGTGCCCGCGTCACTTGTGGCCACCGTGCTCGGCTGCGCTTCGAGCAAGTACGGAAGGTCCACCCCGGTGTTCATCCGCGCTATCTCCTCTTTGGTCAATACGCTCTTCGCGAACGGTGTGCGCTCCCCCGCCCGCAGCGCGGTGACCTCCGCGGGCCGCATCAACACCGCTTGCGGCTTCAATTCCAACAGCAGGTCCGATGTGCCTTCGTCGAGGTGGATGATCGTATCCACCTCCAGGTAGCCCATGCTCGACACGCGCACGCGCTGCGGGCCGGGCCGCAGTCCGTTCACGCGAAAATGTCCATCGCGATCCGTCACGGCGCCGAACCGCTGATCGTCACCCACCACCACGGCCGCACCTTCCAAGGCTCCGCTGTCCGCAGTGGTCACCGTGCCGGTGAATTGTACTTGCGCCTGCACGGAAAGCGTGAGGACCATCACACACACACCTGCTGCGTACTTGCTCATGTTCCTCTCCGTGTAAAGCGTCGTACACGGAGTGCCCCGGGATCCGGGAGCGTTCCCTTCGCAGCATGACCTGCGCAGGTTCGAAGGGTATGATCTCAGCCCTGGCTCTCGCCGGGGCACCCCTGTAGGACGGGACGAAGGTAGTTAGGAAGAACGGCCGATCAACCGACCGGGCGGTCGGTGAGGGCAGCGATGGCCGCGATCGCTTTACGCACGCGGCGGTCGCGATCACCCGCTATGATGGTGTACGGTTTGTCCAACGTGCGCAACGTTCGCTCATACACGCCGAACAACCGGTCGCGGTCGTGCGGGTTCTCGCGTTGCGGATCGTGCTCCCAAGGGATATCGGGCGCGCAGAGGAGCCAATGATCATAGGGACGTTGTTCCGTTCGCTCGACGATCCACGGATCGCTGCGACCGAACCTCTCCTCGCCCCATATGCGGATCGTGATCAGATCCGTGTCGCACAACAGCATGGAGGGGGTATCACGCAGCACAGCCTCTTCGGCCTCGATCTGTGCTCGCGCGATGGTGAGAAGGTCGGCTTCCACATAGGTTCGGCCAAGGGCGTCCAGGTAGCCGCGTGCCTGTTCGGCCACCCAGGCAACACCGAAATGCATGGCCAACAGGCGGCACAGGGTGGTCTTCCCGCTGCTTTCCGGGCCGGTGATCACGATGCGCCGCACGGCCTGAATGTAACTTTCCATCCCGGCCCAGGCAGCGCCATCAACACGTCGCTCATCTATTCGCCACAACGGACATCCTCATGAAACACTCGCTTACCCTGATCGCTGCCGCCGCTCTGCTGATCCCGGCGCATGCCCAAATGAGCCCCCGTGCGGAGGCTCCACTGATCGACCACCTGCGCGAGGTGAACGCGCAGTGGAACGTGCAGCACCCCGTGCTGATGGACGGAGAACGCATCGTCCATTTCAACTCCGAAGCCGAGCGCATCGCCATGCACCTGCACTTGGTGCGGGAACAATTGAACGCACGCACCCCCGAAGGCCTCAGCGCCGATCAGCTCGCCCAGCGCATGGACCTGCTGGAGGACCTGAACGCCTATGCCGATCGCGGCCTCTTCCCGCAGAACTATGTGCTGCCCTATCGTAATCCGGTGTTCATCGATCCGCACAACACCGCCTGCGCTGTCGGGCAGTTGATGATCCAGAGCGGACATCGCGATCTCGCGGAGCGGATCGACGCGGAAATGGAACTCGCGTATGTGCATGACATGCACCGCACCGATGTGGACGAATGGGCACAGGAACACGGCTTCACGGAGGACGAACTCGCATGGATCCAACCGGGCTATTCGCCGAGCATTCCCTGGAACACGCTCGGCACGGGTACCGACGGGACGGTCACCACCTTGCTGGAACTCGGCAATGGGAATTTGCTTCTCGCCGGGACCTTCACCACTGCGGGTGGTGGCGCGGTACAGAACGTGGCCCTATGGGATGGAGCATACTACGCTCCGCTCGGAAGTGGCGTGATCGGCGAAACGGAATGCGCGATCGAGTTCAACGGTACCATCTACCTGGGTGGCAGTTTCCAGAACCAGCTATCGGACCTGGCGATGTGGGACGGCACCAACTGGACGTACGCGAACATCTTTCCGGGTATGTCGCCACGCACGCATGCGTTGCATGTTCATAACGGTGTGCTGCATGCCGCCGGTGAAGCCTCCGGTTTCGCGGGAACGGATGATGCGGTAAAGCGCCTCGTGAACGGATACTGGGAACAAGTGGGGAGCTACTTCGATGCCACGGTGAGCGCGCTGGCCACACACGATGGTAAGCTGGTCGCCGCCGGTGCGTTCACGACCATCGAGCATCCCTTCGAACCGGTCCTCATGCATTGCGCCACCATCGACAGCGCCGATTGGACCAATCTCGCTATCGGGCTCGATGCACCCGTGCATGCGTTGCTCGATGTGAACGGCACGCTCTACGCAGGGGGTGATCTCTACGCGAACATCGTGATCAAGTTCGGCCTGGCCAGCCTCGCGCCCAACAGCACGGGGTGGGACCTGCTTTTACCCACGCACGACCAATACATGCCCGCAGGCCCCGGCCCCACGCACATCGACGCGTTGACCTACCATGATGGTTCGGTCTACCTGGGCGGCGACTTCAATGTCTACTCCTGGATGACGAACGGATCGCATGTAGCTCGCTACAGTGGTCCGGACATGGTGGAACCTCTCGCCGTGCTGGACGCACCCGTGCATGACGTGTGTGTTCTGGGCAACGACCTGGTGATGGGTGGAGCGTTCAGCGCGACCTATTCCTACATCGCGTCCACTGACCTTTCCACCGGTCTTGTGGAGGCGAGCGCACCAAGCGCGCACATCTATCCCGTGCCCGCGCAGGAGGTGTTGAACATCGAACTGCCCGCGACCATCACCCAGGCACGCGTGCGCATCACCGATGGAAGTGGTCGCGTGGTGCGCGGCTGGCAGATCGTGTCCGGCACAAGGCAGACGTTGGCGATCAGCGACCTCGCGCCAGGTGCGTATGTGTTGGAAATGGACGCCGATACGCCCATGCGCGCGGTGCCCTTCACCAAGCGCTGAACTTAGCGGTCGATCGAACGAACGGGCCTTTCGCGGATAACGCGGAGGCCCGTTCGTTCCTTTGCGGCCATGGCGAAGAAGGATCGTGCCGTGGTGATCGGCACCGGGGTAGGTGGGCTGGGTGCCGCTGTGCGGCTGGCCTTGAAGGGATATCGGGTCGATGCGTTCGAGGCGGCCCCCACCTACGGCGGCAAGCTGGCCGAGTGCTGGTTAGGGGACTATCGCTTCGACATGGGCCCATCGGTGTTCGCGATGCCACATCGCGTAGAGGAACTCTTCGAACTGGCAGGTGTGCCCATGGCCGGACACTTCCAATACCGCAAGCTCGAAAAAACCTTTCGCTACTTCTGGGGCGATGGCACCCGGGTGCAAGGCTGGAGCGATCCGCAGCGGTTGGCGGAGGAATTGGAGCGCGTGCTGCAGGTCCCACCGCAACGGACCCTGGACCATGTGCGCAGGGCGCATCGCTTGTTGGACACCACAGGCCGCACTTTCATGGAACATTCACTCCACCATGTGAAGACCCTCTGGAAAGGTGGTGTCGGCCGTGCGTTGTTCAACGCCCGCGTTCCCGAACTGATGGACACGCTGCACGAAGTGGACAAGCGCCAGTTCAAAGACCCGAAGGCCGTGCAGTTCTTCGATCGCTTCGCCACCTACAACGGCAGCAACCCTTACACCACGCCAGGCATCATGCGCATGATCGCCGGGCTGGAACATGAGCGCGGACCCTTCTACCCCATCGGCGGCATGCGCACCATCGTCAGCTCGCTGCACGCGCTGGCCGAGAAGGTCGGCGTGCGCTTCCACTTCAACGCGCCGGTGGAACGCATCCTGCTCGACCCCACCAAGCGCAAGGTGACCGGTGTGCGCGCACACGGCGCGGATCATGGGGCCGACGTGGTGGTATGCAACATGGACATCGAACCTGCCTACCGTAAGCTGTTACCCGACCTGCGCGCGCCGGAGCGCACCCTGAAGCAGGAACGCTCCACCTCAGCTATCGTGTTCTACTGGGGCATCAAGCGATCCTTCCCGGAGCTCGGCCTGCACAACATCTTCTTCAGCAACGACTACCGTGCTGAGTTCGCACAGCTCTTCGACAAGCTGGACGTAACGGACGATCCCACGGTCTACGTGAACATTACGAGCAAGGAGGACGCGCCCGATGCGCCACCCGGCTGTGAGAACTGGTTCGCGATGATCAACGCGCCCTATCTCGCCGGGCAGGACGTGGACGCGATGGTGCGCCGCACACGTGCCGCGATCCTTGGCAAGCTCCAGCGGATCCTCGGTGTGGACATCGAACCCCTGATCGTAGTGGAGGACGTGCTGGACCCCGCGCGGATCCAGGAGCGCACACAGAGCCATTTGGGATCGATCTACGGTACGAGCAGCAATAGCAAGTGGGCCGCGTTCCGACGCCATCCGAACCAACATCCGAAAGTTCGTGGCCTGCGGTTCTGCGGGGTCACCGTTCATCCAGGTGGTGGCATCCCGCTCGCGCTGCTCAGCGCAAAACTCGCCACGGAAACCCTGCCGGACGCACGATGAAGTCCCTGCCGCCGCTCTTCGTTCCCACGGCGATCCTGGTGATCCTCTACACCGTAGGCCTGGTGGGACTGGCAGGGCCATGGACCGAGGACCTGGTATACCTCACCCCCTACAATTTGCTCATTACAGCGGGGCTCCTCCTCTGGCAGGCCCGGCCCGATGCCCGCACATGGGCGTTCGCGCTGCTGGTGTTCGTGAGCAGCTATCTCGTGGAAACGCTCGGCGTACACACGGGCGTCATTTTCGGCACCTACTGGTACGGGGATGTGCTCGGCGCGAAGTTGTTCGACACGCCGTTGCTGATCGGTGTGAACTGGCTGATCCTGGTGATGAGCGTGGGGCCGCTGGTGGCCCGCTTACAACTACCCCGGTGGCAGAGCGTGCTCGTCGCAGCGCTCATCATGGTGGGTGTTGACATGTTGATCGAACCCGTGGCCATGCACCTCGGGTTCTGGTCGTGGGAGGAGGATGTCGTGCCACTGCGCAACTACATCGCATGGGGCGTGGTTAGCGCTTTTTACTTCGCCTTGTTCTTCACCCTGCCGGTGAAGCGCGAGAACGACTTCGCGGCGATCGTGCTCGGCGCACAGCTCTGCTTCTTCGCGGGGATCATCATGGTGAGCGCGGCGCGCGGCATGGAACGCTTCACCTACCTCGCGCTGGATCTGTTCACCCTGAGCTTTCCTTTGATCCGCAGCTTCGAGCCCAGGATACTCTACTGGCGGAAATGGCGCGGCCTCTTCACCGGCATCGGTGTAATGGCCGTGGTCTTTTTGATCTGGGACGCAATTTTCACGGCGAACGGGGTGTGGGGCTTCACGCCGCGCTATCTCACGGGTCCGCATATCGCCCGGCTGCCGTTGGAGGAAGTGCTCTTCTTCCTGGTGGTGCCCTATTCGTGTACGTTCATCTATGAAGTGATGCGCTACTTCGT
>Ga0138256_10009190_pt1 | contig 10373 bp, 9 predicted proteins | sample KNB2016incub_MG_FD_105486 | JGI IMG/M metagenome (GOLD analysis project Ga0138256, IMG submission 105486) | Active sludge microbial communities from wastewater in Klosterneuburg, Austria - KNB2014incub_MG | ecosystem: Engineered > WWTP > Activated sludge > Unclassified | place: Austria... | reverse complement strand
GAGATCAATGCTGAAGCTCTTTGGCGGGTGCTTCTTCGCTGTTGCTGCGGGCGACGAGGCTTCCGAAAGCCGCAGCCGTGAAGAACATGATCAAGCTATAAATCGCGGGCGGAATCGCCATCGTGCCGTTGTTGAGGAGCGTCGGACTTGCTGCAATCGCAATGGCGAGCGTGCCATTGTGAATTCCGATCTCCATGCCAATCGCCGTTGCCTGGCGCTTGGGCAAGCGCACCAAAAGAGGTACGAGATAGCCGACGGCCATGCTCGTGAGATTGAAGACGAGCGCAGCAAGTCCCACTTGGCGGAACGATTCCGAAAGTGTCGTCCGTTCTTTCATGACGGCGGCGACAATGATGAGCACGAGAAACAGCGCGGATGCAATTTTCACCGGCTTGTCGAGCTTCTTGGACAGATTGTTTTTCTTGGCGTTGATGAGCATTCCGATTCCAACGGGAATCAGGACGATTGCAAAAACTTGAATGACCTTGTCGAATTGCAGCGGAATGCTCTTCCCCTCTCCGAAAAACGCAATGAGCGAATAATTCACGATGATGGGCAAGGTGAACAAGCTCAAGATGCTATTGGTTGCCGTGAGCGTGATGTTGAGCGCGACGTCGCCTTTGGCGAGATGACTGTACAGGTTTGCCGTCGGACCGCCGGGCGCTGCCGAAAGCAACATGAGTCCCACCGCCAATGCAGGTGGCAACGCGAATGCACGCGCGATGCCATAGCAAGCCAAAGGAAGCAGCACCGTTTGACAAAGGAGCCCCACGAAAACCGCCCTTGGATACTCGATGACGCGCCGAAAATCCGCGATCGTCAAACTCAGCCCGAGCCCCAGCATGATGATGCCAAGCGCGATGGGCATCAGCACGGCCGTCAATATATTTTGTTGCATGTCCGAATGTCGCACAGCCACACGGGCGGACGCAACGCCCTCGTGCGCGTTCAAATGAAGATGGGAACACGGTTGAGGTAACTGTTGTCGCCGTGAGTGGACCAGCGTAAACAAGGAACCCATCCATGCGCAGATTTTTGCCCGCTCTTTTTCTCGCCGCGATGACTGGCTGCACGACCAGCGCCGGGACACCCACGATCGGCCCCAAGACGCCAGCGAACACCGAACAGTCCAACGTGGACAAACTCGACACGACGTCCGGCACAGCCAAGCAGGACAAACCCACCAAGCAGGACAAACCAGCCGTCTCGAAGCCGCTCTACCGGGAAGAACCTCTTGCCGAAGCGCCCGCGATCGACGTGGTGGTGGCTCCGCTTGCTGCCGCCCCGAAAGGCCTCGCCGAAGCGCCGAAGGCGTGTGCTGCTTTCGTGTCGCGCAAGCCGGCAAAGGCTCCGGCGTGCACGACGCGTGACGAGGCGCTCGATGCGCTCGATAAGGCGTTGTCGGAATCGTCCGTGGACAAACGAGACGCGCGGCTCGTGGGCCTGGAGGGTTGTGCAGGTTTGCCCCCGGGAGTGGCGCGTGCCCTGCGTGCCGAGATGGCGCCGCTCGAATGCGCAGACGTGATCGTGCAGTCGCTCGTGGACAAACCTCCTTCGGGCATCGACGGGCCGACGTACGCGACGCTGCGAGGGCTTGCGACGGCTGCACGGATCGCTCGCACGGGTGGCAATGCGCCGAAGCTCGCGCCTCCTTTCGAACGAAAGCGCGTGGAGGAATTCATTGGAGGTCCAATGAAGGAATGGATGAGTGCGCAAGCCGTCGCGATCGATGCACTCTCGAAGGAAGGCTTGAAACTCGCCTCGTACGCCCGAGGCATCGCTGCGATCGAAGCGGGCATGGCAGAGCTGCGCATCGTGGAGGCCGTGCGTGGAGCGCCGGTGCCCGAGGAGTTTGCCAAGGATCCCGAGCGGGCGAACGTGTATTATTCGCAGCTCGATCAGGTGCTGGATCCGCGCAAGGATCGGGGTCGCGATGCGACGCTGGTGGGTCTTCGCGATCTGTCGCTCACGGGCGTGCTGCGTGATGCGCGTATCGAACGAGCGCGTGGGCTGCTCTCGCGTCTGTACGGCGGTCGTCGTATCGACGCGCTCGACGCGCTTGTCGTGCCGCCGTTGTCGAAGGCCGAGCCGGCGGACGTGCATGGACGACTCGCCATGAAGTTACCGACGTTTTACGCGGGAATGCTGCTTCCGCGGGACAGCGCGAAAAACCCGTCGGTTGTCCGTGCGCTGCTCGAACGTGGCGTGCCGCTTGGTCATCGCATCGCGCTTGGAAGTGGCGAGCTTTCTTCGGACGTGCGACGCCTTTACGCCCGCGGCCGGTTCGAGTTTGGTCGGACGTACCTACGTGCTGTCGATTTCGATCAAGCGGCGGCGCTTTTAGCCGGCATTCCGGAAGCGGATCGCACGGATGAAGACAGGTTCCTCGGTGCCTTGGTCGAGGCTCTGCGCAACGGTCCGGAGGATGCTGCGGCGATGGTACGAAGTGCCCCCGTTCCGATGCTGGGCATGGGCGATATCAAGGCGCTCGACGCGGTTTCAGGTGCAGCGCAAAAGGGGCTGCATACGGGGTTTGCCGCATTCGACGCGGCACTCGTGCGACACATCACTGCTCCAATTGCTGCAGATGCGGCCTATTTTCGTGACGTCGCCGCGCGATACCGTGCTGCGGCGAGTCTCTTGACGGATCCCAACCATCGCAAAATCGCCGAAGACCGCGCAAAGTCCGCGGACGCCACGGCTCTTGCCATTCGCTGAAGCCGCGCTTCACCTTCCGCTCCGTCGCATGACCACTGCTGCTGGTTCGAGCGATTCGCGCGCCGGCGCTCGGGCGGCCAATCGCTTTTTCCTGCGGACGACGAGCTCGCCTATCTGATTACGTCCACGATTTGCTTGGGCTGGTTTGTCGCTTTGGTGGCCTTTTTTTTGCAATTGGCCCGCTGTCATGACCGAACCGAACCCATTCAAGCCATCGTTCGCACCGCTCGAGCACACGCGAGGGCGCATGACATTCGTGGGCATAACGCTGCTCGCTCTCGGGGTCATTGCCATCCTCGCCCCCATTGCATCGACATACGTTGCGACGATCGTCATTGGTGTCTTACTCATTGCGGGTGGAATCGTGCGCCTGTTCCATGGTTTGGACGAGCGGCATCGGCATGCCGTCGGCTGGCTCATCGTCAGCTCGATCTTGTATGTCGGTGCCGGAGCTGCCGTTCTGTGGGCGCCCCTCATTGGCACGTTGTCGTTGACGCTGGTGGTCGGGACCCTCTTCGTCGTTGGTGCCGTCTCGAAAGCGATTCGCTCGTATCAATTCCGTGGAACCGGGGCGTCGGGTTGGCTCTTGTTCGATGCCATCGTCAGCGGAGGCCTTGGGCTTTTGCTGCTTGCGGGGCTCCCAGCGACCGCGTTCTGGGCACTTGGCGTCATTGTGGGCGTGGACTTGATCATGGGAGGGATTGCTGTACTTGGCGCGACAAGCCTGTCGAAATCCGTACACACCCCGTGATGACCACGGCGCGGGTCGTGTTGTAAGTGTTCGAATTGAATTGCCATTCGCTCACGCTGCTCGATTGTCAGCGTCGCGCCGCTCGGTAGCGAAAATCCTCTTCCCATCCGGTGGTTGCTCTTGGTAGGCTCGGCGCGCCGGCTTGTTTCGACATGCCGGCGTGCGTCCGGGTGCTGCAATGACAAACCTGACCAAGACCGCAGCGGAACGAGCAGCCATGAGGTTGGCGAGCATTACGCCTGCCGGAGTCGGGTCAGCCGTCAGTGAATTCAGCGCGACGATGCCTTCGGTTCCCCCGGATCGTCCGATCAGCATTGCGTCGGACGGAGACCGTATCGTCGGGATGGACATTGACCACTTTCGAGTCGAGCGGCGTGTTGGGAGTGGTGGCATGGGTGCGGTGTACTTGGCGCACGACATGTCATTGGACAGACCCGTGGCCCTCAAAGTGCTCCCGGACGAATACGCGGTAAATCCCGAGGCGCAGGAGCGATTCATTCATGAAGCCCGTGCGCAAGCTCGACTCGTATCGCCTCACATCGTGCGAATTTATTATATTGGTCGAGTTCCTCAGGCGGAGGGCAATGGTCGAGGGTCGCTTTTTTTCGCGATGGAATACGTGGACGGAGGATCGCTCGAAGCGTTTGTCGAGCGAGGTGAACGGCTCGATCCGGAAAAAGCTCGTGGTTGGATGATGCAGGCGGTTCAGGGACTTCGGGCTGCCTACGCGGCGGGGCTCGTGCATCGGGACATCAAGCCGGGCAATATGCTCGTCGATCAACACGGAAACCTCAAGATTGCCGATTTTGGTTTGGCCAAATCGACAATGGGAGCCAAACCCAGCTCGACGCTGGCGGGGACGATTGTCGGAACGCCTCTTTACATGTCGCCCGAGCAGGTCAATAGCAAGGCGCTCGATCATCGTGCCGACATGTATTCGCTTGGATGTGCGTTTTACCATCTCGTAGCGGGCAAACCTCCTTTCGAAGGGGAGGTTCCATTCGATATCATTTCCAAGCATTTGCGTGATACGCCTCCGTCGATTGTGCAGGTGCGTGCCGATGTTTCACCGCGGTTTGGCGTCATTTTCGACAGGCTTCTGGCCAAGACGCCAGAGGAACGTTATTCGACGCACGAGGAGCTTCTTTCGGCGCTCGAGGCTGCGGCGCCGGAAGCCATTGAATATGCGGGATTTTGGCAGCGAGGGGCGGCGGTTGCGATGGATACGGCGATTGCCAGTGCACTCGTGGCTCTTTTGCGCTGGCCTGGGATCTTCGTGTATTTGTTGTACGCGGTTCTGAGCCATGCTTATGGTGGACAAACCATTGGCAAGCGCGCGCTGCACATCGAGGTCAAGCGTCTTGATGGTCGTCCGCTGGGGTTTTTCCGCGCGCTCGTTCGAGTGGCGGCATCGTTATGGGGGCCGATTTTCTTGGGCATCCTGATTCTTACGACGAAAGGCATTTCGGCGCTGACGACGTCCATCGGTCAACTTGCCGAGCTTGAAGAAGCCAAGGCGCTTCTCGGCCCAGTCGTGGCGACGTACGTCTTGCATTCGCTGGTGTATGCTGGCGGTATCTTGCTCGCAGCGTTTCATCCGCGTCATCGATCCTTTCACGACATCTGTGCAGGCTCGCACGTGCTATACAAGTTTCGAGCGCCGGTGAAGAACAAGCCGTGACGTGACGATTGCAGCCGGTGCGAGGGCCGAGATCGTTGGTTCTTCGGCACGCAGAAGAGGCGACGCCGGCGACTTTTCTCTTTACATGGGGCATCGAGGCATCTATGCTGCTGCCTCATGAGCAAACCCAAACTCACCTATTTCGATGCACCTGTCAGCCGAGGCGAAGAATGTCGTTTGGCCCTGTTCGCCGCTGGGGTCGACTTCGAGGACAATCGTATCAAGGGCGATCAATGGCCAACGCTCAAAGCGAATACGCCATTTGGCGGATTGCCGGTGTTCGAGGTCGCCGGGCATCCTCCGCTTGGTCAATGCAACGCGATTCTCGTTCTCATCGGCCGTGAGCATGGCCTGCATCCGAAGGACAGCTTCGAGGCTGCGCGGCACGAGGCGATGATGGCGCACGTCGAGGATCTTCGCATTGCGGTTGGACGAACGATGCGCATCACGGACGAAGCGGAGAAGAAGAAGGCGCGCGAGGAACTTGCCGCGTCGTACATTCCCGCGTGGGCTGGTTATGCGGAGAAGCAACTGGGCGATGGGCCATTTTTTGGCGGTGACAAACTCAACGTCGTCGATATCAAGATTTACATCATCGTGCGTTGGTTCGTCAGCGGAGCGCTCGATCATCTTCCGGCGACGATTTTTTCGGGATATCCGAAGCTGAATCGCGTGTACGAATCGGTGCGCGATCACGATCGCGTGAAGGCGTGGTACGCGCGCGCGGCCGCATAGACGCGCGTGGATGGGGTTGGGGGCGAAGAGGCTGTCTCAGAACCGTCGCGAGTGCCCGAAACGATTTCGGGTGCGCAGCATGTGACGAGACAGCCTCCGAAGGGCGCCGCATTCACGGCGGCAGGGTGTACAAGTATGCGACGATGTCGCGTGCATCTTGCTCGGAAACGCCCAGCGTAGGCATTTCCGTTTTTGCATAGATTTTTTTGGGGTCACGAATCCAGAGCATCACGTCTTCGGGTGTGTTTGGCAGAGCGCCGACGATATCGGTTCTCAACGCGAGGCCGGCCAAGGGTTGTCCTTTGGTACCATTGGCACCATCAACGCCAGGAATTCTATGGCATGATCCGCACTGATATCGAGCGAGTGCTTCGCGGCCTCGTTCGACGTCGCCGCCCGCGACTTCGCGGTAAGGTCGTGGTGTGGCGCTTTGGTAAAGCGTGCTGATGCCCAGAGAAACCACGGCAATGCCCACGATGGCGACGGTCGCGGTGATGATTCCTGAACGCTTGCTGTTGGACACGTGCACGCTCCGCACGTATTCGTTTAGAGGACTTGCGACCGCCTGTCAACTTCAGCAGCAAGACGATGGATTCGCCAGATGACACCTCGCATGCCTCCGTGATGCCACTCCAAACACGGGGCGCAGACTCGAGTCAGATTGTCTTCGACGCGTATTCCGTCAAAATCTTGATTACAGGCGATGCAACCAAGTTCGGTTCGACAATTCCTCGCGTGACTGGGTTGCAATGCGGGGAACATCGCATCCGCCGATCGACGCCGCCATGCACGGTCCCGCTTCCAACTTGATTTACATTCGTAACCCGCTCGCACTTCTTCATCCGACCGACGACGATCCGGCGGCGCAACGCATACGAGATGCCGTGCACGCACGCGCGCGTGAGATCATCGTCGTTTGACCCACAGAAGCATACCGTCCCTCCAGAATGCGACCGAACGTGACGAGTCTTCAGCCATCCCGCTTTCCCCTTCCTCTCAATGGCAATTCGGTGGCATCATGAACGCGTGAGGATCTGCCCCGCGTGCTCACGCGAGTACCCGGACGAACGGGCGCATTGTCAGGATGACGGGATCAAGCTCGTCTCGCTCGACAAGACGGCCGCTTTGCGTGCCGAGCAGCTCGTCGGGCAGCTCGTCGAAGGCCGATATCGCATCGAACGAGTGCTCGGGCATGGTGGCATGGGCACGGTGTACGCCTGTCGTCATGTCGTTGTTGGCAAAGCGCTGGCGATGAAAGTTCTTCGCCCGCCACGCGGGGGGCACAACGAAGCCGTGTTGCAGCGATTCATTCGCGAAGCGCAAACGGCAAATGCCCTGAAGAGCCGGCACATCGTCGAAGCGACCGACTTTGGTCAGCTCCCCGATGGCCCGTTTTTCGTCGTGATGGAACTGCTCGAAGGCATGGATCTCTCGCAGGCGATGCGAGAAAGCCGCTTGAATGCAGCGCAGCTCCTTCACGTGTTCATTCAAATCGCAGACGCGCTCGAGATCGTGCATGCGAGCGGCATCGTTCATCGGGATCTCAAGCCGGACAACGTTTTTCTGGTGACCGAAAACGGTGATCCGCTCTTCGTCAAACTGCTCGATTTCGGCATCGCAAAAGTGCTTCACACGGGTTCGTCTCACCTCACCGAAGAAGGGATGGTGCTGGGAACGCCCCACTACATGGCACCCGAGCAAGCTCGCAGCGAAGCCATCGATCATCGGGTCGACGTCTATTCGCTCGGCGTGATGATGTACCGGGCCTTCTCGGGCAGGCTCCCGTTCGTCGCGGATTCGCCGATCGGCGTCATGACGCGCCAAGCGATGGATCCTCCCGAGCCGCCGAGTTGTTTCATGGTGATCGACAAACAGCTCGAGGCGCTGATTTTGCGGTGCATGGCGAAGCGTCCGGACGAACGGCCGCAACGAATGGCGGAGGTTTCGCAAGGCTTGCGGATGCTGCTCATGAAGATGTCGGGCGGTTTTCCGATTCCCTTGTCTGCCACTGCGCCCTACGCGACGGGGAGCAATCCTGCGGTTGCGGCGCTGTCGCATCCCGTCAGTCCCGGGGCCACGACGGGAGCGTCGTTTGCCCTTGCAGCAACGCCGATGCCGATGATGCACGAGAGTTCGACGCATCGAGCGCTCGTGACGTCCAGCACGGGCATGGGTCCTCCCGTTGCGAAACCTCGTTCTTCTCCGCTTGCGCTCGTTGCGTTTGTCTCGATTGCGCTGCTGTTTGGAGCTGGGGGCGCCTTCATTGCGTTTGGCAAGCGTGGTCCTGATGCATCGAAAGCAGTCGCCCCTCCGTCTGCTGCTCCGAGAACGCTTGTGCAAGCGGGGGCGACCGAGCCCGTTGCGTCGATGGTTGCAGCGCCTGCGTCTGCAGAGGTTGAACCGACGCCGTCAGCTCAATCATCCGCGTTTGTCGCTGCCAACGCGTCCGCTCCTCGTACGGCGGCACCTGCTCCGCGTACTGCGTCCACTCCGACGACCACGTCAACGACCAAGCCGAGCCGCAGGCCGGAGATCCGGAGCCCCTTCTAATGAACCGCCGCACAGCGTCGCTCGTCGCGTCGCTCGTCGGTTTGTCGCTCCTCACGACGACCGTTCCTTCGTTTGCCCAGACGAAGGGCAAACCATCGCCGGTAGCGACGAACAAGAAAAAGCCGCTCAACAAGAAAGATCCGAAGTACCTCGAGGCCAAGCGGCTGTTTGAAAAGGGCGAGGAGCTCTACAGCAAAGGCGACTACGAAAAGGCCGTGGAATCGTGGGAAATGTCCTTTGACCTTTCCGGTGCCGAACTGATTTTGGAGAGCATTGCCAACGCGTACGAACGGCTCGGGCGTGTGGAGCAAGCCCGCGAATACCTCGCGCGCTGGCGTGAAACGGCACCCGTGGACGAGCGTGCGGATTTGGATGCGCGGCTGGCCAAGCTCGATGAACGCATCGCCAAAGAGAAGGCCGCGCAAGAGGCGAAAGCGGACAAGGAGAAGGGCGACAAGGACGCAAAGCAGCAAGCCGACGAGCGAGCCAAGCGTGAAGGCAAGCTGTTTGTCCCAGGCATCGTGATTGCCGGTGTGGGTGCCGGTGTTGCGATCACGGGCGGCATGCTCGACATTCTCGCGTTCACCGGCAGACCCGATCAGAGCGCGGCGTGTGCGACGAGCCCCGAGGGCAAACTCTTGTGTCGCGACTCGTCACGTGTTGCCATCGAATCGACCAATGCGTTTGCCACGGCGGGGGACATCTTGTTGCTTGCCGGAACGGCCACGGCTGCGGTGGGCGTGGTGCTCGTGGTGCTGAAGAGCGGCAAGAAGGTGAAGGACGAGACGAAAGCGACCGCGGTTCCTTGGTTTGTCCCCGGTGGTGGTGGGATGCTCGTGGGCGGCAAGTTTTAGTTGCAGTCCGGGAGCGGATCGGTCTTGAGGACGCGCCGTTTCATGCTACCAGGACGCCGGAAGAGCCATGAACCCTGCGGAAGTGCGGCAAAAACTAAAAGAACTCGTCGTCACCGAACTCAATCTCGAGGGCAAGTCGCCGGCGGACATCGACGACAGTGCGCCGCTTTTCGGTGCAGGGCTCGGCCTCGATTCGCTCGATGCTTTGCAGCTCGCGATGTCCATTGAAGAAGCATTCGGGGTGCGTATTCCCGAAGGCGACGAAGCACGGAGCATCTTCGCGTCGATCGATGCGATCGTGACGCACATCGTCGCAACGAAGGCTGCGACCTGACGACGGGCGATACGTGGCGATCGCTCAGCACGGATGAGGGGCTCATGCGCATTTGGGTGACGGGCATCGGTGTGGTCTCGCCGCTCGGTCGTGGGGCCGACGTGACGATGGATCGGCTCATCGCCGGGGATCGAGCGTTTGGCGAGGTCACGCTGTTCGACACGGCGGGAAGCAAGTCGCGCATAGCCGCGGAAGTACCGGGCATTTCGGCGTCCGATGTCGCGCCTCGAGGACAAGCGGGTTCATGGTCGCGCACGGACGCGATGAGTGTTCTTGCCGTACGCGAAGCGCTCGATCGAGCAGGCGTTCATCCAGGACAGACCCCCATCGACATGGTCGTCGCCGGCACGACGGCGGGAATGTACGAAACCGAAGAATTGCTTGCATGGCTCGCGCGCGAGCCCGACGCGATCAAGCCGATGGCACAGATGTTGTCGCATCCGCTTTCGTCGACGGCCGATCACGTGCGGATGGCGGTGGGCCCGTTCCGCCGTGTACGAAGCGTGTGCAGTGCGTGCTCCGGAGGTGCCAACGCCATCATTCTCGGAGCAGCGTGGATTCGAGCTGGCGTGAGCCGCTGTGTGGTCGCAGGTGGAGCCGACGGCTTGTGTCGCCTCACGTTCGCCGGTTTTGGAGCGTTGTCTGCGGTCGACCCCGCACCATGTCGCCCCTTCGACAGACGCCGAGCTGGACTCAACCTTGGCGAAGGCGCAGGGTTTGTCGTACTTGAACCGGAGGACAGCGTTCGAT
>Ga0138256_10009189_pt1 | contig 10373 bp, 6 predicted proteins | sample KNB2016incub_MG_FD_105486 | JGI IMG/M metagenome (GOLD analysis project Ga0138256, IMG submission 105486) | Active sludge microbial communities from wastewater in Klosterneuburg, Austria - KNB2014incub_MG | ecosystem: Engineered > WWTP > Activated sludge > Unclassified | place: Austria... | reverse complement strand
GCCAAGGGCATCTCCGTGAAGTTCGACAACGACGACCAGAAGAAACCCGGCTGGAAGTTCGCCGAGTACGAGCTGAAAGGCGCTCCCGTGCGCATCGCCGTCGGCCCGCGCGATATGGAGAACGGCACCGTGGAAGTCGCTCGTCGCGATACGATGGAGAAGCAGGTGATGCAAATGACCGACCTCCCCGAGAAGATCGAGCACCTGCTGCAAGCCATCCAGGAGAATCTCTACCAGAAGGCACTGGCCATGCGCGAGCGTTTCACACGTGCCGTGAACAGCTACGACGAGTTCAAGACCGCGATCGAGGAAGGCGGCTTCCTACTGGCCCATTGGGACGGCACCGCCGAGACCGAAACGCGGATCAAGGAAGAGACCAAGGCCACCATCCGGTGCATACCGCTGGAAGGTGATACCACGCCCGGCGCCTGCATGGTCACCGGTCGTCCGAGCAAGCAACGCGTGGTCTTCGCGCGTGCCTACTGAGCTATGAGCAAGAAGGAGCCCCCCAAGCCCAAGACCCCCGATACACGGGGCATGATCCTGGGCATGCTGCGCACGAAGAGCGGCATGAAACAGGACGTCTACCAGCGCAACATCGCGCTCTTCGCCGAGCTCAAAGAAGTGCTCCGCGAAATATCGGACGACCTGGAGACCCATGCGAAGAAAGCCGACGAGCGCATCGGCGTGCAATACACGGACAAGGGCAGCCTCGCCTGCGAGCTGAAGGTGGCGGGCGACACCTTGATCTTCAACATGCATACCAACGTGTTCAAGTTGGACCAGAGCCACAGCCTGTGGAAGAGCACCTACCTCGAGCAGGACGAGTTGCGCGGTTACTTCGGGTTGATCAACGTCTACAACTTCCTCAGCGATTCCTTTAAGTACAACCGGGAGCGCGATCTGGGCTACCTCGTGGCCAGGCTCTTCCTCAACAAGGAGGGCCACTTCTTCGTGCAGGGCAAACGCCAGCTCGGCTTTCTCTACAACGATCTTCCGGAGAACGTGATGGACCGGGCCCGCTTAAAGGACGTGCTCTACAGCATGATCATCTACGTCCTGGATTTCGACCTGCTCGCCCCTCCGTACGACCAGGTGAACCAAGTAACGGTGAGCGAGATGAACGAGCTGAACGCCAACATGCAGATCAGCACGGGCAAACGCCTCGGCTTCCGGTTCCAGAGCGATGCGAACGAGGTGACTTAAGGCCTCCGGGCCATCTATTCTGCGCGTAGGCCATAGGCCAATGCTTCTACGCCGCGGTCCCGTTGCGCTCGCAGCGTCGTTGCGGTGGAAAACCTCCCACTGTGAGAGACGCTAGCCGGAAACATAGGGCCTTGTCCGTATCACCCAGCTTTGTATTTTTGCGCCCCCTCAGAGCGCCATGGTTTTGGCGATGTCCCTGAAGGACAGTACTGTTGGCCCGTTCGTCTAGGGGTTAGGACGCGTCCCTTTCACGGATGAAACAGGGGTTCGATTCCCCTACGGGCTACAAGCAGCCCCGGCGAATGCCGGGGCTTTTTGCTTGTAGCCCGTAGGGGAATAGCGGAACGCTACGATCCTTCGGATCTCCGCTACCGCTTCCTACGGGCTACAAAGAACCCGCGCATCGCGCGGGTTTCTTTTTGCCCCTAAGAGGCCAAAGCGCCGGATTCGTCAGGACTGAGGGTCCCAGCTCGCGCATCTGGATGGAGGCTGGGGACAGCGAAGGGCTGCTAGATTGGCGGAATGCTACCCCTCATTAAGTCGATTATTAGAACGGTGCGCTCGGTCAGGCCTGTGTTGACTTGGATCTTCGCCGTGTGTGTTGTGTTGATCTTCTGCATTGAGTTCTGGTGGAAAAACAGGCCCGCAATGCTCGGGTGGAAGGATGCCACGAGCGGGGCAGACCTTGCGACGAACTTCCTGCTCTCTTACATCGCATCCTACATCTTCTTCCTTGTGGGGGACCAATGGGAGGAGGTAAGAGACAAGCAGTTCATTCAACCGAGGATCAATACGCGCCTCACCTCAATAGTGATGTCCTATATCAACGCGATGACCATCATGGTGGATGTCAAGGCGCGGACCTCGTTCTCGCAAGTGACGTTGCGGGATATCACTAGGAAGGATTGGGAGAAGCTCATGAATGAAGTGCTATGGTTAAAGGAGCCGTTCGAGGGCACGGTGGTCTCCTGTTTCAACATGATGAACAACTACTGGATCCAATTCGCAGAGGAGACGAGGCAGGAGGGAGGCGAGATCGTGTCGCTGTTCGGTGACTTTGACCCGAAGCTCACTGGGATCGTCGATATGATCCATTCCCATCGTCGAAGCCTTTTGTCTTTGGAGAATTCCATCGAGGAGGGAATGAGGCACAGTGCCTCAACGCTCGATCCGAACAAGCCCTTACCACGGTTGCCGCCGATGATCAGCGGCCAGTGCTACTTCATTTTGTCGGCGATCGACCATGGGATGCACCTCGTCGATTATTGTAGTCACATCGATAACCCGAGCCTCAGGATATTCAGCGGAATAGCCGATGACCTTCTTTCTTGGAAGGGCAAGTATGATCCTCTTGCGAAGGTCACGGTGAAGAAGTAGACCATCGTTTATCTTTCCTCTCAATGCTCTACATCGCCGCTCCATTCCTGCCGATTTATCGCATAGAGGTTATGCCGACCATAGGGAAGGTCATGTGCGACTGCCTCTTCGTGGAACAAAAACGGTTCGTTGTGCTGCTTCTCCTCTTCCCGCAGGGTCTCCGCCTCGGGACCCTGCGGTACCCTGTAACCAACACAAGCTACTCCAAAACCACCCGGGCGGTGACCACGCGTCCGCCCCATTGCAACCGGCACTGGTACATCCCCGCCGCACCATGCAGTTCAACGCGATGCACCTGGCTCCAAGCAGGTAGGCGCTCATGGGTCACCAGTCGTCCGTTCAGGTCGCGTACCTCCAGTTCTCCGGCCTCCGGTTGCGGAGCATAGCTAATGGTGAACGCTCCGTTGTTCGGATTGGGCCAGGCGGACACCGCCGCTTCCATCACTTCCTCGGCCACACCCACATTGATCCCCAAGCTATCGCACACGCTCCCATCCACCGGCCCCAGGTGGTAGTTGGGGTGGTTGGGCAGGGAGTTGACGAAGTACCGTGGCAATGTGATCCCATGTTGCTCGATGTTACACGCCAGACCAGCCGAATCGGGCGAGTGGATTACATGCAACTTGTCCGTGCTGTTGCCCGTGCCGATATAGATCTTGCCATCGGGCGCCAGTTGGGCAATGTCGAACAGTGTAGCCAGCGGTGGAAAAGGTGAATACGTGCTGTCCCAATGCGCGATCTGTACCATGCTCGCCTCGATGTCCGTCGCCTCGGTATCGTACTGATACACGTCTTCTAGGGATGATACATAGAGGAAGCGGCTGTTGGGTGAGAAGGCCACACCGCCCATGCTGTTCGCATCATTGATAAGGATATGCACAGGGCTGGAGAACAAGCCCGTGCAACGATCGAAATCGAAGATCTCCAAGTCCTGGTTGAACTGGCCCCAGTAGTAGGCGAACTTGCTGCCGTCAGGACTGAAGCAGACCTGGCCATTGTCCGGTGGGCGCACGATGCCGATCGATTGTGTACCGTCAACTACTGCACCGTTCGGAGTGACCAGCAATCGATAAAACATGTTCGTGTTCACCTTGTGGCAGAAGACCCACCAGTCGCGGCCATTGGCATGCCGCACGGCGGTGATCCTCCCTGTGTTCAACGCATCGGCGATCAATACCTGGTTCTTGATCGTTACCCCTCCCAGCCCCCCGTCCAAGCTCATGTCGGTTGTGGTGACATAGAGATAGAGCGCATTGGGCCCTGGTATGTTGTCAAGGGTACCATGGAAGAGATAGTAGATACTCGAAGTGTCCGGCTTGGGCAGGATCAGACAGGCCTGCGAGAGATACAGTCCCTCCGGGAACATGGAGGTGTAGCTGCTTGGATTCAAACCGGTCCCGTTCAGCATGGTATCACCCAAGGCGTTGGCCACGAATGCACCATTGGTGCTGAAGAGAAGATCACCGTTCGCATCGGTGATGTTGGCGGAGGTCCTGCCGAAGTCGATGGCGCGGGACACGGTGGATATGACCATATTACCGCCAGAGAAATCCATGTCCACCCCGCCCCATGGCGGCCCCCATTGCTCGCCATACCCACCCAGCCATAGGTTGTTCAGGCCCTGGGCCGAAAGCACCATTGTCGAAGAGTAACACAACAAGACAAGCACCGCGCGAACGACCATTTTGGGGTTTGTGCGGGGCTTCATGGTTAGAGAAGAGATCAGCGAACAATGGTCAGCTTGCCGTTCCCGATAAGACCTGATGGTCCGCGAACGTCATAGTGATACAATGCGGGGGCGAGAGACGCTATGTTGAACGTCAGGCGCGGTAATTCAACAGGCACAGTGCGCCGCATCACCTCCGCACCCAGCCCATCGTAGAGCACGAACACGCCCGGCTCGTCCAGTGCCCTCGACAGCACCAACGTTGCTTCATTGCTGGCTGGATTGGGTACGACACTCACCGTATTCGTCGCCTGTCCCGCCATGTTCTTCACAATGATCCCCCACGGGAGACATAGCGACGCATCGTCGAAGTCGTAGGTATCATCAATGAGCCAGTACAGGGAACGGGCTTTGAAGACGGCATTCCCACCGAGCATTGGACACTGGTTCGCGATGTCAAAGAGGCCATCCGCCTGAGTAGTCGTGAAGCTGTCGATATCCTGGCCGACGGTAGCGAGATAGATGTCATTCACCACTTTCTCATTCTCCTGGATGAGTTCATTCACGGTGATGTTTGTGTTCGCGGCCTGCACATTATTCGCCATGAGCGACTTGCCATCCGCTGCCCATTGCAGCGCGGTGGCGTTCCAGGTGGACAGGTCACGGATGTTTTGGCGGTAGCCACCAAGGCTTGTGATCAACGCCTGCCGCTGCGCCGGCGTGAGGCTGCTGTCGCCCAATTGTTCCAGCCCATCCTTCACCAGGGCCAGGAGACTGTCGATCTGCGTACGGTTCACATGCAGTTGCGCGACCACCGTGCTGTCCAGATCGTAAAGCGAGAGCTGCTGGTCATCGATGGCCTTCAAGTCCGCCGTGGTGCTGCCTTGCAGATCATCGTAGAGTTCGGCCATCGTTTGCAGGCTGTCCTGCAACTCAGGGTTATCGTCCAGCTTCTTGTACAGGCCACCCTTCAGGATCCATTTCGTTTCGTTCGTGTATGGATCATTTTCCAAACTGTCGTTCGCCACACGTACGTCAAGATCGGTCAGCTTGTCCTTCTGGTGCCCGGTGTGGAACTGGCTGCAGTAGGGCTCGCCATGGTGGTCGGCGCAGTCATAGTTCGTGCCACCGACTACTACGAACCACCCAGACATGGGCCACACGGATGGCGGCGCGGTGCTACCACCATTAATCGTGGCCGGATTGTAGTAGAAAGGGAAGTTCGGGGCGTTGGCCGTGTCCTCATACAAGGCGCAAACCCCGCCGCCACCAGCGGCGTTGTACCACAGGTTGCCCTTAAGCGTTTGGGTGCCGATCACCGCCGTACCATCCAAATGCAGCGCCCACTTATGGTGGCGCATCTTGTTCCCGCGCACATCGGTGTTGTAGGCCACGCCGTTGAAGAGGATGCCGTTGGCCGTTTGGTCCATCTCATTGCAGCTGATCAGCGGTGCGCTGCCCATGTTGTTGCGTATGGCGGCCTGCGCGGCGATGGGGTAGGTGGTGGCCACCACTGGCATGACCGGGACGCAGACCAAAAGGACGGTTGATCGTCTCATGGTTCTAGTATAACCCGGACCGTGGCCTGTTGGGCTCCCCAGGTGATGCGGCATTGATACATGCCCGCTGCTTCGTGCAACGCCACCCGGTGCATCTGGCTCCACTGCGGAATGCGTTCCTTGCATACCAGTCGCCCCGACAAGTCCCGCACTTCCAATTCGCCCACCACGCTTTGCGCGGGATAGCTCAAGGTGAACGCACCATTGCTCGGGTTCGGAAACGCCTTGATGCCCGCCTCCAACAACGCATCGGGCACCCCGGCGTTTATGCCCAAGCTATCGCACACGCTGCCATCTATGGGACCTAGATGGTAGTTGGGGTGGTTGGGCAAGGAGTTAATGAAGTAGCGTGGCAGTGCAATGCCATGCTGCTCTATGTTACATGCCAGACTTCCTTCATTCGGAGCATGTATCACGTGTAGCTTGTCCGTACTATTGCCCGTGCCGATGTAGATCTTCCCATCCGGAGCCAGTTGTGCGATGTCAAAGACCGTGGCAAACGGCGGGGATGGCGAATATGTACTGTCCCAATGCGCGATGAGGACCATCGAGCCAGCGATGTCACTTGCATCGCTATCAAGTTGGTACACATCCTCTAATGTGGATACGTACAAGAACCGGCTATTCGGGGAAAAGGCGACACCCAGACCAACGTCGTAAGCTTCCTGCACACTGATGAACTGTGGGTCGGACAGTAGGCCCGTGCATCGATCGAACTGAAAGATTTCAAGGTCATCGACGCCCCAATAATACGCGTACTTGCTGCCATCCGGCGAGAAACAGGTCTGTCCATTATCGCCCGGTCGTACTATCCCGATTGACTGTGTGCCTTCTACGCTTAATCCGTTCGGCGCAACCAAGATCCGGTAGTAGATATTCGTGCTTGCCTTATGGCAGAGAACCCACCAGTCACGTCCGTTCGCGTGCCGCACGGCTGTGATCTTGCCAACGTTCAGTGTATCCCATATCAATACCTCGTTCTTGATCACCACGCCGCCCAAGCCGTCATCCAAGCTCATGTCCACTGTAGTTGTGTACAGAGAATGTGCAACGAATGGCAGGGGGTCATCCAGTGTCCCATGAACTACATAGTAGATCCCTGGAGAATCAGGTTTTGGAAGTATCAACGCGGCTTGACTAAGGTGCATGCCTTCAGGATAATTGGAGGTGTAGTTGCTTGGGTTGAGCCCAGTCCCATTGAGCAACGTATCACCTAAGGCATTGGCGAGGTAGGAACCGTTTGAACTGAAGAGCAGGTTGCCATTATTGTCGGAGATATTCGCGCTCGTGCGCTTGTAATCCATGGTGCGTGTGCTTGTTGATATTGTCAAGTTCCCGGAGAGAAACTCTAGATCAACACCACCCCATGGCTCTCCAAATTGCTCACCATACCCACCCAGCCAGAGATTGTTAAGTCCCTGTGCGGATAACCGGATAGTCAGGTAGCACGACAGAAGGACAAGCGCCACTCGAACGACTATTGAAGGGTTCATGCGGCAGTTCATCTTCCCGGTGTTGATCAGCGTACGATGGTGATCTTCCCATCGCCTATTGTACCCGAAGGCCCTCTGACCTGATAGTGATAGAGCGCTGGTGCTAGCGAAGCTGTGCTAAAAGCGAAGCGCGACCTCTCCGTTGGCAGTGCATGTCGCAGTACTTCGGTCCCCAATGCGTCGAATACGACGAAGACAAACGGCTCCTTCAAATTATGATCCAACACCAACGTGGCTTCATCACTCGCTGGGTTTGGGACAACACTCACCTTACCACCCAGTTGTTCGGTCAAGCGTTTGACGATGATACCATGGGGCACGCAAAGCAGTGCATCGTCGAACTCATGTGTGTCGTCTATCAACCAGTACAATGAGCGTGCTTTGAACACCGCATTCCCTCCTACCATGGGGCATTGTCCGGCGATTCCGAGGAGCGCAGCAGTTTGGTTTGCCGTGAACATGTCCACGTCCTTACCTATCGTGGCTAGATAGATGTCATTCACTGATTTCTGGTTCTCCTCGATCAACTCACTGCTGCCAATGCCCGAGTTCGTCGTCTGCACGTTGTTCGCTGACACGGCTTTCGAACTGGTGGCTACCTGCAAGGTGTTGGAGTTCCAAATACACAAGTCCCGAATATCCTCCCGGTAGCCGCTGAGGCTGATAAGGATTGCTTGCCGCTGCACCGGGGTGAGGGCGCTGTCCCCTAGTTGCTCTAAACCGGCGCTTACTAACTCCAGCAAGATCTCAACCTGTGTGCGATTCGCATGGAGTTGCTCGACGATGGCGCTATCCAAATCGTACAACAACAACTGGTCATCGTCGATCGCCTTGAAGGCTGCTCTTGCGCTGCCTTGAAATTCATCATAGAAGTCCTCCAAAATGGGCAGGCTGTCGAGCAATGCGGGAGTATCGTCCAGCCTTTTGTACAGGTCACCTTTGAGGATCCATTTCGTTTCGATCGTGTAAGGGTCGTTCTCCAAACTATCGCTGGCGATCTTCTCATCTAATCCGCCTAAACAGCCTTGGCAGCGCTCGCCGCCGAACAGCAGGCAGTACTGTACACCGTGGTGATCGGCGCAATCGTAGTTCACACCCCCGATCCCGATAAACCAACCCGGTGGCACCGTTGTGGGCGGCTGGGTATTTCCTCCGCTAATGATGGCGGCATTATACTCAAAAGGATTGGCCGTTGCGTTGTTCAAATGCTCGTACCACGCTCCGAAGCCACCTGCTGCTGGCTGGTTATACCACAGATTGCCCTTCATTGACTGCGGACCTATGATGGCGGTGCTGTCCAAATGCAGCGCCCACTTATGGTTGTGGAAGAAATTTCCGCGCACCTCGGAATTGGGCGCCACGAAATTGAACAGGATCCCATTGGCGGTCTTATCCATCTCGTTGCAACTGATCAACACATCGCTGCCCATCATGTTGCGGATGGCGGCCTGCGCGGCGATGGGGTAGCTGGTGGCGCTGCTGCTAATGGCGTTGCAGCTTACCTCGGTGCGGCGGCACCCCTGCAGCTGGACGCCGGTGCGGTTGTTGGCATTGTCTACCATCCACAGCATGTTACCGGCCACCAACCAGGCATCCGCTGCGGTAAGGGCGATGCCGAAGCGCGAATTGGGCGCGTTCATGAAGTGGATCGTGTTATTGAGGATCCTCGAATCTGGCGCCACGTAGTTGCCCTCGGTCACCAGGATGGCGCTATAGCCGCGGCATAAGGTGCATTCCGCATCGCCGAAGGTGATGTCGTTGTATTGCACCAGGATGTGCGCGGCGCCATCGTTGCTGCGTAGCTCCATGCCGTGGAAGTGGGTGTACACTTCGTTGTTCAGTATGTCCACCTCGCGGTATCCGCTGCGCTCCACGCGGTAGGCCGTGCCCATGCCGGTCATGTGGTTGTCCGTACTGTAGACGTTCATATACTCGGTGTAGATGCCCCAGCGGCAGCCCTCGAAGCTTGGGGTGCCGGTGGTTCCATAACCGGTTTGTTTCAGGTAGCTGTAGCTGCCCGAGCCATTGGCGTAGATCGCTGCCCCGTTCCCAGCGAGGGTGTAGGCTGCATCGGGCTGGATGTTCAGGAAGCGGCAGTCGCTTATCGTCATGTCACTGCGGTGACCCACGAGGCCATTGCTGAGGCTGTGGATGATGTTGTTCCCACCGGTGAATTCGAGGGTGGTCTTATGCACATCCACCGCCGCGTAACCCTGTGCGCCCACGGCGGTGCCCTGGCCGGGATAGGGTAGGGGCATGGGGCCCGCGCTGTAGAAGGTGCTGTTGCTCACCCAGCACGCCACGCTGTTGTAAGTGCCGCCGCTATCGGGGATGCTGATGGCCACGCGGTTGTTGTGGAACTGGGTGCCATCCACCCATAGGGCCGATCCGTCCAAGGCGCTCACCAGGCTCTCCGCATCGTCCATGAAGGAATCCCAGATGCGCACGGTGGCGCCGTTCCCGGCAGTGATGCTTCTCCACATCACCCCGTTGCAAGCGGTAAAGGAGCTGTTCTCGATGTCCAGGGTGCTGCCGTTCTGCACGATGATCTCGGCTCCCGCTTCCATGAACACCTGCGCGTTTTGGAAGAGCACATCATCGTCCACGAAGAAGAGGCCCTGGATGTTCACGGTGCCGCTGAACACCGTGCCCACCACGCTGGCCAGGGCGCTGTCCGGGATCACGATGTTCGCCGCGCAGGTGCTCACCACGGAAACGTCCGCATCGGCGCTCAGCTCATCGCCTGTCGCCGTGGTATCGGGGTCCAAGGTCACGCTATTGGTGAAGTCGCCAAAGGCCGTGAAGTGACCGGTGATCTCGAACACCGCGCAATGTCCGTTGTCGAGCGTGAGGCTGGTGTCGGCCAAGCTCCATGCGGGGCTTACGCCGGTTACCGTGAAAGAGGGCGGCAATTGCTCGCTCAGCAGCAGGGGCGTGGCGAACACGGTGTTGTTGCACACGGTGATGGTGAAAGTGACGGAGGAATCGATGAACGCCACATCAGGCGTGGCGGTTTTGGTGAGGAGGAGTTCGCCGCAGGGTGTGGTGGGCAGGTCTTCGGCGGAGCAGTAG
>Ga0138256_10009186_pt1 | contig 10375 bp, 5 predicted proteins | sample KNB2016incub_MG_FD_105486 | JGI IMG/M metagenome (GOLD analysis project Ga0138256, IMG submission 105486) | Active sludge microbial communities from wastewater in Klosterneuburg, Austria - KNB2014incub_MG | ecosystem: Engineered > WWTP > Activated sludge > Unclassified | place: Austria... | reverse complement strand
CTTTTAACTTTTAACTTTTAACTTTCAACTTTTAACTTTTAACTTTTAACTTTCAACTTTTAACTTTCAACTAACTTGAATTTCAAAAAACGGACACATACATGCGGTGAGCTCAGAATTGCCGATGAAAATAGAACAGTAACACTTAACGGCTGGGTTTCGAAGAGAAGGGATCTCGGCGGATTATTGTTTATAGATCTGCGTGACAGATACGGAATTACTCAGCTCAAAATAGCGCCTGAGAAAAAGGATATTTATGACATTGCATCAAAGCTTGGTAATGAATTTGTGATCTCCGCATCCGGGAAAGTCATTAAAAGAGAAAGCATAAATAAAAATATTGAAACAGGAGAAGTAGAAATTGACGTTGATGAGCTTGAAGTATTAAATGAATCTGAAGTAACGCCGTTTGTAATAGAAGAAGAAGTAAAGGCAACAGATGAACTGAGATTAAAATACAGATATCTTGACCTTAGAAGAAGAACAATCACTGATAATTTAATTTTAAGAAGCAGGGTATATAATATCGTTCACAGATATTTTGAAAAAAATAATTTCGTGGAAATAGAAACGCCGATACTAATGAAATCAACACCCGAAGGAGCAAGGGATTATCTTGTGCCTTCACGGGTTCATAAAGGAAAATTTTATGCGCTTCCGCAGTCACCTCAGATTTATAAGCAGATACTTATGGTGTCCGGGCTGGACAGGTATGTACAGATCTGCAAATGTTTTCGTGATGAAGATCTCCGCGCTGACAGGCAGCCGGAATTTACACAGATAGATATGGAGATGAGTTTTGTGACACAGGATGATGTGTTTGACATGGTGGAAGGAATGTTCAAGGAAATCTGGAAAGAAATAAAAGGAATTGATCTGCCGGAACATTTCAGGAGAATGCCTTATGATGAAGTGATGAATACTTACGGGATAGACAAGCCTGATCTCAGAATAAGATCTGCAGACGGAAGCGAGATGACTATCAAGAACCTGAATGAAATCGTAAAAGGCAGTGAGTTTAAAGTATTTAATGATACTCTGGAATCCGGAGGAATAGTCTCAGGAATAAATCTCAGCGGAAAGGAAGTTTCGAGAAAGGTCATTGACGGTCTGACGGAATTTGTAAAGAAAATGGGATTTGGCGGACTCGGTTATCTGAAATTCAATAATGACGGAACTGTGCAGTCACCAATGACAAAATTTCTGAATGAAGAAATTATTTCAAAGATAAAAAACACTTTTGATGCAAAAGACGGGGACACGGTTTTCATACTGAGCGGAGAAAGGAAAAAAGTATTAACATCACTCGGCGCGATGAGAATTAAGCTTGCAGGTGATTTTAAGCTCATTGATCAATCACGGTATGAGTTCTTATGGGTAACTGACTTTCCTTTGTTTCAGTATGATGAAAAAGAGAAGAGATTTGTCGCAGAGCATCACGTTTTCACAAGTCCTAAAGATGAGTTTCTGAAATTTCTTGACAGCAGGGATAAAAATGAGGTTGAAAGCATACGCGCAAACTGTTACGATCTTGTACTAAACGGTGATGAGATAACCAGCGGAAGCATAAGGATCCACAAACCTGAGATACAGAAAAAAGTATTTGACATGATCGGACTATCCGATGAAGAAGCGAAGATGAAATTCGGTTTCATGCTTGAGGCATTTAAATACGGAGCTCCTCCGCACGGAGGTGTAGGGATAGGATACGACAGAGTCATTGCAACTTTATGCGGGCTGAATTCAATTACTGATACGATTGCGTTTCCAAAAACACTGAAAGCATCTTCTCTGATGGATGAATGTCCGGGTGACGTAAGTGATCTGCAGCTGAAGGAACTGGGGATTGAGATCAGCAAAAAAGATCAGTAATAATCATGAAATACTTAGAGCCAAATACAAAACCCGGTGAATGCCGGGTTTTCCATTGAGTGTTTACACTCATTTATTATTAAATATAAATTACTGATCTTTGTAACTGAATATTGAATAAATTATTTTTAATAAAGGAATTAGTTATTTTAATAAAAACAAATATTGGAAAGGGCACCATATGAAAGCAATAAAATCAACACTTCCTGTTTTATGTATCCTGATACTAACCGGATATTATTTCAGCTGCGGTAACAACAAGCCCGCTGAAGAAAGTACGGGGTCAGAGAATTCTGATACATCTGATTCACCTGTCGTAAAGTATCTGGACAAAGACCGTTCTATAATTGTTAACAGTGATACTTTAAGAAATCATTTTAATTATATGAAGCAGGTTTTTGAGTGTTTTAAGAAATGCGAAGACTGTACTAAGATCCCCTGCAACCCAATATGTGATGAGATATGCAAGGAATTCGAGGACAGGTCATTTGTTGTGCCTGAAGATGCTTTAAGGGAAGTTCCTGATCAAAGATTAAGGAATCTCATTGTGCTTTCAATGAATGCTCAGGATCTTAAATTACAGTTCAGTTACAAAAGAATACTTTCAAAAAATGATTCAGTAAAATTCAATTTAATGAATACAGAACTTGATAACATGATCGCCGGCATTGATATTATGTATAAAAAAGCTCTATTAGTTTATGAAGTGAAAAAATTAAAATAAAATTTAAATTAAAAATCCGGATCACATTAGAATGCAAAGCTGTATAAAAATTAACAGCCGTATGATTATATCATTTGAAAAGTAAATTAAAAGTTTCATCCGGTAAGCTAAATTCCATTTGCATATTTAATCAGGATCTTTATTCTGAAAATGCGGTTTATTGAAGATCATAAATTCGAAAGTTTCTCCGTAAATGACGGTCTGTCACAGAACACGGTATATTCAATAATCCAGGACAGGAAAGGATTTCTCTGGATATGCACACAGCTGGGACTTAACAGATTCAGCGGATATGAATTTGAAATTTATAAAAATGATCCGAACAAAAATGACACCATTCAGAATAATTACATTTACACAAGCTTTAAAGACAGCGGTGAAAACCTATGGTTCGGATCTCTCGACGGTACCATTATAAATTACAATGAAATAAAAAACAGTTTTTACAATTATAATATACCTTTATCTGAATCCCATACAAGCGTCAGGAATCATATAAGCAGCATTTGTGAAAGATCTCCTTCTGAATATTACATTGCATTATTCGGGAAGGGTTTATTTCTTTTCTTGAAAGATCAGGATAGATTTATAAACATTCCGAATGATATTTTTGATACTAAATATGACATGAGTGACATAAAAACACTTTATGCGGAGGATCAGGATATACTTTGGGCAGGAACCTGGGATAACGGTCTGCTGAAACTGGATCTTAAAAATAATACTGCACATCAATTCACTAACAATCCATCCGATGATAATTCATTATGTAATAACAGAATCAAGTTCATTTTCAGAGACACCCGAGGAGACATGTGGGTAGGCACAGCTCAGGGTTTAAACAGATATGACAGTGATAAAAATAAATTTAACAGATATCTCCACTCTGAATCGGAAGAGAGGAAAAATGTACTTACAAGTATTGCCGAAGACAGGAACGGAAATATCTGGTTAGGAACAATAAACTCCGGTCTCATAAAATTTGACCGTTCAAAAGATAATTTTACTTTTATCAGGCATGATCCGGGAGATACTCACGGCCTCAGCAGTGATGCAGTAATCTCGCTGTATTCAGACAATTCAAATGTTTTATGGATAGGAACATTCAATGACGGACTCAGCAAGCTGGATTGTGAAAGAAAGAAATTCTTCAGCTTAAGGAATCTGACCGACAGGAAAAAGTATTCTTCGAAGTACAGTGTCGGGGCTATATTGAAAGATGGCAATGGTGATATTTATTTCGGCACTGATTTTGAAGGCTTGTTTAAGATCAGCACGGATACAAACACGCTTGAAAGTATTTTATTAAAGAGTTCTCCTTCCGGAAGCCGGATAGATCAGAAAGATCAGACAATTTTAAGTCTTTTAAAAGGGGACAGCGATGAGCTATGGGCAGGTACTCTTAAATATGGATTATATGAATTCAATACTGTAACAAATAAGTCCGGAAATTATTTTTATACAGATCCTGACACAGAAAATCAGATACATTCATTATGCAGTTCTGACAACAGATCAGGAAGATACATCTGGGCAGGCACTCTAAGCGAAGGGCTGTTCAGGTTTGACAAGGTAAAAAAAGATTTCACTAAATATTCGGATATAAGGAATTTCAACAGAACATTAAGCAGTGAAAGAATAAAATGTCTGCTGACAGACCGGGAAGGAATTCTCTGGATCGGCACTGACATGGGAGGACTCAACAGACTCGATCCCGAAAGAGGTTTGATCACACATTATAAATTCGATAAAGATGATCCTGATTCGGTCAGTGATAATTACATTATATCCATGATGGAAACCGGAGAGGATGTCTTATGGGTAGGTACAATGAACAAAGGACTGAACAGGTTTGATAAAAAAAGCAAGACTTTCAGGAGATTCACTGCAGATGACGGATTACCTGATAATACAATAAGAGGTATCATGGAAGATGAAACCGGAAATTTATGGATCAGCACAAATAACGGACTATGCAGATTCGATCCCGTTAACATAACATTCAGAAATTTCAATATTGACGACGGGTTGCAGAGCAAGGAGTTTAATGACGGAGCATATTATAAGGATGAAGAAGGATCAATGTATTTCGGAGGAGTGAACGGATTCAATTTCTTTCATCCACGGGATATAAAGGATAATCCTTATGTGCCTGAGACAGTGATAACCGATTTCCGGATCTTCAATAAATCAGTCTGCAGCGGAGATGAAAACAATTTTATAAAAAAAAACATAACAGAAACAAAAGAAATAATTCTTTCATACAGAGAAAGCGTGTTTTCATTTGAGTTCGCAGCGCTTATATATAATAATCCTTCAAGAAATCAATACTCTTACATGATGGAAGGATTTGACAGGGAATGGATATTCTGCGGAACCAGAAGATTTGCCACTTATACAAATCTTGAACCGGGGGAATATATATTCAGGGTAAGAGGATCTAACAATGACGGTGTATGGAATTTAGAAGGTACTTCAATTAAGATAGTAATTACGCCTCCTTTCTGGAAAACATGGTGGTTCAGGTCATTGGGAATTGCATCAGTGATTGGAGCGACCGGAATTGCGTATCAGCAGAAGCTTTCAAAAATTGAAAAAGAGAAAAGATCTCAGGAAGATTTTTCAAGGAAACTTCTTGAATCACAGGAGATGGAAAGAAAGAAGATCGCCTCAGAGCTTCACGATACTATCGCTCACGACATTCTCGTCACAAAGAATAAGGCAGTTATAGGTCTGAAAAAAGCAGATGATAAAAATGCAGTTAAGAAAATATTAAGCGAGATATCGGAACTTGCTTCCGGAACACTCAATGATGTAAGGAGCATTTCCTATAATCTTCATCCGCATCTGATCGACCGACTGAGGATATCAAAAGCAATAAGGTCTGTCATAAATGCAGTTGCCAATTCATCTGAAATAATATTTACATGTAATATAGAAAATATTGATAATATTTTATCCAAAGAATTAGAGCTGAACTTATTCCGAATAATACAGGAATGCACCTCGAATATTTTAAAGCATTCAATCGCAACCGAAGCTTCATTAAACATATTGAAAGATAACAGAACTTTGATTATCACAGTATGGGATAATGGCAAAGGAATATCAAGAGACAGAATAGACGGATTAGGTCTTACTGGGATAGCTGAGAGAGTAAAGCTTTATAACGGCGAGCTTGTGATCGAATCTGCACAGAGCAAAGGAACAGTAATAATATTATCATTGCCAATCAAAACACAAATTCATGAAAACAAAAAATAAGATCCGCATTATAATGGCAGATGATCATCCGATTTTCAGAAGCGGTTTAAGACAGATCATTGAAGAGGACAATAATATTGAAATCCTGGGCGAAGCAGATAACGGTCAGGCGGCACTTGAACTGATAGATAAATTCAAACCTGATATAGTTCTTCTGGATATTGATATGCCGGTAAAGACAGGTCTGGATGTAATGAGGGAACTGTCAAAACGGGAAAGGATTCCGAAAGTTATTTTTCTGACCGTTTATGCCGATGAGGACATGTATGATGAGGGAGTTGAGCTTGGAATAAGCGGTTATGTACTGAAAGACAGCGCCATAAGCGAGATCACTGAATGCATTTATAAAGTATATGACAATAAATATTACATAAGTTCTTCAGTATCCGATCTGCTTTTGAACAAGAAATCAAAAACAAATAAAGATACGGGACAGGAGACATTAACTGACATGCTCACCAGGTCTGAACTTATTATTCTTAAACTAATTGCAGAAGGGAATACAACAAGAGGGATCTCGGAGATACTGGGAATTAGTTTTAAGACCGCGGAAAACCACAGGGCAAATATAAGCAGTAAACTCAGGCTTAAAGGCGCAAACAGCCTTGTTAAGTTTGCTATCGAACACAGATCTCAGCTGTAGATAGTAGAACAGATCAAAAATTTCTGAGCCGGATCTATTCGGAGAAAATCTTTTATTACCATTCACTTTACCCGCTGTATATTTTCACAAATGATCAAAGTATAAAGAAATAAATAAGCTGCTGTCAGAGATGAATTGGATTCCAATTTCCTTATTGAACTTACCAATTGATAAAACTATTTTATATCAATCCAAATAAGACCGGAAAGAAAAATCATTTCAAGGAAAATTAATTCAATTTGATATTTTGCATCAGAAGGACAATATAAAATTTCAAAACCTCACGATTAAAGATGGTCTTTCACAAACTGTTACGGAGGCAATCATACAGGATTCAAAAGGATTCATGTGGTTCTGCACCCAGGACGGTTTAAACCAGTATGACGGAAAGAAATTCACAATTTACAGAAACGATCCTGAAAACCCTGACAGTATCTGTTATAATTATCTGAGATGCTTATGTGAAGATAAAAATAAGAATCTGTGGATAGGTTCGGAAAAAGGGCTGAGCAGATTTGACAGGGAAAAGGATATTTTTATAAATTACAAGTTCGATCCTGCCGATGAATACAGCATTCCAAATGATCAGATAAGGTCCGTATATGAAGACAAAGAAGGTACATTATGGATCGGAACATATATGGGAGGCCTGGCAAAATATAATCAGGAAGAAGATAATTTTTCATGTTTTAAATTCAATGCTGAAGATCCTTCAAGTCTGAGTGATAACAGGGTAAATTTTATTGCAGAAGACTGTCATTCAAATTTATGGATCGGCACCTGGGGAGGAGGTGTGAATCTTTTTAACAAGGAAGAATGCACATTTAAAAGATATAAGCTTTCAGATGATGAATGTCACCGGATAAGCTTTAACAGAGTTAATTCCATTTGTCCGGACAAAAACGGAAATATTTATGTCGGAACAAACTACGGGTTGTTTTTCCTGGAAAAAGGTAAAGAGAAGTTCAGACATTTCTTAAAAGATCCATCCGGATCAAATTCAATCAGTGATAACTTAGTATCGACAATTTTTATAGACAGTCTTGAAACTGTATTTATCGGTACACGTGAAAACGGAATTAACATTTTCAATCCCGTGACCGGAGAGTTCAGCATAATTAAAAAAGACAAGGACAATCCTGATGGAATAAACAACAATTCCATTACAACGTTTTATGAGGACAGATCAGGAATAATATGGATAGGGACTTACGGAGGCGGTTTGAATAAATTCAACAGGCAATCAAACAAGATAGCCCATTATTATTCTGAGCCGAATAATCCTAACAGCTTAAGCAGCAACCTTATTTTCAATATCTGCGAAGATTCCGACGGTATCCTATGGATTGGAACCCGTGATGAAGGATTCAACAGATTTGACAGAAAAAAAAATGAATTTACTGTTTTTAAAAGTGATGTTAATGATCCGTCAGGTTTAACAAATAATACCATTAATTTTATTTTTGACTACTGTAATGATTTTCTTTTTATCTGTACCAACGAAGGATTAAATAAATTCAATAAAAGAACAAAAAAATTTACCCGTTATCTGAATGTTCCCGGTAAAAGTAACAGCATAGGGCATAATGTTATTTTTACAATGGTGAAGGACAGCAAGGGTATAATGTGGATCTCAACAATGGGCGGCGGCATCAGTAAATTTGATCCGGAGAAAGACGAATTTACTGTTTTTAAACATGACCCGGCTGATGTAAACAGTATAAGTACAAACAGGGTAAAATGTATTTGCATAGAGAACGATAATATAATCTGGATAGGAACAGACGATGCGGGACTCATTAGGTATGATGTGAATGAAGGTAAATTCTTTACTTATAAAAATGATCCGGATAATTTTGCAAGTATCAGTTCAAACAGTATCATGACCATCTATCAGGATAATACGGGAAATTTGTGGCTTGGGACAGTCGGCGGCGGTCTGAATAAATTTGACAAGGAAAATAAAACATTCAGGAGATATTACAGAAAGGACGGTCTGCCGAATGATACAATAATAGGAATCCTTGAAGATGATCACGGCAACTTATGGATTAGCACCAATTTCGGATTGTCTAAATTCGATCCGGTAGAGGAGACGTTCAGGAATTATGATCAGAGGGACGGATTTCAGAGCAATGAATTCAATCAGATGTCATATCTGAAATTAAAAAGCGGTGAGCTTGCTTTCGGGGGAGTGAACGGTTTCAATATTTTTCATCCGGATGATCTGAAAGATAACACATGTATCCCTCCTGTGGTGATAACAAATTTTCTCATAGCAAATAAATCTGTTCCGGTTTCGGAAAAAAATTCAGTTTTAAAGAAAGCTATAACATTCGAAGATGAGATCACACTTTCACACAGAGACAATGTATTTTCATTTGAATTCGCTTCTCTTGATTATAGTATCCCGGGCAAGAATCAGTATGCATACAAGATGGAAGGATTTGACAAAGAATGGGTATATCCCGGTAACAGGGGATTTGCTACTTATACAAATCTCAATCACGGTGAATATATATTCAGGGTCAGAGGTTCTAACAATGACGGAGTCTGGAATGAAGAGGGCAGTTCGTTAAAAATAAAGATCACTCCTCCGTTCTGGAGAACTCTCTGGTTCAAGGGTCTGGGAGCTCTTGCAGTTGCAGGGACAGCCGGAAGCATTTACAAGGGAAAATTAGACAAGGTCAGAAAAGAGAAAAAATCGCAGGAGGAATTTACAAGACGGCTCATTGATGTTCAGGAGAGTGACAGAAAAAGGATCTCAATGGAACTTCATGACAGCATAGGGCAGGATCTGCTCATTACAAAAAATAAAATAATGCTGAGCCTGAGCAAGCCGGAAGACAAGGAATTTATAATAAATAATATAAAAGAGGCATCGGATATTATTTCAGAAACCCTGAATGATGTAAGAGAAATATCCTATACTTTGCATCCGTACCAGATCGAACGGCTGGGTTTATCCAGGGCAATACAGTCAATAGTTGAAAGGGCATCAAAATCGACTAATATAGTTTTTACAAAGAGTATTGATAAAATTGACAAGCTGGTAAAGCCGGAAGTTGAAATAAACCTGTACAGGATCATTCAGGAATGCATTAATAATATTCTGAAACATTCAAAAGCCACCGAAGTAATTTTGAATGTAAGTAAGGGAAGCGATAACATTTCTATTCTCATTTCAGATGACGGAGTCGGGTTCGATCAGAATAAAGTAAGATCAGATCCTGCCGGGCATGGATTCGGATTAAGAGGAATAGCTGAGAGAGTGAAGCTGTTTGACGGCAGATTTAATATTGAAACAGCGCCAGGTGAAGGAACAGATTATAATATCACTGTTCCGTTTAAAGACTATTAATAAATTTTTCTTTAAGATGTAATTATTGATTTATATATTGATCGTAGTATATTTGTTAATTCAAAATTAATTTTAAACTTAAATATGGATAAAGAAATCAAGATAGTCATAGCAGACGATCACCCGATATTCAGAAACGGACTGAAGCAGATCATAGATTTTGATAAAAGAATAAAGATCATAGGTGAAGCGGATAATGGTCAGAAAGCTCTTGAGCTTATTACTGAACTAAAGCCCGATGTAGCCATACTTGATATAGATATGCCGAAGAAAACCGGGCTCGAAGTTTTAAAGGAACTCAAGGACAGTGAAGTGAAGATCATTTTTCTTACAATGTATGCCGAAGAGGATATATTCGAGGAAGCAATGAATCACGGTATAAAGGGATTTGTGTTAAAGGACAGCGCAGTCAGTGATATAGTAGACTGCATATTTTCCGTGCATGAAGATAAATACTACATCAGTCCTTCAGTATCAAATTTTCTTATGAACAGGAGAAAGAAATTAAACG